>JAEEGF010627226.1_pt1 | contig 11427 bp, 13 predicted proteins | sample 9134171 | NCBI WGS metagenome assembly JAEEGF01 (sample SAMN16246542, study PRJNA631951) | gut metagenome | biome: gut microbiome; feature: rumen; material: AP-attached | host: Bos | place: Iran: Karaj | collected 2018-10
GGTGAAGCAATCCATTCGCCCTGCTAGGGGACTCCTACGGAGTCCCTCGCTGCTCGGCTCGACAATGCAGAAATGCAAGCATTTCTGCGCTGCACTCGCCTCACTGCTAGTCCTTGAGACAACGAACGGATAACCCGCGGTACTTATCGTTGTAGTTCAGGTACGCGTAGTCGTAGTTGTAGTTCAAGTACATGTCGTACGCGCAGCCGCTACCGTCCTCCGTAGAACTCCAGAAGTGCGCGATGCTGCCCTCGTCGTAGTAATCCCCATAGCTGTCCCTGAGGCCGGCAGGCAACGCCGAGAACCCGAAAGCGTCCGTGCCGTTGCCGTCATTATACCAGCCGCTGGTGGACTTGAGGACCGTACCGGCTCCATTCCACCTATAAGCGTAATCTTCATCCTGCACTCCGCCCACCGCCGTGAACAGGGTCTCGAATTCAGTTATGCTAGGCAAGTGCCAGCCCTCGGGGCAGACGCCACGCACCGGGTAGGTCGGCGAGCATGTCTTGTTATAGCCGCAGCCCTTGCCGTTCGTGCTCCAAGTGCCCGCACTGTCCATGGCAGCAGCCCACGTGTAAAGGCGACCGTATTTTTCGCAATATTCGGCAGAATCATTGTAGCAGAAACTGTTATCCGTTTCGTAGTTGAGGTTCTCCGCCATCCACCATTGATCACCAATTTTTACAGTCTTGTATGTTTGACCATCGCGGTCATCAAGCACAGTCCCATATTCACAGTTGTCCTCGGTTTCAGTCTTGCAAGGAGTTGCCAAAGTTACTACACTCGACGAAGACTTTGCCTTACCCGCAGAACTGCTACTTGACTCGGACAATTCCTCTGAACTACTTGACGCCACATTTTGTTCGGATGAACTAGACCGGCTAGACCCATTCGACTCCGCATTGCTGTCGCTAGAGATTGCTTCGTCGTTACACTCCTCGCAATGACGTGATGAAGACGAACTCCCCTGCTTTTCAGCACTACTCAACGCCGCAGGTTCACTGTTCTCAGCCGAAGCCGACGACGAATCATCACACGCTGCCAAAAACGCCAACAACACAAGAGAGATTGCCACGCACTTCGTGCTCGCAATGACATGTTGGATGGATCCTATTACCGCACCCTTCGACAAGCTCAGAGACCAACGGCTCCAGGATGACAGATCAAGAATCTTCTTCATAAAAGCCCCCAAATAATGTTTATCTAATGCAAATGTAATTTATTTTCACCCCAAAAAAAAACGAAACAAACCCAAAGCATCAACACAAAAGCCGCCCGCACATCACGGACGGCTAAAGTTTTAGCAACGAAAAATTACGCCACGGTTTTCAGCAACTCCCTGCCGATACGGCGGAGTTCCTCGTCAATGAGCTTCTTTCTTGCCAAAGAGGGTTTCTTCGTTCCGTTTACGTATGCGGCGAACAGGGGCTGAGGGATTCCCAATCGGCGTGCAAACGCCGAGGCGTTCAGTTCGGGGAACAGCCAAAATATGCGGCCAATGGGATTCGTCTTTTTCGGCGAAAAGAATCCCGAAAGTTCCAGGCCCTCGTCCAGATCGTCAAACCACACGCCATCGCAATCTACGCGGCAGTTCTCCAACTGCTTTCGCGTAGCCTTCCGCAGCGGTTCGTAATCTCGGATGAGTTCACGCCCGATTCGGCCGTCTTTCAGTTCGACACAAACAGCGTCTTTCTCAACCCAAAGCCTTTTTACATCTTTTTCCGTAATTTCGTTCATAAAGCCCCCCCCTTTCAAATATCTTCGGTATAATTTAATATAGGTTATTATTTAATAACCGTCAACAAATTTTATTTTAGAATCCACTTGTCCAGAAAGGCCATCTGCTCGGCGGTGTGAAACCAGTGTTCGCCGCCGTCCATCACGGTCAGGGGTGCACCGATTCTCTGGGCGAAATTGCGCATCGTTTCTAGCGAGGTGAGACTGTCGTTCGAGCCGTACAGAATCTTCGTCGGGATGCGCCACTCGATCGGATTTTCACGCACGTAGCACAGGTATTCCCACGAGAGCGTTTCGCCGAAATTCGTCGGCACGCTTTTCTTTTCGCGAAGATCCTCTTCGGAGACTCCCGCCCGTCACCACGACCACTTTATTTTCAAACGATTTCATGTGGGTAAATAGACACTAAAACGCTCTGAAGCACGCTCCCCTACTTGACGCGCATGCCGCATTATCCTATTCTTTCGGCAAATGCTCCAGTATTTCGAAGTCACAAGAGATGCCCCCTGGTTTCCGCAGGTCAAGGCGCTGTACGAATCGGCGTTCCCGGCGAACGAACGCATCCCGATAAAGCATTTGCTTGACGACAAAATCGAGCGGGAATTCTGGGCGTTTTTCGACAAGGAGGATGGTGCGAGCAGCGTGGCTCCCAAGTTCTGCGGGTTCTCGAACTCCATCACGCACGGGAGCATCACGAACATCGTCTACTTCGCGGTCGTTCCAGAACTGCGCAGCCGCGGGTACGGCTCGAAAATTCTGCAAGCCATCCGCAGGCAACACCCCGACACGCGCATCGTCGTAGATATTGAAGTCGAAGAAGATTCCAAGGACGCCGAAGAACTCGAACGCAGGAACCGCCGCCGCGAATTTTACACCCGCAACGGCTTTGACTCCTCCCCCGTCGATTACGTCTGGCAAGGCGAGCACTACCGCCTACTTTCCGCCGGCGGCACTGTCAACGAAAAAGAATTCCGCGACTTCTGGAAAGAAATCCTGAAGAACGTCCCCGGAGCAAAGTACCCGTAAAAACTTATAGGGGCTCTTTTTGAGCTGAGAAAAAAAATCCAAAACTAACGCCCGCCCCTGTTGCCTATCTAGCAACAAAAGACTATATTTAATACCAAATTCAGTCCGATTTAAACAAGAAAGGCTCATCATGAACCCGATAAAGAACATCAAGCCGATTTCATACATCAAGGCGAATGCCGCACAGGTTTTGGATCACGTATGCGAGTCACACACGCCTTACGTGGTCACGCAGAACGGGGAGGCTCGCGGAGTCATCTTGGACGTTGAAACATTCCAGACCATGCAAGACGGGCTCAAGCTCTTCAAGTTGTTCGCGCAGAGCGAAACCGAAATCGCCAAAGGCGAAGTCGTTCCGCAAAAAGACCTGTTCGATTCCCTGGAGCGTGAACTGAATGCCAAGTAAAAAATTTCAGGTTATCTGGTCGAAATCGGCCGCATTCGACTTAAAATCCATCGTCACGTTCATCGCAAAAGACAGCCCCCAAAATGCCCGAGACGTCTTGGCAAGAATCAAACGCGAATGTAAAATGCTTGAGTCGTTCCCGAACCTGGGTAAAGTCCCTGCCGAACTCGAAGCCCTGCAAATAGGGGGCTACCGGGAATTATCCATTTCACCCTGGCGGGTATTCTACAAGAAGCTCCTCAATCAGGTTTTCGTTGTCGCCGTCGTAGATTCCAGACGCGATCTAGAAGATGCGCTATGGAACAGGCTAATGCGCTAGGGGCTCTTTATGTTATTATCTTTTCAAGGCCCCCGATGAAGAGCGTCCTGAAAATATTCCTGTTTGCCCTGGTGTTCGCAGGGTTCGCCTTTGCCGAAGCACAAAACAGCGACGAGCCTTCGGTATCCAAGTTCCGTGAACGGTTCTCGCTGCGTTTCTTGTGCGATTACAATTTTGTGGCCATCTGGAATTCCGCCTACAACAATTCGATGCTCAATTCGAACCGCCCGATTGATGTGGGCATCGGCGTCGGCTACGACAGCCTGTTTACCACATTCGGGATTTCGTGGGACGTGTCCGCCGATTTCAAGTACAGTCTCCCTTTTACCACTTCAAAAGAAAAATCGGACACCCAGGCTTTCGAGACGGGACTCGACTTTTTCCCGGGGAATTGGTGGCTTACGGCAAAGCTCCGCTTTTACAGCGGCTTTACCACGGAAGTCGAACGCGACGGCGAAAAGGAGCAGGAATTCATAGACCTCTGGTTTGCGGACATGTATTTCTCGATGCTCTGGATGGCGACTGCGAAAGGAAATTTCGCCCCCAGGAGTGCCTACTTTTTGGATCGCCGTCAAAAGAAATCTGCCGGGAGTTTGATTATCGGCGGGCGCCTGCAGCGAAACATTGCCGAAGACAACGACGGGGTTCTCGGCTACGAAAACGACAAGCGCGACATCACCTCCATCTGGGGTGACGTCGGGTACACCTACACCTTCGTTTTCGGCAACGGGTATTTCTGGAACCTCTGGGGCGTTGTCGGTATCGCGTACGGCCGCGAACGCATTGACGACGGCAACCTGCTATTGCCCGAATCGGACATAAAGACCGCTTTGGGCTACATCGGGGAAAAATGGGCATGGAACATCGTTCTTAAATGCGGATACTCCGCCATCGCGTTTGGCGAACATTTGGAGCAAAAATACGTGTCTGCCTTCGAAATCCTTGTAGTGCGCAGGTTCTAGCCGGCAAAAATTTTCCAACCTCGATTTACTATTTTTTTGCATACTCTCATAACTTCAGGACAATTCTATGCGTTTCTATGTGCCCACGGATATCTACGTTGAAAAGAACTGCGTGAAGAACCACGCACAGCAGGCCCGCGAATTCGGCGCCGATTCATAGCCATTTTTACAGTTTATCTTTTATTCCAAGTTTACCTGGTAACCGTCCCTGGCGACCGCAGCCAAGGCGAGCAGGATTATTTTCTTGGCATGTTCACGCGCACGGGACTTCAATTCTTCGTTATTTTCTTCTTCATACTTTTTCTGTTCGGCGACAAAGAACTGCTTGAAGTCCTCGAACTTGATGTCGTTGAACCAGCCCTGTTTTTCCCATAGGACCTGGATACTCTCGAAATCGATACTGTGGCTCAGGATCTTCGGTTCGGGCAGCGAAACGGAAATCGTCTTCGTGACGGGTTCGACAAGGACCTTGACTTCCTTCAGGTCGTAGCCCAGCTTGACATCGCCCTGATATATCAGCATGAATTCCTTGATAGACTTGTTGATGCGCCAATCGGGCATGTATTCCAGGAGTTTCTTGGCATCCTGGTAATTCGCATTCTTGCTGTAGTGGTGATGGAGTGTCGCCAGTTCGGAAATTTCCCTAATCTGGTTTTCTACAAACGCGCTCGTAATTTGCGGCCCATCGGGTTCGGCAGGTTCCAGCTTTTTCATGACATAGACGGTCATAGCCACCGTCACGCACAGGAGAACGACGAGAGCCGCGATTCTCAATGTCCATTTCATTGCCAACCTCCTTTGGGTTTCCGCCACCTTGATAGTACAACCTCATAAAATAAAGTATATTATTTCATATACTTTGTACAGAGGTTTTTTATGAGCGAAAGCAACGTAAACGATGTCGAAAAGACCTGGCTGAAAAGAATTCGCGCCTTTATCGGAATCCTAGGAATGATTCTCCCCTGGCTATCCCTACTCGGAGCCGCTCTCGTAGCCAAAACGAGCAGTTTTCCGGACGAATTCTGGCAGAACCTGTCCATCTCGGCGACCTACTACATAACGCCACCGCTGGTCGGCGTCCTCACGACAGCAGCTATTATTCTGATGTGCTACAAGGGTTACGACTGGCGCGACAACCTCGTCACGACCCTTTCCGGCATATTCGGGGCAATGATCGTCCTTTTCCCGTGCAAATGCGCCATATCGGGAGACCTAGTCGGTTTTTTCCAGCTACCCGTAAACGTTTCGCATATAATCCATTGCGTCTCCGCGGTGATGTTCTTTGTCCTCCTATCGGTCAACAGCATGTTCCTGTTCACGCTCGGCAAGAGCGACACCAAGAACAAGAAGATCAAGAACATTATTTTTAGGGTTTGTGCGGTAGGTATGCTTTGCGCACTGATTCTAGTCCTTCCGTGTTTTGAATGCATCTCCGCACACACCTTTATTGGCGAAGCTGTCGCACTCACGTTCTTTGCCGTGAGCTGGCTCGTTAAAAGTGAAATATTCGGATTCCTGTCCGATGACGGCAAATAAATTTTATTTTTTCCCGTGGCCAAACCACGGAACTACACGTCCAATACATGGCGACGCCACTTGCCTCCCCGCCAGCGCAGGTAAAAGAATACCGGGGCCGTCCCGTAGATGGCGACCACGGCAATCCATGCGTACCGGGCCGAAGCCCCCAAAACATAGGCGGTTATGTAGAGCGTGATAGGCACGCACCAGTTCATGATGGCTCCGGCGAACATCACCCAAACCGTATCGCCCGCCCCGCGAAGTGCTCCGGCATAAATCACAAGCAAGACTTCCACAATAATGTATATAACGGCGATGCGGAGCATAAAGATGGTCGTAGGGCGAGCCGACGCGAATATCGCCATAGCCTCAGCGGTCGCCGCCCCCACGTCGGGTTTAAAGACATCGGTCAAGACTCCCGGCAAAAGCAGGAACAGCACGGCAATGATGGCAGAATATATCCAGCCCACCTTGAGCCCAGAGAAGGTGCTGCGATTGGCTGCCGCCGCATTTTTCGCCCCGACGTAGCGCCCCACAAGGCTCGTAGAGGCGATCTCCAGGCCCATCAGCGGCACGTACGCCACCATGTCCCAGTTGAACATCACCGAGGCGGCGGTCGCCGAAACGGGGCCCATCCCGTGGAACAGCAGAATGAGCAACTGGAACGCCGACATATTGAGGAACATCTCGACGCCCGACGGAAGTCCCTTTTGCAGGAGCTCCTTGGTGAGTGCGGCATTAAATGCGAATGCATGGCGCGAGGCAAACCGGCTGTTGCAAGAATGCCCAAAGAACTTGGCAAAAAGAATCACCGTCGAAACCAGGTTTCCGATGAGAGTCCCAAAGGCCGCCCCCGCCACGCCAAGCGCCGGGATCGGACCGCAGCCGTAAATGAGCACGTAGTTGCATACGATGTTCACAATCATGCCCACAAACGCCGCCTTCATCACAATCTTGGTTTCGCCGATGCCGCTAAAAAAGTACGGCGCCGTATTGCGCACCAGGTTGATGACACCACCGAACATCAATATGTCGAAATAGGTCTTTTGGTACTCCAGCTGATCGGCAGACAAATGCTCCGCGGCAAAAATCCAATGACCCACAGGAATCGTCAGGTACAAAAGCGGCACGCACACCAGCGACAGGTAGAGCGCTTGCATAAAGACCTTCGCGCAATCCCGCTCCTTCTTTGCCCCCAGGCGCTGCGCCACCATCGCGGTCGTATAACTGATGGCACCTGTGAAAAACGTGAGGAGCACTAGGTTCATGGCTCCCGCCCCCAGGCTCGCGTTCATCTCGGCAGGCCCGAGCTTCGAGAGGAACAGGCGGTCGATAAACGTCATGAAGGTATCGAAAGACATCGACAGAAGCATCGGGAGCGCCACAACGAGCACATCCTTCACGTCGCCGTTTTTCTTGAATTTTGACGGCCTGTAGAACTTATCGAGTATCGCGTCGACCATATTGGGCGACAAATATAGAAAAAAAGACTAAAAAATCAACGTTTGAGTTTTTTGAGGTTTTCGAGGCGGTTCAGCGCATCGTTTAGCGTTTCATCTTTTTTCGCGAAATGGAGACGCACCAGATGATTTATCGGTTCGCGGAAAAAGCTGGAGCCAGGCACCGCGGCAACGCCCACCTTTTGCGCCATGTCGATGCAAAACTGTTCATCCCCATCATAGCCGAATTCGGAGATGTCGATTAGGACAAAGTAAGCGCCTTGCGGTTCAGTAAAGCGAAGTCCCAGGTTCCGCAAGCCGTCCGTAAACAACTGCTTCATGTGCGTGTAGTGCGCCTGAAGGTCCGCGTAGTACGAATCGTCAAAGCGGAGCGCCGTCACGGCGGCTTCCATGAGCGGGGCGGCGGCGCCGACCGTCAGAAAGTCGTGGACTTTCTTGACGCGGTCCATCACGGGGGCCGCGGCAAGCACGTATCCGAGACGCCACCCGGTAATTGAATAAGTCTTGCTCAGGCTGCTGCACTCGATGGTGCGTTCGAACATTCCCGGGAGCGTCGAGATATACGTGTGACGGTGAGGCGCGTAGATGATATGCTCGTACACTTCGTCCGTAATCACGTACAGGTCGTACTTCATCGCCAGGGAGGCAATCACCGAGAGTTCCTCGCGGGTAAAGACCTTCCCGCTCGGATTCGCGGGGTTGCACAGCACGAGAGCCTTCACGCCCGGCTGCTTCATGGCACTTTCCAAAACGTCGGCATCGAAGCTCAAGTCCACCGGAGAAAGCGGCACGTAAACGGGAGTCGCACCGCAGAGGATCGTGTCGGCGGAGTAGTTCTCGTAGAACGGCGAGAACAGCACGACCTTGTCGCCAGGGTTGCAGATGGACATCATGGAGGCCATCATCGCCTCGGTACTACCGCAGGTGATGACGATTTCTTTTTGCGGGTCGTATCGCAGACCGCTAAAATGGAACTGCTTGTCGCTCAGCGCCTCGCGGAAATTCTGCGCACCGAACGTAATCGCATACTGGTGCGGACCCACGGGGGCGATTTCTGCCAGCCGCCTCGTCAGCGACTCCGGAGGGTCGAAATCCGGGAATCCCTGCGAAAGGTTTATCGCCCCGCAGGCGTTCGCTATGCGGGTCATTCTGCGGATAACGGAATCGGTAAAGGTCTCGGTACGCTGGCTTAACGGCTTCATGGCTGGCAAATTTAGCATTTATCTTTCTTTTTTTCTATATTACCGCTCACTATGTTTTCACAGCTGACCGACTCTCTAGAATCTACCCTCAAGAACCTGCGCGGGCAGGGCAAGCTCACCGAAGAAAACGTCGCCGAATCGCTGCGCGAAGTACGCCGAGCCTTCCTCGAAGCCGACGTGAACTTCAACGTCACCCGCGACTTCGTGAAGGCCGTCAAGGAAAAGGCCCTGGGCTCCGAAGTCCTGAACTCAGTGACCCCCGGTCAGCAGATCGTGAAAATCATCCACGACGAACTCGTGGCCGTCATGGGCGGAGAGACCAAGGAAATCAACCTCTCCGGCCCCGCTCCGGTCGGCATCATGATGGCGGGCCTCCAGGGTTCCGGCAAGACCACCTTCGCAGGTAAGATTGCCCTCTGGATGCGCAGCAAAAAGAAGCGCAAGCCGCTCCTGGTGGCAGCAGACGTCTACCGCCCCGCCGCCATCAAGCAGTTGCAGGTGCTGGGCAAGTCCATCGGCATCCCCGTGTACGACGAGGGCCAGGGCGACCCGGTGGAAATCATCAAGCACGGCTACCAGTACGCAAAGGATAACGGCTTCGATCTCGTAATTTACGATACCGCGGGCCGCCTGCAGATTGACGAAGAGCTCATGCAGGAACTCGAGAAGGCGAAGGAAGCCGTCCACCCCGACGAAATCCTGTTCGTCGCCGACGCGATGATCGGCCAAGAAGCGGTGAACGTCGCCGAGACCTTCTGGCAGCGGCTCAACTTCACGGGCGTGTGCCTCTCGAAGATGGACGGTGACACCCGCGGCGGTGCGGCGCTCTCCATCAAGAAGATGACGGGCGTGCCTATATGCTTTATCGGTGTGGGCGAAAAGCTCCCCGACATTGACCTGTTCCACCCCGACCGCATGGCCAGCCGCATTCTCGGCATGGGCGACGTGGTGAGCCTCGTGGAAAAGGCGCAGCAGGTCATTGACGAGAAGGACGCAAAGGACCTCAAGAAGAAGATCCTCAACAACACCTTCGACCTGAACGACTTTTTGAACCAGCTACGCACCATCAAGAAACTCGGCCGCATCAAAGATATATTGAGCCTGATTCCGGGGCTCAACAAACTCCCGCTTGACCAAATCGACGAAAAGCAGCTGGTGTACGTGGAGGCGGTGCTCAGTTCCATGACACCCAAGGAACGCAAGAACCCCTCGATTATCAACGGCAGCCGCAAGAACCGCATCGCCAAGGGCTCGGGTACCGAGATCGGCCGCGTGAACGCCGTACTCAAGCAGTACGACGACATGAAGGAAATGTTCAAGAAGGTGGGAGCCTTCGCCAAGAAACAGAACAACGGCGGCCAAATTGGCAGCAACTATACCCCGCCGAAAGTTAAGAAGAAAAGAAAGTAAAGACAATCCACGTCATTCAAGCCAAGAACATGTGGTTGGCGCGGATTATTTTCGCGGGCGCCTTCGGTGTTTGCCGGAGAAATTATTACAAAATACGGTATTTTTACATTTTGAGAAATATTTTTTTTGCGCAGCACGCCCTTTTTCGCTATAAAAATGATAGATTGTAGCCAACGATATTTTCAAAATATGTAAAAGGAACAACCTTAAAGGAGTAAAATGGCTACAATCGACATGTCCGCAAATGCCCTCGTCACGGCACTCAAGAAACCCCGTGACAAATTCACCAAGGAAGACATCAAAAAGTTCATTCGTGACAACGACATCCGTCACGTGAATTTCATGTATGCAGGTGGCGACGGACGCCTCAAGACCCTCAACTTCGTGGTGAACGACGCCGACTACCTGGACGAAATCCTCAGCTGCGGCGAACGCGTGGACGGTTCCTCGCTGTTCAGCTACATCGAAGCCTCCTCCTCCGACCTGTACGTAGTGCCCCGCTTCTCCACGGCATTCATGGACCCGTTTGCCACCCTCCCCACCCTCTGCCTGCTCTGCAGTTTCTTTAACAAGGATGGGCAGCCGCTGGAATCTTCCCCGGAATACACGCTCCACAAGGCATGCGAGGCCTTCAAGAAGGAAACCGGCATGGAATTCCAGGCCATGGGCGAACTCGAATACTACGTGATTGCCGATGACCCGCAAACATTCCCCGCCGTTGACCAGAAGGGCTACCATGAAAGCGCCCCGTTCGCGAAGTTCAACGAGTTCCGCCAGAAGTGCATGCTCTACATCGCTCAAGCGGGTGGCCAGATCAAGTACGGCCATAGCGAAGTGGGCAACTTCACGCAAGACGGCAAGCTCTACGAGCAGAACGAAATCGAGTTCCTCCCCTGCCCGGCAGAAGACGCGGCCAACCAGCTCACCATCGCCAAGTGGATGATCCGTAACCTCGGCGCACAGCTCGGCCTCGACGTGACGTTCGCCCCGAAGATTACCGTTGGCAAGGCCGGCTCGGGCCTGCACATCCACATGCGCATCATGAAGGACGGCAACAACCAGATGCTCAAGGACGGCGTCATCAGCGAAACCGCCCGCCGCGCCATCGCCGGCATGATGAAGCTCGCCCCGTCCATCACCGCGTTCGGCAACCAGAACCCGACATCTTACCTGCGCCTGGTGCCCCACCAGGAAGCCCCGACCAACGTGTGCTGGGGTGACCGCAACCGCTCCGTGCTCGTGCGCGTACCGCTGGGCTGGGCATCCAAGACCGACCTCTGCAAGATCGCGAACCCGAACGAAAAGGGCTCGAGCTACGACACGCACCAGAAGCAGACCGTGGAAATGCGCTCCCCGGACGCATCTGCCAACGTATACCTGCTCATGG
>JAEEGF011548372.1_pt1 | contig 11427 bp, 7 predicted proteins | sample 9134171 | NCBI WGS metagenome assembly JAEEGF01 (sample SAMN16246542, study PRJNA631951) | gut metagenome | biome: gut microbiome; feature: rumen; material: AP-attached | host: Bos | place: Iran: Karaj | collected 2018-10
AAGTCGATCTCCAGAAGATCGTCCTTCATGAATCCGCCAACGGGCTTGGCCGGCGTCCATTCAATGTCGTTGAACTCGACATCTTCGGCCACCTGCGCGCGATATACGCGGCGCATCGACTCGTCGTGCGTGCCCCACTTGCGCAGTTCGGCCATCTCGCCCGTCGTGAGTGCGCGCTGGTAGAAGCGGAATTCGTCTATTCTGATTCCCTGCCCTCGGACGAACGTCTCCACTGCGCCGCCGCACGGCGAACAGAACTGCCAGCTGCCGTTGGCGGAGCTGAAGTTTGGATGGGCGAGCGTTCCGCCGAGAACGCCGTCCACATACAGGCTCGCCGTCTTCGCGTTCGCATTGAACACAACAGCGTAGTCGTGGTACTGCGCCGAGGCTCCAGGAACGGCGACTTCAAGCCTGGACCCCTCGACTGGCCTGCTCTGGGTGGCTGTGGCAAGCGCCACGCCGTCCGCTCCGTTCGAGAGCAGAAGCATACCCGTGCTCGCGCCGCTCGCCATGCCGAGGCACCACACCACGCCGTTTGCCAGATCCAGGGTGCGCACCCTCGCATGGAACGTCCAGTCGCCAGAGCCGAAGTCGAAGCCGGTTCCGTACGGACCATCCCCGCCCCACGTCGTGAGGGCTCCGCCGTTCATGCCGGGAGCGTATGCAGCCGAGGCGAGGGAGGTCAGGGTCATCAGCTCGGTGCCGAATCCTTCGGCAACATCAACTGCGTCCTGCAGCAGCGCCTTGCCGATTGCGTTGCAGTCGTATCCATAAAGGGGAGGCTCCGCGCGGAAGCCAGCCTCGGCAGGCACAGTGCCGCTGAAGAACTCCGCGGCCCTGCTCTGCGTCAGGTAGTCGGCAAGCGCACGATCGGCGGATATCGTTCCGTCGTACATGCGCACCTCGTCATAGCATCCGTAGAGACTGAGCTCAGTGAAGTTGGCGTTGTCGCCGATCGTGAAGCCAAGGCCGTCCGTACGCGGAATGATCGCCTCCACCGTGCTGTCGATCACCATCTTGCCGTTGACGTACATAGTCACCTGTGCGCCGTTGTACACGACGGTGCAGTGCACCCAGCGCGACTGCAGGCTCGGCACGGCCACTGTTCTGTTCACCCGCGCGCCGGTGCATCCAAGGCCGGTGACGCCGTTGTTGGCCCACACTTCCCAGCCAACGCCTTCCTGGTTGTTCTTCTGGGCGGAGAAGAGACGCGCGTAGCCATTCGCCTTGTCGAAGTAGAACCAGCCGCTGATCGTCATCTTGGCCGCGTCGGTGATGTATGGTCTGTAGTCCGGCACCTGAAGCCCGTTGAACTTGCCCGTGACGGCCTGGTTCTGCACGCATACGCCTTCAAGCATTCGGGCGCCGGTGTCGCGCGGCTTCAGCTCGCCGATTCTGGCGGCGTCGGCGCCGTGGCCTGGCGTCGCGTCGAGGCCATGGCCGGTCGAGTCGGGCTCGACAGTGCCGGTGGCGCCATTCGCCTTCTCCATGTGCCACACGCCCACGTATCCGGTCCACACGTCGGTGACTGGCGGACGGTTCGCCGGCGGCTCGCCGCCCCAGTGCATCGTGATCTTCGTGCCTCTTGAAAGAGACGGCACCTTCACCCAGAACGCCGAAAGCCCCGAAGAGTTCCACGAGTCGAATCGGTTCCAGATCTGGCATTCGCTCGCCAGCACGTTGCCGTCGGCATCGGAGAACCACACGTCGCTGCCGTCCGGCGCGGCTTCGTTGTGGTTGAAGCCTTCCACGCAGTCCGGCAGCTTCACGTACACAGGGATGTCGTTAAGCGTCTCCACGCCAGTGTAGCCCTTGCACCAGAGATCGGCCGAACGCTGCGGACGCCTACTTACGAACGCCACTGGATCGTTCGACGTGTCGTATTCGGCCTGGATGCGATCGGCCGAGAGCTCGCCGTTGTACAACCTCACCTCGTCGAAATGGCCGTTCCACGAAGAGTCGTTGAACCCCGGAACGTTGCCTATCACGAAGCCGAGGTCGTCCGTACGCCTCTTCACCGCGCCTATCGAATAAGTTCCGCGCAGGATTCCGCCTTCGTACACCTTCACGGTCGTGCCGCTGAACACGAACTGGACGAACATCCACCTTCCCCGAAACTCCGAAAGCGTGACCGGGGTCTTGTATCCAATGCCGGAACCGTTTGCGCTTATCTGAGTGAACGAGCCGTTAAGCGTATAAGCCTCCCAGCCCACGGCCTCGCCGTTGCCCTTCTGAGCGGAGAAGAACCGCTGCCAGCCATTGAACCAGGCGGTGCTGAACCATCCTCCGACGGTGAACGTGGTCTGATCGCTCACGAGATCCCAGTACGGCGGCACAACAAGCCCCTGGCGAAATTTGGCATTGCTGTCCGCATACCCCTGGTTCTGGCAGGCTCTGCCCACCTTGCCATTCGGAATCGTCTTCATCTGGGCGAGATTGTTCTCGCCGTCGGGCTGTCTGCAGGATGGCACGGCGTCTAGACCATGCCCGGTGGCGTCGGGCTCGGCCGTGCCTGCTGCTCCGTTCGCGGCGTTCATGTGCCACACGCCCACATAGCCAGTCCACACCGAAGAGGCGGACGGCACCTGCGCGGCGGAGCCGCCGCCCCAGTGCATCGTGATCCTAGTGCTTCTGTCGAGCGATGGCACCTTCACCCACAATAGCGACCTGCCGGACGCGTTCCATGTGTCGATCTCGTGCGAGAGCACGGTACCGTCCGCGGCGGTGAAGTAGATGTCGGTTCCGTCCGGCAGCGCGTCGGCATACGAGAAGCCCTCCGCGCAGTCTGGCAGCTTTATGAGCGCGGGGAAGTCGACAAGAGTCTCCGTGCCGCGGTATCCGGCGAACCCTATCTCCGCCGAGCGCTCCCCTTCCGCCACAAGCGCCAACGGCGCCATGCACAACGCTGCGAAAGCAGCGACCGCTCTCGCAGAATGCAGCTTCACGAACCAAGAGAATCTCATTGTCCCCACCACCTTTCTTTTTGAGATTGATGCCTTCTGGCAACGATGATATCATTTTCGTATCGCCAAGTCAATTCCCGCGCAAAAACAATGCCGCCGAAAGAAAAACGGCCACGCAAAAGCGCGGCCGTTTTCGTAGCTGTGCAACAAGCACACGCCGCGTCAGTCGGCGTCGCCCATTGTTGCCTGGAGGACCTCGCGGAGGGATGTCATTCCGGAGGCCACCTTTAGCATGCCGTCCTCGCGCAGCGTGCGCATGCCCATTTCGCGTGCGCGCTGGCGGAGAATGGTGGAGGGGGCATGGTCGAAGATGAGGCGCTGGATCGTGTCGTCGACCTCGAAGATCTCGAAGATGCCCTTTCGTCCCTTGTAGCCGCCGTTGCACTTGGGGCAGCCCTTGCCCACGTACATGTGGTCGGGCAGCACCTTGGCGATGGAGCCGAGCATCTTGAGGTCGCGCTCGGTGGGGAAGTACTCCTCCTTGCAGTTCACGCAGATGGCGCGCACGAGACGCTGCGCGAGGCAGGCGCGCACTGCGGATGCCACGAGGAACGGCTTCACGCCCATATCGGTGAGACGGGTGATGGCCGAGGGAGCGTCGTTCGTGTGCAGGGTGGAGAACACGAGGTGGCCGGTGAGAGCCGCCTCCATCGCGATGTCGGCGGTTTCGTCGTCGCGGATTTCTCCGATCATCACGATGTTCGGCGCCTGACGCAGAATCGAACGCAGCGCGGCCGCGAAGTCAAGGCCCACGTCGCGGTTCACCTGCACCTGGTTGATGCCGCTCATCTGGTATTCCACAGGGTCCTCGACCGTGATGATCTTGCGGTCCGGCAGGTTGATCTGGCCGAGGGCTGCGTAGAGCGTAGTCGACTTTCCGGAACCGGTAGGGCCGGTCACCAGCACCACGCCGTCGGAGAGGTGGATGAAGCGCTCGAACTTGTTCTGGTCGTCGGAGAGGAAGCCGAGCTGCGGCAGACCGAGCGAGAGGTTCGACTTGTCGAGAATACGCATCACGATCGACTCGCCGTGGTTCGTCGGAACGGTGGATACACGAAGGTCGAGGTCGCGTCCGCCCACGTTCACCTGGATACGGCCGTCCTGCGGGATGCGCTTCTCCGAGATCTTGATCTTCGACATGATCTTGATTCGCGAGAGGATCGCGCCCTGCAGGCGCTTGGGCGGCGAGTCCATCTTCCTGAGCGCGCCGTCGATGCGGTAGCGCACGCGGAACTCCTTCTCCATCGGCTCGAGATGGATATCGGAGGCCTTCATCTTGATGGCGTTCGAAAGGAGGAGCGAGCAGAGGCGGATGACGGGGGCGTCTTCGTCGCCCGTGGACTCGTCGCCGCCGAAGCCGTCGTCGTTGCGGGTGGTGATCTCCTCCGCCCCAGTGGGGTAGAGCTTGTCCATCACCGCCTTCACCTCCTCGGCGGGGGCCAGGACGGCCTGCACGTCGCGGCCGTGAAGCACGTAGCGGAGGGAGTCCACCGCGTCGTATCCCATCGGATCCGAGAGGACCACGGTGACGGAATCGGCGTCGGCCATTACCGGGGCCACGCCGTACTTGCGCGCCACCTCGGGCTCGATCTGCTTCGCCACCTCGGGCTCGATCGCCGCGGGGTCGATGCTCACGTACTTGATGCCGAACGTGTCGGCGATCGTTCCAAGAACGTCGTCTTCGCTCACGGTGCCCGAGGCCACCAGCACGTCGAGGGTGGTCTCGTTCTCCTCGCGCATCGCCTGCGAGGCGGCCTCGAGCTGTTCAGCCGAGACGTAGCCCTTTTCGCGCAGAAGCTGCAGCACGTATTCGTCGTTTGAAGTCATGGTCCTCTATGTCCTTTGGGCCGCAAATGCAAGATCGGGCAAAGCCAACCAGAGCCGATCCGCTGCTTTGCGTCAGCCTAGAGTGGTCCAGTACGGCGCGTTCGCGGGTGCCGCGAGGTACTTGGCGCACGTGTCGCAGCACTTGCAGAGAATCATCTGGAAGCCGGCCATCTCCTGCACGGTGAGAAGCTCATCGCACTTGCCGGGCAGCACGGTCACGCCCATCGCCTCGAGCATGGACTTCGCCTTGCGGTAGCAGATGAGCATTTCCATCGTGGTGGTGGATCCGGAGCCGTTGATGAGAAGCAGCGCCTTGTCGCCCGAAGCGAGCTTCGTGGCCTTCACTAGCGAGGGCAGCATCTTCTCGACGGTCTCGTCAGCGGTGCACATCTTCGAGATGCCGCCACCGCCTTCGCCGTGCTGGCCCATGCCGATCTCCATCTCGTCGTCCGCGAGGGCGCCGATCTCGCAGCCGTTCTGCGGATGCGTTGCCACCTTGAGCGCCACCGAGAGCGTGGCGATGCCCTCGTTGAACTTGTTCGCGAGCTCGACGATCTCGTCGAGGCTCTTGCCCTCCTCGGCAGCGGCGCCGACGACCTTGATGAAGGGAATCACGCCGCCAAGGCCGCGCTTGTCCTCGATCGGGGTGTCGGGACCCTGGGCGATGTCGTCGTGGATCACGATCTCGACCACCTTGAGCCCGGCCTTCTGCGCCTTGCGCATGGCCTTCGAGCCGCTCATGCGGTCGCCGTTGTGGTTGAGGGTGATGAGCAGCGTGCCCGCGTCGCGCTTCACGTAGTCAAGCGCCTCGAACACCTTCTCGCCGCCAGGAGCGGCGAAGATGTCGCCAGCTACGCACGCGTCGAGCATGCCCTGGCCCACGAAGCCGTGCATGGCGGGCTCGTGGCCGGAGCCGCCAAACGCGACGAGCGCCACCTTGTCGGGGCTCTTGGGCGTCTTGCGCACGACGATCTTCTCGTTGACGAGGGCGAGCGTGTCGGAATAGCAGCCCACGAGACCCTCAAGGAGCTCCTTGGTGAGGTTCGCGGGATCGTTCATGAATTTCTTCATCGGCATGGTAAGATTCCTCTTTGTAGGGGTCCGGGGGAGACTGGACTCCCCCGATGGTTGTCAGTTCTGGAAGAACTCGACCTGCGGGCCGTTCGGCCAGCCCACGTAGGCGATGGCGGTGGTGCCGCCGAGGGAGTACTTCGGCAGAAGCACGTCTGCGCCAGCGGCGACGGCCTCCTTCACGGCCTCGTCCACGTCCGCCACGTTGTACGCCACATGCGTCTCGGCCACCATGCGCCAGGCGCACGGGGTGTCCTTCTCCCAGTACAGATACTCGATCTTGTACTCGTCGTTGTTGCAGATCCACACCTTGAGGCCGGGCATGTAGTTCATGCCCTCCATCTTCTCGGCCACGGGGATGCCCGTGTGCATATAGGTCTTTTCCATGACAGTCTCCTTTTTTCTGTTGAAGATTCACAAGCGTCGGCGTCAGCCGTTCTTCCGCTCGAACTCCTTCATGAAGTCGACGAGGGCGTCCACGCCCGACATCGGGAAGGCGTTGTAGATCGAGGCGCGCACGCCGCCGACCGAGCGGTGGCCCTTGAGGGACGACATCCCGAGCGCCGCGGCCTCCTTGATGAACTGCGCCTCGAGCTCCTCCGTGGGCAGGCGCCAGGTGACGTTCATGTTGGAGCGGTACTCCTTGAGCGCGGTGCCGCGGTAGAAGCCTGAGCCGTCGATCACGTCGTAGATCTTCTTCGCCTTCTCCTCGTTGAGGCGGAACAGGTTCTCCTTGCCCATCTTCTTCACCCACTTCATCGTCTCGCCGAAGATGTAGATAGACCAGCACGGAGGCGTGTTGTACAGCGAATCGTTGTCGACGAATGTGCGGTACTGCAGCATCGTGGGGATCGTCTGCGAGCCACGCGCGGCAAACTCCTTGCGGATGGCGACTACGGCCATGCCGGAGGGACCCAGGTTCTTCTGCGCGCCGGCGTAGAACATCGCGAACTGCGTGTAGTCGCGCTCGCAGGAGAGAATGTCGCTGGACATGTCGCAGATGAGGGGCGAGCCGGTGACGGGGAACTTCTTGAGCTCCGCGCCGGAGATCGTCTCGTTCGAGCAGATGTGGCTGTAGGCCGCGCCTGGGGTCCACTTGAACTCGTCGTCGGCCGGCATGCGCGCGGGAATGTCCTTCTGGCAGTTGGCAGCCACGTTCACGCGGCCGATCGCCTGCGCCTCCTTGAGGGCCTTGTTGGACCACGTGCCCTGGTTGGCGTAGTCGGCCACCTGCCCCTCGCCGAGGAAGTTCATCGGAATCATCGCGAACTGGAGCGACGCACCGCCCTGGACGAAGCACACGCTCCAGTCGTCGTTCAGGCCGCACAGCTCCTTGAACGTGGCGATGGCCTCCTGGTGGATGGCGTCGTAGGTCTTGCCGCGGTGGCTCATCTCCATCACGGACATTCCAGTGCCCTTGTAGTCCACAAGGTCTTCCTGCGCGCTCTGCAGCACTTCGAGCGGCAGCACGGCCGGACCGGCCGAGAAATTGTATGCACGAGACATTTTCTATGCTCCTTCTGTTTCAAACATCGGTGATATTATACTCCTTGGACGGAGTTTTGGCGATTCAATTTGACGAAAAACATTGAGAATTATTCCCGACGCCACCGCCGCCGTCAGCAGATTCGTGCCCCCGTAGCTTATGAACGGCAGCGCGATGCCCTTGGTGGGCAGGCACTTCGTTACCACGCCCAGGTTGAAGAGCGCCTGGAACACTATGAGGAAGGTCATGCCGTAGGCTATCAGGCGGCCCAGGCGATCTGGAGAGCGCGCGGCCGCGATCATGCCCAGCACCATCACCGTCACGTACAGCGCCAGCAGCGCAAGCGAGAACACAAGCCCCAGCTCCTCGGCGCCAACGGCGAAGATGAAGTCGGTGTGCGCCTCGGGAAGGTACTGAAGCTTCTGCATGGACTTGGTGTATCCCACGCCCGTTGTGCCGCCGTTGCGGATCGCCACGAGAGCGGCGTTCACCTGGTGCTCGGCCGCCTGCTCCTTGGCGGTGAGCACCGCCGTGCCGCCGTCCGAGACGCTGCTCTTGAACCACGAGAGAATCCGGTTCATGCGGTTCTTGTTGAGCATAAGCGGCACGCCCACCGCCGCGCCGCCCATCGCGCCCAGCGCAATCAGATGAAGTATCTTCATGCCCGAGATGAAGAAGAGCGCGCCGGCCGTTATGCCGATCACCATCGTGGCGCCGAAGTCGGGTTCGGCAACCGCAAGCCCCATTATCACGGCAACCAGAAACGACGCCCTCACGGCGCCCTTCCAGAACTTGGAGACGCGCCAGCCCGCGCGGTCGATGAACACGGCGGTGGCGATCACCACCGCCAGCTTGCCGAACTCGCTTGGCTGAAGGCGCAGCGACGACGTGATCTTCAGCCATCGATGCGACCCCTTCACCTCCGGAAACGCGAACACCGCAGCCATCAAGCCCACCACGACCAGATACAGAAGCACGGTGAGCCATGGCATCTCGCGCCATTTGTGGTAGTCGAAGAAATACGCAGCCACGCCCACCGCTATCGACACTCCCACCCAGATGCCCTGCCTTATGATGAAGTGCCAGGCGTCATTGTACAGGTAAAGTCCGTACGCGCCGCTGGCCGAGGCCAGAACCACCAGGCCGATGGCCAGCAGCGCGAGGATGGAGATGAGAAAAGACAGGCCGGCGCGCGTCACTGCTACATCCCAGTTTAGCAGCGAGCCAACTACTTGTCGCCCTGAGGCTTAGTGGCGTGCGCAGGCAGCTTGAGCACCTGGCCGGGCTTGATGCCATCGCCGGCCTTGAGGCCGTTGAGGTCCATCAGCTGGCTCGGGCTCACGCCGCAGGCGATGGAGACGGAGACGAGGTCGTCGCCGTCCTTGACCACATACGTGTTGCCGGCGTCTTCAACGGCGGGAGGGGGCGTGGTGGCGGCAGGCTCGGCGTCGACGACGGGCTTTTCTTCAACCGGCTTCTCCTCGACCTTGACGGGCGCGACGACGGGCGCCGCCTCGGCGGGCTTCTCCTCGACCTTGGCGGGCTCAACGGCCGCCTTCACCTCGACGGGCTTCTCCTCGACCTTGGCGTCGCTCTTGGGAGCGTCCTTCGTCTCGACGGGCTTCTTGTCGGCCGCGGGCTTCGTCACCTTCTCGGCGGGAACGAGCAGCACCTGGCCAACGCGCAGGTTGTCCTTCGTGAGCTTGTTCATGTCCTTGAGCGCGCGGATGGAGATGCCGGCGTCGTAGGCGATCTTTCCGAGCGAGTCGCCGCTGCGCACCTTGTACTCCTTCGTGGGGCCGGTGTAGGGCTTGAAGGAGGAGGTCGTCTTCACGCCGGAAGCAGGAGGCGTCGTCTTGACGGCGGCGGGCGTCGCCTGCGAACCCTTCGCCGGAGGCGTGATGTTGGCGGCCGTGGGCGTGGCGGCGGCGTTCATCACCGCAGGCTGCTCGGGCTTAGGCTGCTCAGGCTTTGTCGTGGCGACCGCGGCGGCGGGCGCCTGCTCGGCGGCAACGCCGGGGATCACGATCTTCTGGCCGATTCTGATGCGGTCGACGTTGAGCCCGGGGTTGGCCTTCGCGATCGCCGCAAGGCGCACGTTGTAGCGGCGGCTCACGGCGTACAGCTGGTCGCCGGGCTTGACCGTGTACACGAAGCCATCGGCGGCGGCAGTGGCGGCGGGCTTCGCGCCGGCGGCAGGCGTCGTATGGGCGACGGCCGGCGCCGCGTGGGCCTTTGGCGGCACCGGAGGCAGCGGCTTCACCTCACGCACCTGCGAGGGCTGCGGCGGCGGCAGGACAGTGGCCGCAGGCTGAACTGCGGGGGCAGGCTGAACCGCGGGACCAGGCTGAACCGCGGGACCAGGCTCGATCGACACGCCGGATCTCATCGTGGCGGGCGCCTGCTGGCTGAGTTCCTGGCCTGCGACGGGAGCGGTGGCCGTAGGCGCCGCAACCTGTTGCGCCGCCGGAGCGGGCGCGGGATTGTTCACCACAACCGTCGTGTCGGGAGGAAGCGGCGTGTTGCCGTCCTTGACCGCCTTGCAGCCCTGCATCATAAGGCAGGCGGCTGCCATGTTCACACTCAGAACCAATCCGAGCTTCTGCACCTTCATTGTCTTCTTCCTCGTTTTTGCTGGCCCCGCGCCGCCGTCACACCCCCGCACGAACGAGAGCAGCGAACGCATCGCCGCGGGCACCATAATTTTGAAATTGATCGAAACTCGCCGTGCCCGGAGAGAGCAGCACGGCCTCGCCGGAAACGACATCGCGCCGGGCTGCCTCGACCGCCCGGTCAAGGGTCCCGCAGACCTCGCACGGCACGGTTTCCCGCCACGCGTGAAAGAACTGTTCTGCGCAACGCCCTATAAGATACACTTTTTTTACCCCAGAACGCAAGCGCGGAATCACAGAAAATGGATCATCCCCCTTCGAAAGGCCCCCTGCGACGAGCAAAACGCCCGGCTTCGAGCCCGGCTCGGCGCGGCCAAGCCTCGCGGCGGCCATCTCCACGCCCGCCGCAAGCGCCGCGAGAGAGGTGGCCTTCGAGTCGTCGATCCACAGCGCGCCGCCCTCCCCGCACACCGTCTGCATCCTGTGCGGCAGCGGCTCGAAGCGCGCGAACGCCGCCGCGATCGCGCCGTCCGCCACGCCTGCGGCGCGCATCAGCGCCACCGCGCAGAGCCCGTTCCGGAGCAGGACGGAATTGTCGAAGTACGATCCCGCGAGCAGCGCCTCGCCGCCAGGCGCGGGCGAGGCGGCGGCCGTGCCGTCCACCTTCACGCGCGCCATTCCGAGAAGACGCCGCTTGAGGCCATGGTACACCTCGGCGCTGCCGTGCCTGTCGAGATGGTCCTCCTGCAGATTGAGAATCGCCGCAGCCTCGAATGCGTCAGGCGGCAGATCCGTGGTCTCCATCTGAAACGAGCTCACCTCCACGACGGCCCATCCCGCCGCGCCGTCCGCCCCGCGCTCGTCGCATTCGTTCACCACGTCGCAGAGCGGCAGGCCGTAGTTGCCGCACGCAACGCCGCCCACCGCCTCCGCCACAATCTTGACGACCGAGCTCTTGCCCTTCGAGCCCGTCACCGCGAGCATGCGCCCGCCGCGCGCGCGCCAGCGCTCCGCGCCGAGCTGCAGCTCCGAGACCACTTTCAAGCCGCACCCGCGCGCCGCGCGCTGCCAGGGATGGTCGAGCGGAATGCCGGGGGACGTCACGCAGAGGCCGAAATCTCCTTCGGGAAACGGCACGTCGCCCTCCAGCACCGTCACCTCGGCGCCCTCCCTGCGAAGAAGCGCCGCGGCCGCCTTGCCGCTTCTGCCGCCGCCCAGCACGACGACGCGCGCCGCTGACGTAGCCTCGCCCATGCCGCCAGTTCCTACTCCCCACCGGGCTTGAGGTTGAACGAGCACGTGACGGTGGTGCCCTTGCCCATGACGCTCTTGATGTCGAAGCGGTCCGAGACGCGCTTCGAGTTCGCAAGGCCCATGCCCGCGCCGAATCCGAGGGAGCGTATCCAGTCGTTCGCGGTGGAGGTGCCGTCCTGGCAGGCCCACACGACGTCGGGAATGCCCGGCCCCG
>JAEEGF012220668.1_pt1 | contig 11426 bp, 6 predicted proteins | sample 9134171 | NCBI WGS metagenome assembly JAEEGF01 (sample SAMN16246542, study PRJNA631951) | gut metagenome | biome: gut microbiome; feature: rumen; material: AP-attached | host: Bos | place: Iran: Karaj | collected 2018-10
TGCATCGGATGAGCTTAAGGATTTTGCACACCGTATTGATGCTCCCGTATGCGATACCCTTATGGGCAAGGGCGGATTTGACGGAAATGACGACCTTTATACCGGAATGATCGGTATGCACGGAACAAAGGCATCCAATCTTGGAGTAAGTGAGTGTGATCTTCTGATCACTCTTGGAGCGAGATTCTCCGACAGAGTTACGGGAAATGCCAAGACATTTGCTTCCAAGGCCAAGATATTGCAGATAGATGTGGATGCAGCTGAGATCAATAAGAATGTAAGAGTTGATTTTGCTATTGTGGGAGACCTTAAGAGAGTTCTTGGAACTTTGAATGAGAAGCTTGAACAGATGGATCACAGCGAGTGGCTTGAGAAGATAGAAGGGTACAAGAAAAAGTATCCTCTAAGCTATGACACTAAAAAGCTCACTTGCCCTTACATTATCGAAGAGATTGACAAGCTTACAAAGGGTGATGCAATAATAACAACAGATGTTGGACAGCACCAGATGTGGGCTGCGCAGTACTACAAATACAAAAAGCCCCGCACTTTCCTTACATCCGGTGGACTTGGAACCATGGGCTATGGTCTTGGGGCTTGCATCGGAGCTAAGGTTGGCAATCCTGATAAAATCTGTATCAATATTGCAGGTGACGGGTGCTTCAGGATGAACATGAACGAGCTGGCAACTGCTTCAAGATATAATCTGCCGATTATCGAGGTAGTGATCAATAATCATGTTCTCGGCATGGTAAGGCAGTGGCAGACGCTCTTTTACCAGCAGCATTATTCTCAGACTGTTTTTGAGGATAAAGTGGATTATTGCAAGGTGGCTGAAGGTCTTGGATGTGAGGCTATTCGCGTGACTAAAAAGTCAGAGGTTGCGCCGGCAATAAAAAAAGCAATAAAACTTGGCAAACCTGTCCTAATTGATTGTATAATAGAAGAGGATGATAAGGTCTTCCCGATGGTACCTCCGGGAGCTTCAATCAGTGAAGTGTTTGATGAGGCTGACCTTGATGCAAAAAATAATAAATGATTTATTGAGGGGACTATGAATAAAGTATTAAAGAGGGGTCTTATTGGAGCTGGAGTAATTCTTGTGCTTTTATGCATCGCATATCTGGGGATGGGGCTTTACTACAAGGGAGGATTCCCTTGTAATATCTGGATAAATGGTGTTTACTGCACTGGAAAGACTGTAAGCCAAGTCAATGAAGAGCTTCTAGCCATGAACGGATATGATGGCCTTGCTATCATGGATAAGAATGGGGAGAGGCTGTTCCTGAGCGCTGAGAATACTGATTTCAGTATTGATTATACGCAGGCAATAGAGGATGTATATAACAATACGAATCCTTTAAAATGGGGCTTGTATGCGTTTGAGAATCTCGCGGTGGAACATGATCCTGTGATCAGCCTTAGCAAAGATAAGGTTGAAGAGCTTATTTCAGGTTGGGACATATTTATTGATCCCAAGAATCTTAAATGCAGTATTGCTAAGGATGGCGATGGATACGTCCTTGAAAATGCTACGGTAATTGTCCCTGACAAGCAGGCAATTGTAGAAAAAGCTTACAATGCAATGATGAACAGGGAAAGCGTCCTGGATCTTCAGGAGCTTGATGATTGTTATAATACTTACGACCTTAGGGGACAGAATAAGGATAAGGTAAGCCTCTTTACCAAGATTGAGAAGATACAGAACTGTGATATTGAGTATAATCTTGGGGATGAAAAGATTATTCTTGATAAGGCAAAAGCTTCTGACTTTATCCTTACAGAGAAGGAATATGAGGAAGCGTTAGAGGAAAAGAAAAGCAAAAAAGCACCTGGGCAAGGATTTTTTATCATAAATGGTGTAGAAACTGAGCTTCCTGAAGCTGAGGATACCAAGGTCGTAGAAGGTATAGTTACTGACAAGGATCTTAATCCGATCATATCAGAGAGCAAAATGTATGAGTTTTTCCAGGATGTCGCAGAAGCCCACGATACCTCCAGGATGATGGATAATTACCGTCAGGGCAACAGCAATACGATTATTATAAATAATAACAGCAAGGGTGACGGATCCATTCTGGATCTGGAATCCGAGTTTGAATATCTGAAAGAGCGTGTGATGTTCGGCTATGCTGATGGCAATGAGGAGCGTAAGTTCCAGCTTTCTGAAAATGCTGAGGTACATGATGCCAGCACAGAGCTGGGTAATACCTATATCGAAGTTGATATGGGCAAACAAAGGCTTTACTACTATGTTGACGGCATACTTAACATGGATATGCCTGTAGTAACAGGAAATGTTAACAGGTCAAGAGGAACTCCGACGGGAATTTTCCCTGTTTATAACAAAAGATATCATACTTACCTTCGTGGTGCAGACTATGTTTCTTATGTAAATTATTGGCTGGGAGTCCATAAAGGTGTTGGAATTCATGATGCACTCTGGCGAGATGAATTTGGAGAAGAAATATACAAATCCGATGGCTCTCACGGCTGTATTAACTGTCCGATTGATTCGGTATCAACACTGTGGGATGTAGTGGATATCGGCACTCCAGTTATTTTGTACTACTAATAAATATTGAAGCTTTTGAATGATCCAGCGACTTGTTCGCTGGATTTTTTTGTGCACCAATTTGATATTTTTGTTCTGAAAATGTCAAAAAAATAATTAAATAACATTAATTATGGAATCACGTTATTGACAAAAATGATTATGAGAATTAAATTATTTTTAAAGTCTTTTTACAAAAAATGAAATTGAAATTTAGGAGGAGAAGAAATTGTCACGAGTTTATAATTTTTCAGCTGGTCCGGCAGTACTTCCGGAAGAAGTTTTGAAACAGGCTGCAGCAGAGATGCTTGATTACAATGGCTGTGGAATGTCCATCAACGAGATGAGCCACAGATCCAAGACCTTTGATGCGGTCATTCAGACTGCCGAGCAGGATATCAGAGATCTTATGAATATTCCTGACAATTACAAGGTTCTCTTTTTACAGGGAGGTGCAAGCCAGCAGTTCGCAGCTGTTCCACTTAACCTCATGAAGAATAAGAAGGCCGGATACATCATCACAGGCCAGTGGGCCAAGAAGGCATATCAGGAGGCTCAGAAATACGGCGAGGCAGTAGAGCTTGCTTCAAGTGCAGATAAGACCTTCTCATATATTCCTGACTGCTCAGATCTTGATATTGCAGATGATCTCGATTACGTATACATCTGTGAGAACAACACAATCTACGGAACAAAGTTCAAGACTCTTCCTGACACTAAGGGCAAGATCCTTGTATCTGACGTTTCTTCCTGCTTCCTTTCAGAGCCTGTTGATGTTACCAAGTATGGCGTAATATACGGCGGCGTTCAGAAGAACGTAGGACCTGCAGGACTTGTTATCAGCATTATCAGAGAGGATCTCATCACAGATGATGTTCCTTCTTACACACCTACAATGCTCAAGTGGAAGACTCAGGCAGACAACGGTTCTTTATACAACACTCCTAACTGCTGGAGCATCTACATGTGCGGCCTGGTATTCAAGTGGCTTAAAGAGCAGGGCGGCCTTGTGGAGATGCAGAAGAGAAACGAAGAGAAGGCAGCAATCCTCTATGATTATCTTGATCAGAGCAAGATGTTCAAGGGCACAGTAAGAAAAGAAGACCGTTCACTTATGAATGTTCCTTTCGTAACTGATTCCGATGACCTCAATGCCAAGTTCATTGCAGAGGCTACAAAGGCCGGCTTCGTAAGTCTTAAAGGACACAGAACTGTAGGCGGAATGAGAGCAAGCATCTACAATGCAATGCCAATTGAAGGTGTTAAGAAGCTTGTTGAGTTCATGGATAAATTCGAAAAAGAAAACGCATAAGGGGGATACGGAGAAATGTTTCAGTATAAGTGCTTAAATCCAATCGCTAAGATCGGTCTTAATAATTTCAATGAGAATTATCAGGCAGTTGACAGCGTTGATGATGCTGATGGCATTCTTGTAAGAAGTGCCAACATGCTTGAGATGGATTTCTCAGATAAGCTTCTTGCAGTAGCAAGAGCAGGCGCAGGTGTTAACAACATTCCTCTTGATAAGTGCACAAAGCAGGGAATCGTTGTTTTCAATACACCCGGAGCTAATGCCAACGGCGTAAAAGAGATGGTTCTTGCTGCAATGCTCATCGCAAGCCGCGACATAATCGGCGGAACAGAGTGGGTTAAGGCTAACGCAGGCGATCCTGAAATTGCTAAACTTACTGAGAAGTCTAAGAAGAAATTCGCAGGAACCGAGATCTTTGGCAAAAAGCTTGGTATCATCGGTCTTGGCGCTATTGGTGTAAGAGTTGCCAACGCTGCAAGACAGCTTGGTATGGAAGTTTATGGTTATGATCCATATCTTTCAATCGACGCAGCATGGAGACTTTCTTCAGACGTTAAGCACGTTACAAACGTTGATGATATCTATTCAAAATGCGACATCATCACAATCCATGTCCCTGCACTTGATTCTACTAAGGGCATGATCAATAAGGATGCAATTGCCAAGATGAAGAAGGGTGTAATCCTTATTAACCTTGCAAGAGACATCCTTTGCAACGAAGTTGATGTGCTTGCAGGAATCAACTCAGGCAAGATCAGGAAGTATGTAACAGACTTCCCGAACCCTGTAATCGCAGGACACGACGGATGCATCGTAATCCCTCACCTTGGTGCTTCTACGGAAGAGTCTGAGGATAACTGCGCAGTTAAGGCAGTACTTGAGCTTAAAGATTATCTGGAGAATGGAAACATCAATAACTCAGTTAATTTCCCTGGCTGCGACATGGGAGTATGCAGCAAGCCAAGAGTTGCGATTTTCCACGCTAATGTAGCTAACATGATCGGCCAATTTACATCAGTACTCGGCGGGGCTGGCATGAATATCTCAGATATGACCAACAAATCAAAGGGTGACTATGCTTACACACTCATAGATCTTGAAGATACAGTAACAGACGAGATCGTTGACAAGCTTTCCGAGGTTGATGGAGTTATCAGAGTAAGAGTCGTAAGAAAAGATGTATAATAGGTTTTAGAGATAATAAAAAACGGGAGAGATTTTGAGCTATCAGGATCTCTCCTGATTGTTATGTTGGAGGATAGGAATATGGCTGATATCAAGCCTTTTATGGCGTACAGACCAAATGTAGACAAGGTTTCAAAGATTGCTGCGCTTCCCTATGATGTATATTCATCAGCTGAGGCAAGGAAAATTGTAGAAGCTAATTCTGATTCATTTCTTGCAATAGACAGACCTGAGACATTTTTTGAGGAAGGTCATGACATGTATGCTCCTGAAGTGTACGAGAGGGCAGGAAAAGAGCTTTGGGACAGGATTGAAAAAGGTGACTTCATTCAGGATGAAAAGAAGTGCTACTACATTTACGAGCTGACTATGGATGGAAGAAGTCAGACCGGTATTGTAGCTGTTTCATCTGTGGATGACTATTTGAATAACGTTATCAAGAAGCACGAGAATACAAGAGAAGACAAGGAAATCGACAGGATCAATCATGTATATACCTGCAAGGCTCAGACTGGGCCGATTTTCCTGTGCTATAGAGAAAATGCCACCATCAGCCAGATAATTGAACGGGTAAAAGAGGTGGATGAGCCGGTTTACGATTTTGAATCGGCTGATGGTGTCAGGCAGAGAGTCTGGGTCATGGACGATGAAGAAGAGAACAACATGATCTGCAGAGTCTTCACAACAATCGATGACATCTACATCGCTGACGGTCACCACAGGTGCGCATCTGCTGTTAAAGTTGCTCTTAAGATGAGAGAGGAAAACGAGGGAAAGCTTCGGGGCAAGCAGCAGTACGACTACTTCCTGTCGGTTCTCTTCCCTGACAGCGAGCTGATGATAATGGATTACAACAGAGTGGTCAAGGACCTTAACGGCCTTACACCTGAAGAGCTTAAGAATGCTCTGGCTGAAAAGTTTGATGTTGCTGATGCAGCAGAGCCTGTACATCCGGAAAATAAAGGACAGTTTGGAATGTATCTTGAGGGACAGTGGTATCTTTTGACTGCACACGAGGACATAAAGAGTGATGATGCGGTTGAGGGGCTTGATGTATCTCTTTTGCAGAATAATGTACTTGGCCCAATCCTTGGTATTGGTGATCCCAGAACAGACAAGAGAATCGACTTTGTCGGCGGAATAAGAGGTCTGTCAGAACTTGAAAAGCGCTGCAGCAGCGACATGAAGCTTGCTTTCTCCATGCACCCAACCTCAATCGGCGAGCTCTTTTCTGTAGCAGATGCAGGTCTCCTTATGCCGCCAAAATCTACCTGGTTCGAACCAAAACTGCTAAGTGGCTTATTTATACATGAGATTTGTGGTATCATGTAATTGTCTATAATTGTAAGTATACTATATATCGAATATTATCTATTTTGGGAGGCGCTAGCGTGAATAATAAACTTTACAAAATGATGAATTGGCCTGAGATAGAAGAAATAATCTACTCTGATGGTGACGATCCTCACAGAATACTGGGTGCCCATAAGGTTGGCAGCAATTACCTGATTCAGGCATTTTTCCCGGATGCAGAATCCATGAAGGTCTATATTGAGAACAGCAAAAAGAGCTATGACATGGAGCTGGCTGATGAAGCTGGTTTTTATGCTGCTATAGTTCCGTATGTTGATAAGCTTAAGTATCACTTCGTTATCAAAGATACTGAGGGAAATGAGAAAAAGCTTTATGACCCTTATGCATATGGACCTCTGATGGACAGAGAGGATTTTATTAAGCTTGGAAGCGGAATCCATTTCAGGATCTATGAGAAGCTTGGTGCTCATGTTATGACAAGAAATGGTGTTAAGGGTACTAACTTTGCTGTTTGGGCGCCATCTGCTGCAAGAGTAAGCGTAATCGGTGATTTTAACGATTGGGACGGAAGAGTGTGCCAGATGCACAGACTTGACCCAATAGGCGTATTTGAAATATTTATTCCTGGAGCTAAAGAGGATGATGGCTACCAGTTTGAGATCAAGACAAGAAACGGACTTATTCTTAAAAGACCCGATCCATATGCCCTTAGATCAAAAGGAGAGAATGGAACAATTTCTGTTATCGCTCCTGTATCGGGCATAAAGTGGACAGATGATAAGTGGATCAAGGAGAGGATTAAGTTTAACAAAGACGAGGATGCTCTTTCTATATGTGAGATCTGTCTTGAGTCTTTTGCGGGAAGACATGAGGGCAAGAGCACAATGGAGGAGATCACTGCTGATGTTCTTGAGTATGTGCGTAATCATGGCTTTAATACCATTGAACTTATGCCTGTAATGAAACACATCCCCGGACACTATTATCACATCCTTGATTTCTTTGCACTTGATGATGTATACGGCGGCGCTGACGAATTCATGAAATTTGTTGATGCCTGCCATAATGTCGGTATCAGAGTCATAATGGACTGGGTACCTACATTCTTCCCTAAGACCTCATGTGGACTTAGCGATTTCGATGGCCGTAAGCTTTATGAGTATTCTGATCCAAGGATTGGAGTTCATCCAAGATCCGGCGATCTTATATTTGATTATGGAAGAAAAGAAGTTACTAACTTCCTGATCTCCAATGCACTTTACTGGATTGAGACCTTCCATATTGATGGAATCCGTACATCTGACATTTCAAGGATTCTTTACCTTGATTATGACAGGAAACCGGGAGAGTGGATGCCAAATATCTACGGTGGCAATGAGAACCTTGAAGCTCTTGAGTTCCTTAAACAGCTTACAAGTGTGATTCGCAAGGACAACCCTGGTGCAATCCTTATAACAAAAGAGACAGCTTGCTGGCCGCATGTTACTGAACCTATAGATGAAGGCGGACTTGGCTTTGACTACAAGTGGAACAATGGCTGGTCAAGAGACTTCCTGTCATATATGCAGAATGATCCTCTCTTCAGGGCGGGACATCATGATGAGGTTACATTCAGCCTTATCTACAGTTATACAGAGAGATTTATACTTCCATTTACCCATGAGGATATGGAAAAGGGACTTGAGGGTCTGTACTATCTGATGCCTGGTGATTCTGCTCAGAAGATGGCGAACCTCCGCCTTGCTATAAGCTTTATGATGGTTCACCCCGGAAGAAAGCATCTCTATATGGAGCCTGATGCACTTACAGTTGATCAGTCCGTATTTGTTGAGAACATGATAAAGAGACTGAACGGCATTTACTACAAGTATCCTGCACTTCACGCTTATGATGACAGCGACAGCGGCTTTGAGTGGATCAATGTAATGGCAAGTGATGAGTGCATGCTGGCATTTGTCAGAAAGACTGACAACGACGACGAGATGCTGGTGGTTGTAGCAAACATGGCCGGCGTTGACAGAGAGTTTGAGATCGGTGTGCCGGCAGATGGAAGATATCTGGAAGTGTTTAACTCTGATGATATCAGCTACGGCGGAACAGGAACTCTCAACGAGGGTCGCAAGGAAGCAAGAAGAAAAGAAATGGACGGACGCCCATATTCAATTGACCTGAAGATGGCTCCGGTATCTCTTTCAATCTTTACCTTCACTCCTTACACAGAGCAGGAAAAGAAGATCCGTGCGATAAAAGAGGAAGAGGAGATCAAGAAGGAGAAAGAGAAGGAAGAGAAGCTTGCAGCTCTTAAGCAGAAACAGAGCGAAGAAGAGCAGCGACTCCTTGAAGAACTCAAACTTAAGTATGAAAAAGAGCTCTTAGAGCAGGAGAAAGCTATTGAAGAGAAATATGAAAAGATCGAAGAGGAAAGGATCTATTCAATTGTCTCTGAGGAAGCCATAAAGAGCGTATCCGGCGGAAAGAAGCCTGAAGCTAAGAAGCCTGCTGCTAAGAAAACTACAACTAAGAAAACAGCTGCAAAGGCACCTGCAAAGAAAACAGGAACTGCTAAAAAGACAACTGCAAAAAAGAATGATTCAAAGTGATTTGCATTAAGTTGAATAATTGAGAATGGGCACACCGTTAAATGGTGTGCCCAGTTTTTTGATTAAAAGAATTATGTACAATAATGAATAAACTCAATCGCTAGCATTGTCATGTCATCGAACTGTTCGGCATTACCTTTGAATGCATTGATGCTTTCGGTGATGTGAGGAAGTGTTTCCGTTACCGATTTATCTTTTACTTCGTTGAGAGCTTTAAGCATTCTGTCGGTACCATATTGCTCAACGTTATCGTTAATTGCTTCCGGGATACCGTCTGAGTATACAAAGAGCTTGTCACCGGGATTAAATGTGATCTCATATTCTCTGGCTTTTAACATTTCCATGGCTGCAAGGGCAATGGAGTGTTTGTCTTTAAATAGTTCATAGTCGCCGTCAGCTCTTTTGATAACAGGATATTCATGTCCGGCGTTGGCACAGGTCATAACACCGGTTGAAAGGTTGAAGAGGCCGATCCAGGCTGTTACAAACATTTCTGCATCATTTCCGTCACACAGCTGCTTGTTGGTCTTTTCAATGATCTCTCCGGGTGAGCCTCCCTCAATAGCAAGGTTTCTGATGGCTGTCTTGCTTCGCATCATGAAAAGAGAGGCAGGAATGCCTTTTCCGGAAACGTCGGCAATAACAAGGGCGAGAGTGTTGCTGTCAACAAAGAAGAAATCATAGAAGTCGCCGCCGACCTCTTTTGCAGGCTTCATTGTGGCAAATATCTCAACGTCGTCTCTGTCCTGGAAAGTGAAAACCTTTGGGAGAGAGGAGTCCTGGATGGTGGCTGCCATCGTCAGCTCCTGTGCCATACGCTTTTTCTCTGCCTCAGTATATCCCTTGAGGGCGTCAACTGTTTCGTTGATATCATCGGACAGAAGAGCAAACTCAGAAGAAGATCTTACTTTTACGATTTCGTTTAGATTGCCGCCCGTGATTCTCTCCAGAGAAACGTTTATCTTGGTGATGTTGTCGACTACTATGTAATTAACAAGGAAAGCGATGATTACATATAATATTGCGGATAGCAGGATGCTGGAGAGACAATTCTCGTAAGCCTGGGCATCTCTGTTCCAGTAGATGGACTCGTCCGTGAGGTATACTGTCAAAATATTGGAGTCAGCAAGCATTTGGGACAGGATAAGAACATCTTCATCAAAGTAGGTTGTATCCTGGAAACTGTTAAGACTGTTTTTGACATGATCAAGGGATTCTGTATCAACATGCCTTCCCTTGTGCTCTCCGTTCTTGATATATCCATCGCCGGTGACAATGACATCGTATGATACCTTACTCTCAGGAGTTATATCACCTTCGCCCAGCTCTACGTGTTCCTTTATATGGGTTATGCTGGACTCCAGGGTGTCAACACTCATCTGATAAGATGTCTCTGTATCAATATAGTAGGCTGTGACAAAGGAAGAAGCCATTACTAAAACTGTTATTGCAAAAAGCCATCTTTGGAATTTTTGTGAAACCGAAATGGCTTCAGGAGCTCTTTTAACGAAAGGATTCCTCCATTCACCTGTAATTACCTGGACAATTGCTGCTGCAATGGCAAGGCCAAGGCCGGTATAGAGGATCATTGGGAATGAGCAGATCTTAACTACCAGGAAAGCCATTCTCATATCGTCTCTATGTGTAGCAAATACTACATACATATGGAAGACTTCCATGATTGCGCCCATGAAGAGTGCATATACAGGAGACGGGCTCTTACCTTTGAATATCTTGAGGTTCATGAAAAGAGCTACAAAGCCTGCAAGACATGTAGAAACGGCACATGCAACTTTTGTATAGGAACCCACATTGAAATATGCGCCGGCAATATATCTTTCAATTCCGCCTATAAGTCCTGCGATGATACCTGAGGCGGGAGAGAAGAAAAGACCAGCAGAAAGAGGACCCAGATCTCTGACGTTTATGATCATGCCTTCAAATGCGATTCCATAGTGGGTGGAAAGAACAGAGCTAAGTCCGAAAATAATTCCGATGAAAAGTTTCATCGGGGGATTCAGTTTTTTGCCATTGGTCCACAGTTTAAGAATTACGATCAGTAATACATATAAAGCTGTTACTGCAGACATCTTTAAAATCATTAGGATTATATCTTGCATAATTATATTATATTCTACCAAATATCGGCTTGTAAATTCAAAAATGTAAACGTATAATATCATTTGTAGTGCCGGAATAGCGCAGTCGGTAGCGCAACTGATTCGTAATCAGTAGGTCGAGGGTTCGAGTCCCTTTTCCGGCTCTTGTACATTTAAAAGACGCTTCCTTTATTTAGGAAGTGTTTTTTATTACGAAATTTTGTATCATGACTTTAAACGTGCTATAATATAATGTCGTATTGTTGATATTGCATCCATCGACAAAAAACAAGGATGCGGAGAGGGTTATATAAATGAAAGATCTTAAAGATTACGTACGCACTATACCGAACTTCCCTGAG
>JAEEGF012338661.1_pt1 | contig 11426 bp, 8 predicted proteins | sample 9134171 | NCBI WGS metagenome assembly JAEEGF01 (sample SAMN16246542, study PRJNA631951) | gut metagenome | biome: gut microbiome; feature: rumen; material: AP-attached | host: Bos | place: Iran: Karaj | collected 2018-10
GCCCCACCGACCCTACCTTCGCGGTAGATACCGCCGACTGGTTCGGGGGCAACTGGCGCGGCCTGCGCATCCCGCTTGAAAACGCCCGCAGTTACGAGGAACACCTCGACCCGTTCTTCACCCTCAGTTTCCGCGCGGGCTACAAGAACTTCCACGTGCTCCTGGAGGCACCGCTTCGGCGCGATCTCGAGGCCTGGTACCAGGATGACCTTCACAAGAATTTCACGTACGACCCGAGCGAACTCGATATAAACGTGCCGAACAATGCCTACGCCGTGTGGGAAAACCCCGTGGGCTACGTGCAGTTCGGGCGGTTCGCGCTCGACGACCTGAAGGTTTCCAGGAACGACATCCTGGTGGGCGGCGCACCCTACCACGACGGCCTGCGTTGGAAATTCGCTGCCGGCATGTTTCGCTACGACTTCCTGTTCAGTTCGCTCAACGCCTGGCTCTACGGCGACGTGATTGACCATTCGACCGGCTGCCCGCCCGTGGGTACCGAGGCATACGCGCAAAAATGCACCGAGCGCGACAACCAGGTGGCGAACCAGCGCAACCGCACCTACGACGACAACATCAAGACCTTCATGTTCCACAAGTTCGGCATCGAGACCGAAAAGTTCTGGATTTACGTCGCCGAACAGAGCATGATTGGCGGCAAGGCTCCCGAGTTCCGCTCCATGAGCCCGTTCATCTACTGGCACGACAACTACGCGACCGGCTACACGTCGGCGGCGACCTCCGTGGAACTCGGCTACAAGACGAGCAACGGCGCGAAGTTCTATAGCCAGATAAACATGGAAGACATCAACAGCCCGGTGGGCGAGGACGATGACAAGGGCACGAGTCGCTCCGTCATCAACTACCTCGTGGGCTACTATCATGAACTTTCGACCGCGCTCTACGGCAAGTTCAGCTGGCGCCTCGACGTGGTGCGCACCGACCCCGTGGCTGGCAACAGCAGGCTCCCGCTCCTCAAGTACACGAGTCGTCGCAACTACCGCAGCAATTATCGCGAACAGGACGACCCCGATTACGCCGACGCCTACTTTGTGGATTACCCGATAGGCTACCGCCGTGGCGCCGACGCTCTCGACCTGTGGTTCGATTTCGGTTGGCAGTACGGCAAGCACTCGCTCGCGCTCACGCTCGCATGGCTGCGCCAGGGCGACAAGGAAATGTACACCGACTACAACGTGGCCCTCGCTGGCGGCGAGAATTCCCCCTCCGGCGTGGAAGAGGCCCAGTACCTGGTAGATGCGCTCTACAAGATGAAGGTAAACGGCTGGTTCGGCTTTTATGTGGGAGGCGGTTTCCGCAAGTACGAAAATCTCGCGCACGTGAAGGGCGACGACGGTTACGACGGCTGGCTGCGTTCCGGCGTGAAGTTCACCTTCAACCCGGTCGATACGAAGTTTTAAAAGAAGCTAACCCCTTCAAAGGAGCACCCATGTCCCTGAAACACTCTTTAACCCGGAGCGTCATCCCCACGACTTCTCTCGTCATCCCCGCGATTTCTCTCGTCATCCCCGCGATTTCTCTCGTCATCCTCGCGTAGGCGGGCGGACAGCACTTAACAACTTGTTGTTTAGTGCGCATGGCCACCAAGGTGGGGATCTCGCTCCCGCAGATTTATATATATTTCCCACTGACATAGCCCGTGACTTTTCAAGGTCCCTGAGCCTGCCGAAGGGCCGGCCCAACCTTGATAGAAGCCATGGGCGACCGGAAATTTTGAGATTCGTCTCTTATTCTCGCTCTGAAACTACCACTTTCTAATGACTCGAGAGTAAGACGAACGCTCACGTCCCATCTGGGGCGTGGGTCGTTTGTGCTTATTGAGTCAAGGGTGTGGTAGCCCGCAGAGCGATAGGCACGCTAAGCGACTCCACGCCTTTTTTTTGTAGAAAAAGAGCTTCGGTTCGCTGAAGGCTTCCGAATAGGGGTGATTCTCGCCCTATAAGGAATAGCGATGAACAAGCAACAGCTGGCGGCGAAGATTTGGGAATCTGCGAACAAGATGCGTTCAAAGATTGAAGCGAACGAATACAAGGATTACATCCTTGGTTTCATCTTCTACAAGTTCCTTTCGGATAAAGAGGTCAAGTATCTTAAGGGTCTTGGTTACACCGACGCTGACTTGGATACCGTTACCGAAGATGACGAAGAAATCGTCAAGAACGTCCAGCAAAATATCGGCTACTTTATCTCGTACGAGAACCAGTTCTCGACTTGGCTCAAGTTGGGCAGCGATTTCAATGTGTCGAATGTTCGCGATGCACTTTCTGCTTTCAGCCGCCTTATCAATCCATCGCACAAAAAAGTCTTTGACAAGGTGTTCGACACTTTGCAGACGGGGCTTTCCAAGCTGGGCGATAGTTCCAACACGCAGACAAAGTCTATCAGCGACTTGCTCCATCTCATCAAGGATATTCCGATGGATGGCAAGCAGGACTACGATGTGCTGGGCTTTATCTATGAATACTTGATTTCGAATTTTGCGGCAAATGCAGGCAAGAAGGCGGGCGAATTTTACACGCCGCACGAGGTCTCGCTTTTAATGTCGGAGATTGTGGCGGACCACTTAAAGTCTCGGAAAGAAATAAAGATTTATGACCCCACATCGGGTTCCGGTTCCTTGCTTATCAATATCGGCCAGGCAGTCGCGAAGCACATGGGCAAGAGCGATAAAATCAAGTATTACGCGCAAGAGCTTAAGGAAAATACGTATAACCTTACTCGAATGAATTTGGTGATGCGTGGAATTCTGCCCGACAACATCGTGACTCGAAACGGTGATACGCTCGAAGAGGACTGGCCCTATTTTGACGAGAACGATCCGAAGGGCTCTTACGAACCGCTTTATGTTGATGCTGTCGTATCGAATCCGCCCTATTCGCAAAATTGGAATCCGGCCGATAAAGATGCCGACCCTAGATACGCCCGCTTTGGACTCGCTCCCAAGAGCAAGGCGGATTATGCCTTCTTGCTGCATGACTTGTTCCATATCAAGAGCGATGGAATCATGACGATTGTGCTTCCGCATGGCGTTCTTTTCCGCGGTGGTGAAGAGGGCGAAATCAGAAAGAACCTGATTGAAAGTAACCATGTCGATGCGATTATCGGGCTCCCCGCAAACATCTTCTTTGGAACGGGCATTCCCACGATTATCATGGTCCTGAAACAAAAGCGGGAACGCACGGATGTCTTGATTGTTGACGCGTCTAAAGGCTTCGAAAAGGTTGGCAAGAACAACAAGTTGCGTGCTTCTGACATTAAGAAGATTGTGGATTCTGTGACGAAGCGTTTGGATGTTCCCAAGTTTTCAAGAGTGGTTTCGCGTGATGAAATCCGCGAGAACGATTACAACTTGAATATCCCGCGCTATGTGGATTCGTCAGAAAAGCCGGAAAGCTGGGATATCTACGCATCTATGTTCGGTGGCATTCCCGATAAAGAAATTGCCGACCTTGCGGAATACTGGGATGCGCTCCCGAATTTGAAAAGCGAAATTTTAGCGCCAATCAATAGCGGTTATTGGAAAATCAAGGCGAGCGATGTCAAAGCTGCGGTAAAGAATTCTGCTGATGTGCTTGCGTTTACCAAAAAGTATGCAGCAGCTTTCAAGGGCTTTGACAAGTACCTGAATGGCGAATTAAACGGCTCGACGAACATTTCCAAGGAAGAATCTGTCCTGAGCGAGAATATTTTCGCTCGACTGAAAAATATTCCTTTGGTAAATGCATACGAAGCCTATCAGATTCTGGACAATGAATGGCTTAAAATAGCCGTTGACCTTGAAATCATCCAGACGGAAGGCTTTGCGGCGGTCAAGCAAGTGGACCCGAATATGGTTGTCAAGAAAAAGGACAACAAGGAATATGAAGTTCAAGATGGCTGGGTAGGTCATGTTTTGCCTTTTGATTTGGTGCAGTCCAAGTTGTTGTCGGCAGAACTTGCTTCGTTGAAAGCCGATGAAGAACGCCTTGCCGGGATTGTTTCGGGTTACGAAGAATCACTGGACTTGCTGCCCGAAGACGAAAAGGAAAAGCCTTTTGTGAATGACGACAAGGATGCCTTTGTCTGGGCTGAGGTGAAAAAGGCGATTAAGTCGGGAGACCTTGAACCTGAAATTTTGCAAATTCTCAAGAAGGTGCAAAACGACAACGGCGAAGAAAAGAAACTGAAAAAGCAGATTAAGGAAAAAGGCGAACAGTTGATTCTTGCGACTAAAAAGGCGATTGAAGAATTGACGGATGAACAAGCTAATGAACTGTTGTACGAAAAGTGGGTTGTGCCACTGGTAAACGGCATGGCGAAATTGCCTGAAAATGTAGTTGATGTTTTTACTTCAAAGCTTGAAAAACTGGCTGAGAAATACAGCACCACGTTTGCAGAGGTTGAAGAACAGATTGTGCAGACAGAAACGGAACTTTCTGCGATGTTGGATGAATTGACCGGCGATAAGTTCGACAAGAAGGGCATTGCCGAATTCAAGAAACTGTTGGGTGTGTAATAACGGTGTCATCCTGAGCGGAGTCGAAGGATCTAGGGCAATTACAATGAAAACTATAGAACAAAAAGCAAAGAAAGTTCCGACAATACGATTCGCTGGTTTTGATGACGAGTGGGTGGAGAAAAAATTGGGAGATGTGGCGAATTCGTTTGGCTATGGGTTGAATGCCGCAGCAATGCCCTATGATGGAATAAATAAATATCTAAGAATTACGGACATTGATGATTTGTCTCGGGAATTCAAAAAAGATGATTTAACTACTCCGGATTTTGATTTAGTAAAGGCTAGCGATTATCGTTTGGACGAAGGTGATTTGCTGTTTGCTAGAACAGGTGCTAGTGTTGGAAAAACCTTTATTTATAAAAAGAACGATGGGTTGGTTTATTTTGCAGGATTTCTTATAAGAACGAAAATAAAGAGTGAATATGATTCGAAGTTCATCTTTCAAAATACATTGACTAATTTGTACGATAAATTCGTTAAAATAACATCCCAACGATCTGGACAACCTGGCATAAATGCACAGGAATACGCCGACTATTCGCTGCTGATGCCAAAATTAAATGAGCAACAAAAAATTGGCTCATTCTTTTCGAATATTGATTCCTTGATTTCGTTAGAGCAAAAGAAATACGATAAGTTGGTGCAAGTCAAAAAGTCAATGCTTGAAAAAATGTTCCCCAAAGAAGGTGCGACCGTTCCTGAAATCCGCTTCGCCGGCTTCTCTGGCGATTGGGAAAAAGATGAGTTTTCTAATATAATTACAGTTCATCCTTTTAAGCCTTATCTTGCAGAACCTCATATTGGTGGTAAAATAGAAGTCATTCAACAAGGAAATGATCCTATAGCAGGTTATGCGAATGGAAAACCCTTTGAAGATTACAAAAACGTGACTTTGTTTGGAGACCATACCGTGTCTTTGTATAAAGCAAGAAATCCTTTTTTTGTCGCATCAGATGGATTGAAAATTTTGTCATCAAAAAAGACTTCTCCAAATTTCTTTTATCATATGTTAGATAGATTCAAGCCAATTCCAGAAGGGTATAAACGTCATTTCATGATTTTGTTGGAACGAGAATGTTATTATCCAAAAGAAAAGACTGAGCAGAATCTGATATCTTCATACCTTAATTCTTTAGATTCCCTAATTTCCCTCCAGCAACGCAAACTGGAAAAACTCAAGAATATCAAGAAATCTCTGCTAGAGAAAATGTTTGTGTAGGGGGCAATATGGTTTTCAACAAAGAAATTGACTTTGAACACGCGCTCATTGAATTGCTGACGCATTACGGCTGGAAATCGGAGATTATCAAGAATCCGACCGAGAAAGACCTGCTCCAAAATTGGGCAAACATTCTGTTCGAAAATAATCGCGGCATAGACCGCCTTAACGATTATCCCCTCACAGATGGCGAGATGCAGCAGATTATCGAACAAATCAATAACCTAAAAACGCCCTTGCTTTTAAATGGCTTCATTAACGGTGGCAGTGTCGCCATTACGCGAGACAATCCCGATGATACCGCCCATTTTGGCAAAGAAGTTTCTTTGAAAATCTATGATCGCCTTGAAATTCAAGGCGGTCAGAGCCGCTACCAAATCGCGGAACAACCCAAGTTCCCGACAAAATCAAAAATTCTCAATGACCGTCGCGGCGACCTGATGCTCCTTGTCAACGGAATGCCTGTCGTCCATATAGAACTCAAAAAGAGCGGTGTTCCCGTAAGCCAGGCTGCCTATCAAATCGAAAAATATGCGGGCGAGGGCATTTTTACAGGGCTGTTTGCGCTGGTGCAAATCTTTGTCGCCATGAATCCTGACGAAACTTTGTATTTCGCAAACCCCGGACCCGAAGGAAAATTCAATCCCGACTTCTATTTTCATTGGGCGGATTTCAACAATGAGCCCATCAACGACTGGAAAAATATCGCATCTTCGCTGCTTTCAATTCCGATGGTTCATTGGATGGTCGGCTTTTACACTGTTGCCGACGGCTCCGATGGCATATTGAAAGTCATGCGCAGCTATCAATATTATGCAGCAAGAGAAATTTCTACCAAGGTGAAAAGTATCAAGTGGGAGGGAGACGACCAGCTTGGCGGCTACATTTGGCACACGACCGGTTCCGGCAAAACAATGACATCGTTCAAGTCGGCACAGCTCATCGCAACTTCGAAAGATGCTGACAAGGTTGTTTTCTTGATGGACCGAATTGAACTCGGAACGCAGTCGCTCAAGGAATACCGCAACTTTGCGGGGGCTGGGCTTTCGGAACAGCAAAAGGCAAATACCGTCCAAGAAACCGAAGATACGGTGGTGCTCATTGGAAAACTCAAGAGCGACAATCCCGCCGATACGCTAATAGTGACCTCCATTCAAAAAATGAGCAATGTCAGCGAAGATTTCAAGAAACTGAAAGCGACCGACTTGGCGGTTATCACTTCAAAGCGGATTGTCTTTATCGTTGACGAATGTCACCGCTCTGTTTTCGGTGACATGCTGCTGACTATCAAGCACACTTTCCCGAAAGCGATATTCTTCGGATTTACAGGAACGCCCATTCAAGAGGAAAACCAGGTTCAAAAGAATACGACGGCAACCGTATTTGGCAATGAACTCCATCGCTACAGCATTGCAGATGGCATCCGCGATGGAAACGTTCTCGGCTTTGACCCTTATAAAGTATTGACCTTTGCCGACGATGACTTGCGGACACAAGTGGCTTTGGAACAGGCGAAGGCAAAAACAGTAGAAGAGGCTTTTGCAAACCCCGCAAAGAAAAAGAAATTTTTGGAATTCAAGAATAAAGTTCCAATGGCCGGGCATTATGAAAGTGACGGTTCCTATACAAAGGGAATTGAGGATTATGTCCCGCTCGTTCAATACAGAACTGAAGTTCACCAATCTAAAGTTGTCGAAGACATTCTGAAAAATTGGTTTGTCCTTTCGCAAAACGGTAAATTCCACGCCATTTTTGCAACCAGCAGTATTCCCGAAGCCTTGGAATATTACAAGCGGATTAAAGCTGCAAAACCCGATTTGAAGGTAACCGCCCTTTTTGATCCGAGTATCGATAATGAGGAAGGTGCCACAATCAAGGAAAACGGCCTGAAGGAATTGATTGAAGATTATAATGAGCGTTATAATCAAAATTTTACGATTCCCACTTGGGCGAAAATGAAAAAGGATATCGCCGCAAGATTAGCCCACAAGAAACCTTACGAACGGGTTGAACGTGAGCCTGAAAAACAAATAGATTTGCTGATTGTCGTCAATCAAATGCTGACGGGGTTTGATTCCAAGTGGATTAACACATTGTATTTGGACAAAATCCTTGAATACGCCAATGTGATTCAGGCGTTCTCCCGCACGAACAGGTTGTTCGGGAAAGATGAAAAACCGTTCGGAACAATCAAGTATTACAGAAAACCGCATACTATGGAAAAGAATATCGAGGCTGCGGTAAAACTGTATTCCGGCAACAAACCCCTGGGCCTTTTTGCACAAAGATTGGGGAAGAACTTGTTGTTGATGAACTCTTTCTTCGCGCAAATTAAAGACTTGTTTGAACTAGCGGGAATACCGAATTTTGAAAAGCTTCCTGAAGATCCTGCCGAAAGGAAGAAATTCGCAAGCCTTTTCAGGGAATTTAACGACTACTTGGCTGCTGCAAGAATTCAAGGTTTTACTTGGGACAAATTGACATATAAGGTTGAAGTAGACAATTCTGGCAAAAAGCAGGAAATAACGCTCGCGTTAAACGAGACGACATATTTGATTCTTGCTATGCGTTACAAGGAATTGTTTAGCGGAAAAAGTGGCTCTGGTAGCGACGACGTCCCTTATGATATCGACGGCTATTTAACTACGATTGATACCGGCAAAATCGATTCAGATTATATGAATTCCCGCTTTGAAAAATTTTTCAAGTTGCTGCAAACTAAAGGTGTTGATGCGGATGATTTGGAAAAAGCCGAAGCCGAATTGCATAAGACTTTCGCCACGCTCACACAAGAAGAGCAGAAATATGCGGACATGTTCTTGCACGATATCCAAAGTGGCGATGTGAAACCGGAAAAAGGTAAGACGCTACGGGATTACATCACGGATTACATGGGCAAAGCTCACGACGATAAAATCCATCGTTTTGCTAAAACATTTGGATTTGATGAAGAAATGCTCCGTGTTTTGATGTCCCAGGATGTTAACGCGGCAAACATCAATGAATACGGTCGATTAGACGCGCTGAAAAATTCTGTCAAGAATACTAGTGCGGCAGCCCGCTATTTTGAAAATACCAGCGGTCGAAAATTGTCAATCCCCAAAGTTAAAATCAAACTCGACGATTATCTCCGAAAATTCATCCTCGAAGGCGGATTCGATTTGGAGTGAATTTTTGGGCGTGAAAAAATCAATAAACCCTCTTGACAACCGCCGTCTAGTAATTTATATTTAGTGCACAAGTGTGTAGAAAATTGCTTTTTGCACACGAAGCAAAACAATCAAAGCCCCGCCTTTTTATGCATGTAGGCGGAGGGAGGAAAGATGAATACTAGCCAAACAAGGCCTGAAAATGTTATATTGCCATTAAGCAATATGATGTACCCCTTCATGACACTTGACGACAACGCGGAAATTGTCCATTCCGAAATGGGCAAGGATGGCCGCGTTAAGGTGTACATCGAAAAGCCCGACGCAAAAGACGGCTTCCATCGGGCGACATGCTATTTACCCTCCTATACATGGGAAGATATATTCGGTTTTTCAGATGAGGAAATTAATCGCTATAAGAAGGTGATTGAATCTACGGCTCATTTGATAATGGAATTTTCTCAGAAAGGTGGGTTCAGCAATGCCGCAAATCTTTAAGATAGGATCTTTCTGGGTTTATTTCTGGTCCAATGAGGGTGTTCCTCTGGAACCGGTACATGTTCATGTATCGGAAGGAATGCCTGCTGCTAATGCCACTAAAATTTGGATAACTCGGGCTAGAAAATGTCTCTTGGCAAATAACAATTCGCGTATTAATCCGCATGTCTTGCAAAATATTCTTCGGATTATTGAAGCACGTCATGAGGATGTTGTTGCGAAATGGATTGCTCATTTCAACGAAATATCGTATTTCTGCTAGAAAGAACTAAAAGGATATGATTCGGAAGTAATCTCAGCATGTAAGGATTCCTTACTAGCTAAATAATGTCAACAAAAATGCCCCGCCTTTTTATGCATGTAGGCGGAAAAGCTTGCAAGGCGAACGAAGCAAAATCAAACTTGTTTGATTTTATTTCTCTTCAGTATACCATTTTGCATTTTTTGCAAATTACAAATTCGGGCAAACCTGTCGGAAATTTCGACAGGTTCAAATCAAGAGATTCCACAAGGTCTTTGATGTTAATAGTACTGAAATACGAATAACCAGTTTCGTTATGTAAAATTTTCTTGCACCCCTAGCCAGGTATTGGAACTTTAGGTACATTAATGCCCGACGTGTTTTTCCGTCTAATGGAAAAATGCGTCTTTTTATTCTGGGTTTTCAGGATAAGGGGGCGCCTCTAACATCATCCGGCCGCAAATAGCGGCCAAATGGAGGCTTGAAATTCCTGTTATGAAAGAAAATATTGACAACTTGTCAAAAATTGAGTATATTGTAAGAAAGTACGCTGTTAGAATAACTCATAAGGCTTTGAAAAACCTCGATAAAATGCCCAAGCCGGAACAGGAAAAGTTTTTCCGTCTGAAGACGGCTTTGGAAACAAGTGGTCCAGAACAGTCTTCGTTTATGAATTATTCCAAACTCGGTGTAGACATGTACCATTGCCATTTGTCGAGGAAATGGGTTGCATGTTGGAAAAATGAATCGGGAACTTTAACCATAGAGGTCTACTATGTTGGCAGTCGTGAAAGCGCCCCCTACGCACGGCACTAAGAAGCCGGTTTCCTTCAAGATTGAAGGCGAACAGATTCCCGACTTCGTTTTGGGGATGCTTAAGTACATGTTCCCGAAGTGCGTCAAGATTTATGATGCCCCGGTCAAGAAGCGCCATGATAAGGACGAGGAGTCTGTTGCGCTTGAAAGCACCGATTGGTACAAGAAGATGTCTGCGGAGATGACTCCGGGCAAGGCAATCCGTGCCGATCGTGGGCTTCGTGGATGGACTCAGAATGTTCTTGCGCAAAAGCTCGGCATCTCTATACAGAACCTTTCCGCGATGGAACACGATCGCCGCCCTGTATCCAAGAAAATGGCCACGAAGCTGTCCCAGGTTTTCGGTGTTCCGCCCGAAACGTATTTCAGGTTCTGACTGTACTAAAAAATGCGGAATATCGCTCAATGGCGTAAAATGGCATATAAAATACCTTAGCAAAATCGGTACCATCTCTATATAACTATATTATTCCTAAACCAAGGAGTTTTTTATGGCAGAAATCGGTACACCTCTAAGTTCTAGCGCCACGAAGGTGCTGTTTTGCGGAGCGGGCGAACTCGGCAAGGAAGTCATCATCGAGATGATGCGTCTCGGCGTTGAGGTTATCGCCGTGGACCGTTATGCCAATGCGCCCGGCATGCAGGTGGCCCACCGTAGCCACGTCATCAACATGCTCGACGGTGCCGAACTTCGCCGCGTGATTGAACTTGAGAAGCCCGACTACATCGTCCCGGAAGTCGAGGCGATTGCGACCGACACGCTCGTGGAACTTGAGAAGGAAGGCTTCAACGTCATCCCGACCGCGAAGGCCACCAAGCTCACGATGAACCGCGAGGGCATCCGCCGCCTTGCCGCTGAGGAACTGGGCCTCAAGACGAGCCCGTACCGCTTTGCCGACAATTTCGAGGATTTCCAGAAGGCCGTCAAGGAAATCGGCATCCCCTGCGTGGTGAAGCCGGTGATGAGTTCTTCGGGCCACGGTC
>JAEEGF010309516.1_pt1 | contig 11425 bp, 9 predicted proteins | sample 9134171 | NCBI WGS metagenome assembly JAEEGF01 (sample SAMN16246542, study PRJNA631951) | gut metagenome | biome: gut microbiome; feature: rumen; material: AP-attached | host: Bos | place: Iran: Karaj | collected 2018-10
CCGTCGGGGCCAAGTCTTTGAAAGAGGCTGTCCGCATGGGTGCCGAGGTGTTTCATAACCTCGCCAAGTTGCTGAAGGCCCGCGGTCTCTCCACCGCCGTCGGTGATGAGGGAGGCTTCGCACCGAACTTTAATAGTATCGAAGATGCCCTCGACACCATTATGGAGGCCATCAAGGCTGCCGGCTATCAGCCGGGCAAGGATGTAACGATCGCCATGGACTGTGCGGCATCTGAGTTTGCCGTTCTCGAAAACGGTCAGCTCTTCTATGATTATCGACAACTGAAGAACGGTAAGAAGAAGGATCCTAACGGTAAGAAACTGACTGGTGCCGAGCAGATCGCCTACCTCGAAACGCTCATCAATAAATATCCGATCGACTCCATTGAGGACGGCCTGGATGAGAACGACTGGACCAACTGGGTGACACTGACCGAGCGGATCGGAGAACGCTGCCAACTCGTGGGCGACGACCTGTTCGTTACCAATGTGAAGTTCCTGGAGCGGGGCATCAAGATGGGTGCCGCCAACTCGATCCTGATCAAGGTGAATCAGATCGGCTCCCTCTCGGAGACCCTCGACGCCATCGAGATGGCCCACCGTCATGGTTACACCACCGTCACCTCCCACCGTTCCGGTGAGACGGAGGACACCACCATTGCCGACATCGCCGTGGCCACCAACAGCGGACAGATCAAGACAGGCTCCCTGTCGCGTACCGACCGTATGGCGAAGTACAACCAACTCATCCGCATCGAAGAGCAGTTGGGCGCACAGGCCCGCTATGGTTATCGGAAACTGAGAAGATTTTAAGAATAAACATAGATTCACATGAAACATATCAGATTATCACTTATTGCACTTCTGGGAATGATGGTACTGAGTGCCCATGCCCAGATTCTTTCAAGAGGTGTCACGAAGGAACTCGCAGAACACCGTAAGGCCAACATCAGTAACGTCATCTATGACCTGACGTTTAACATCCCTGCCGACGTGAACCAGAAGGTCACGGGTACTGCCGTCATCTGCTTCGACGTGAAGAAGGCTGAGGACATCATCCTCGACTTCCAGGGAGAGTTCAACGGCAACTGCAAGGCCATTGTCCCCAAGAACAAGAAAAAGACCAAGTTCAATACAATCGCCTTCCAGGCAGCCTATCAGAACGAGCATATCATCATCCCGAAGAAGATGGTGGTCGAGGGTAGCAACCGCATCGAACTGAGTTTTGCCAGTCTCGACAAGGCACTGAACCGCAATCAGGACTATCTCTACACGATCTTCGTGCCCGACCTGGCCCGTAGTGTGTTCCCCTGCTTCGATCAGCCTGACCTGCGTGCCATGTTCATGACGAAACTCAATGTGCCCTCAGGCTGGAAGACTATGATCAGCGACACCAGCGGTCCGCTGCCCACCTTCCTCTATTCTTTCGTGGCAGGCAACTTCTATGAGAAGACTGGCTCGCGCGACGGTCATCAGATTCGTGCACTCTATCGTGAGACCGATCCTGACAAGGTGGCCCAACTCGACCAGATCTTCGATGAGGTCGGCGGCGCCCTCAAGTGGATGGAAGGCTATACGGGCATCGCCTGTCCTTTCAAGGAGTATGGTATGGCCATCCTGCCCAACTTCCAGTTGTTCGGTCAGGAGCACCCGGGTGCCATCCAGTATAGCGACCGTCTGATGTTCCTTGATAAGTTCCACACCCAGGAGGATGCCCTGTACCGCATGGAACTGATTGCCCATGAGACCGCCCACCTCTGGTTTGGCGACCTCGTGTCACTGAAGTGGTTCGACGACCTCTGGGCCAATGAGGTGTTCACCAGTTTTGCGGCTTCCAAGATCACCCATCGCCAGTACGACCAGGTCAACTTCGATCTGATCTTCCTGAAGACCCACGTGGCCGAGGCCATTGCCACCGACCGTACCGAAGGTACCCATCCCATTGCGATGGAGATGTCCAATGCCAACCACGCCAGTCTGCTCTACGACAACATCATCTTCAATAAGACGGCTGTCATGATGCGTATGCTGGAGAATGTGATGGGGCCTGACGTGCTGCAGAGCGCCCTGAACAAGTACCTCACGAAATACCAGTTCCGCAATGCCTCTTGGGACGACCTCGTCAGCATGTTGGCAGAGGAGGCACCAGATCTCGACATCCGCAAGTTCTGCGATGTATGGGTCAAGCAGAAGGGTATGCCTAATATCCATACCAGTTATCAGGGCGGTCAACTCGTTGTCAAGCAGACCGATCCCTACAACCGTGGCATCTTCTGGCCGGAGCGCTTCCAGGTGCGTGTGATCTATGATCTTGGTAAGAGTGCGACCTATGATGTTGAAATGAAGCAGCCCGTGATGTCTTTCAAACTGAACCGCAAGCCCGACTGTATCCTCCCGAACTACGACGGTCGCGGCTACGGCCGTTTCACGCTCGACGACGAGTATATCAGTATGTTGCCCAAGCGCTTGATCACCACCCGTAACGATGTGAACCGCTACGAACTGCTGTTGGCTATCCACGACAGTTACCTCAGGGGCAAACTGCCTCCCTCACACTTCGGAGAACTCTTCCGTCTGATGTGTAAGGAGAAGAACCCGCTCATCATGGTCACCGCCCTCGAACAGATGTTTAAGATCGTGCGCGACGTGAACATCGAACAGCGTGCCGCCCTCGAACTCTGTGTGATGGACCTGCTGAGCGAAAACAAGTCTAACGAGTGTCACCAGTATGTCATTCGTATGATGACCGATGTGGCTTCCTCACCCGAGGTGCTGCAGCAGTTGGAGAACATCTGGAAACGTCATAATGATCCGTTGCTCAATGAGAACGACTACAACAACATCGCCTATCGTCTGGCCATCATGAACCCGAAGCGCTGGAAGGATATCCTCAACACCCAGCGGGCCCGTCTTAAAACCGATGATCAGCGTGCGGAGTTCGACTACCTCAGCCGTGCCTGCAACCCCGATCCTGTGGAGCGTACCAACGTATTCAACTCGCTGTTGAAGCCCGAGAACCGCATGCAGGAGCCGTGGGCCATCTACACCCTGAAACTGCTCAACTCCGATGTCTTCGAGCCTCAGAGCAACAGTTACATCGAACCCAGCCTGAAATCACTGGAGTATATCCAGCAGACCAGTAATGCCTTCTTCCCCCATTATTGGATGGAGGCGCTGATGATGGGTCATAAGAGTAAGGAGGCAGCTCTGATTGTGGAGAACTTCCTGAAGGCCAATCCCAACTATCCTGAGCATTTGAGGAACAAGGCCCTGGCGTCTTCCTATATCCTGCTGAGGCAGGTGCCTTACGTAGCACCAGCCAAGCCGAAGGCCACAACCACCGCAGCCAAGAAGACCACGACCAAAAAGGCCACGGCCAAAAAGAAGAAGTAACTGCGACATGTCGCTGGTCATCAAAGTGATGGAATAACCCTCAAGGATTGCTGATGCCCATAAGCGTTCTGGAATATTTCTCCAGAACGCTTTTTCTTGTTTAATTGAGGGGCAGAGCTGAGAGACTAATATTGCCGCACTGGCGGACTCCTTTCACAACGAGTGGCTTGTGAGAGGCATCATCCAACCACGATTGGAGTATGTCTTCTATCTTTCTTTTATACATAAAAACACATTTAATACCAATTACTTTTTCGAGGAAATAGGTTTTATTCGCGACAAATCGGCGACGAAGTAGGAGAAAAATGTCGTAATTCAGTTAGACCACGAAATAAAAAAGTTGGCGAAAAACTTGGATTGTATGGAAGAAGTTCGTATCTTTGCAACCGAATAATCACTATTATTAATTTAAATCGATATGGAAACAACAAAGAAGAAAAGAACGCGCGAAGAGGTCAGAGCTGCCGTCAGGGAGACGATCCGACGCAAGAAAGAATGGATTGAGCAGACTAACAAAGAGTTTGAAATGATTCGGAATGGAGAGTTGAAAGTAGAAGATCTCTACAAATTCAGTTAGTTTTCATCAAAAGCCTTTTCTTACTATGAACACATTAAGCTTGGAAAACATTAACAAGCATGCTCCTTATGGAGTAAGGCACAGAGAAGACAATTGTTATTCTTTCTATTTCGAAACAGACTTTGATCTAAAATACACCATCAGTTTCATGCTTGAAAACTCCTTCGTACAGAGTGGAGCTTTCCAGTTTTGTATCAACGTCGAAGGGGTTGGGCGTTCGCCTGGTGACGTAAAGCTACGCCAAACCGTCTTCGCCATCATCGAGGAGTTCTTCGCTGTCAATGGTAAAGAGGCGATGTTGTACCTCTGCGAAACTGGCGATGAAAAAGAGGGCCTGCGTAACAGGCTATTCATCCGATGGTTTAACACCTATGAGCATCGTGATCTCTACATCATTCGCACGGCGGAGGGCTTGCTTGACGGCGTGAAGAACTTTACTGCTTTGTTCTCACGGAAAGACAATCCAAGGCTGAAGGAGTTGCTGGCAGAGTTTGAGGAAACCATCTCGATTGTATTCGACTAATAGGTGAAACAAGAAAAAGCGTTCTGGAATTCCTCCAGGACGCTTTTTCTTGTTTAATAAGCCTGCATTACGGCACCGATCCGCTTCTTATGATATTTGCTGGTCGCCACTTTTCTGGTACCTCATAACGCTTTATGCCGTCAGTAACAACATCGGGCATGATGGCATCACGGAAGCGGCGTTCATTCTTGAGCATTAATACAGGTTTACTACTGTGGTGCATTAGATTGTCTTTCAGGTCGCAACTGAAATTTGAAGGAGGGAAATATACCTTGATTCTTTTTTCAGGATATTGCTGCTGAATAAACTCTAGTGGTGGAACAAGATCACTGTCTGCACTGACAAGAACGATGGTGTCAGTTGTATCGAGCACACAGTCTGCAATCATACGGACAGAGATGTTAACATCAGTTTTCTTCTCTTCTGGTCTTGAAATGGCGTAATGACAGTTGGGACATTGAATTTGCTTGTCGAGATACTTGCCTCGAACAACCTCAAAGCGATCACCATTAATTAGTTTGTTGGCATTGAGAAAAGCACTTTGACGACTACTTTTTTCGGGATTAAGTGGCGAGGCTGTGAAATATATCACTTTCTCCACTACTTGGTCCTCACCAAGAAATCCTTCGCAAAGTTTCACCATGTCAATCCAGTAATAATCACCCCATTGCGGTTCAGTACGCTTTGTACGTCTCAGACCGTAATAGAAATTAAACCCATCAATGTAGAACGTTACACGTTGTGCCATAATATTGAATTTAAAATTAAAAAAAAGCCGTCCTCAGACGGCCATGTCCATTCAAGAAAGAATGGCGGAGCTTTAATAATCTGCTGCAAAGATACGAACTTTATTTGTAACTTGCAAGTTTTTCGGCAACTTTTTTATTTTGTGAGTTGCTGGTAGAGTTTGAAGAGTTCTGCCACGCACTGGCTTTCGGTCATCGTCTTGATGGGGAAACTATAAGTAGAAACAGAATGAATCGAGGTTTTCCACAATGAAGAAGTCATCAACCATTCATACATCGTTGCTCTGAACTAACACCATCTCTATAGGAATAGTGTTTGAAGCTAAAAATGCTGTTTTCTGCAACTTCAGTAGTTCCTGGTTGCCAAGATATTGTATTTCCATCATTACTTTTCTTCTTCATCCTCTTTCGGCTGTAAAAAACCTATTGGCTTACGCTTGGGCTGTTGGCGATTGTCAGCCTGCAATTCTGCCAAAGCTGTGCTGATAGCATCAAGTTGTAAACGGGTGCTTTCGTTGATATCATTCTGGTCATGCAGGATATCTTCAATATCAAGTTTCAGTTCTTCAAAATCCTTACGCAACTGAACCACATCGGCAGAAGTATTAGGTAATGAAGCTGCTATCTTTCGGAATTCGGTAAAAGCACGCATAATACCTATATTTACTTGAATAGCCAAAGGAGAGCGTAAAACGCTGCTAAGCATAGCAACGCCATTTTCTGTAAAGGCATAAGGTTGCTTTTGTGTTCCTCCGCGTCTCTCTATAGGTTTTGATGTCGCATTTTGCGATATCAAAACACTATCGTGCTGATTATCAGAAAGATTGGATGTCACATTTTGCGATTTCCAATTCTCATCTACTTGATTCTTGGGCATTTTTGATATCACAATTTGTGATTTCAAAATCTCGTATTCACCTTTTGTCAATTGAAACATGAAGTCTTCAGGAAAGCGTTCTATGTTACGTTTTACTTGTTCATTCAGTCTTCCTGTTTTCACTCCATACATAGCTGCGAGATCAAAATCAAGCATCACTTTCTGGCCCCTGATGGTGTAGATCTTACTCTTCACCAAGGCCAACAAATCTTCCTTTTGGATATTGTTCTCCATACTCTTAAATTTAATAGTTACACAAATGATGGTGCAAAGATAGTGGTTTCTCACGAAACTACCAAACCTTTGCACCATTTTTACTATATATTTAATCGAACTTCAGTTTCGGCACTTAGTTGGCTAATGGGAAATCATCATCTTCCTCATCATCTAATTCATCCAGCTTCTTAACAACGTCTTCTGACAACAGAGCTCCAGAGTGACCTTTCGACCAATCAAATCCAGGAATCTCCTTCTTAAGTTCTTCAAGCGAGATGCGCGGTCTTTCTCTTGGATCAATCGGATCAATACATATCAGATCCACATACATCCTCCGCTTGGTTGATCCTGCCCAGTCGTCAGCAGGGTAGGGGTCAGTTATGAACTGTCCGCTGAACACAATACCCGCTTTATAGTCACCAGTGCGTAACATATAGAAATAATCACCCCTTCTGGCCTCTTCCCACTCATAGATGCTCCAGTCCAAACGGAACATGCCATGCACCATATTTTCCACGCATTCCTTATAATCTTTCTCTTTGAAGGAACTGATAGAAGGATTCCACCGCATCAGATAATGCCGAGGCTCAGCAGGCATAGGCACCACCTCAAAATCTACTTCCCATATACAACTGTCGCCGTTGGGGTCTTCCACGATGGGTTTGTCAGCACTCTGATAACTGAAACGTGTACCAGGTTCAGTATCAACGCTGATAATGCGTGCAAGACAATCGTCTTCACCGCCGTTAAGGACTAAGAAACTTAATGAGCTCTTTATGGCGTATGGAAACACACCATTATTATATAGATAGCAGCCGTGATAGGTGGTTGGCATATCATCAACAACCAACACCAGATGACCATCAATATTCTCAAGGATCATGTTCTGATTGTTTTCGTTGATTTGTAATGCAATGTGTGTAACCTCACCACTGCGCACTTTGCCAATCACATCACCAGCCACCTCTAATGTGATAGCCACCTCGTTGATATCGACTTCTTTATCTTCCGACTTCATAAGGAACTTATTTTTTAGTAACAACTTTACCGATGGCCAATTGTTTACTGCTCACCTTCAGATGGGCTGATTCAAACTCTGCATAGAGAAAATCATTTAATAGATATATCCGGCTTGTCCAGATATAGTCATTACCAACCTCCAAATTGGTTTCTATATTCACACAATGGGAAAATATAAAAGGAACCAAATAAGTTTCATTTCCGCTGTCAGACCACGTTCTGCAATAGGTATCGATGACAACCGTAAGACTATCCTTTTCACGGTCAAACCTCATTTCATGAATAACACCATCATGGAAATTCCATTGGTCATCACCCATAAAAGGTTGCAAACGCTCAACATGCTTGATGCGCTTTAACGCTTCTTCTTGAATCCCCTCAATATACTCTGCGTGAAATCTCTCAAGAAAATAACTTTGATTTAGTTGTGCATATTTCAATATTTCTGGATGATGGAGGTATTTAACGGCTTCTTCATAAAGTTCTTTCTTCTGGTGGTCTTTTCTATAAAGACAACAACACAACTTAAAACAAAGAAGACCGTAAAAGGGTATCTCTTCTTTATATGGTTGAGCAAGCTCATAGGCCAAATCCATTTTTGAAACAGAGTCTGAAGACTTTGTATTCAGAAACTCTTTCCAATCTTTTTCCATCTCGACAACAGAAAGGCCTACGGCGTCTTCGAAAAGAGCCTGGATATAACCCTTTACATCAGTAATATATTTTGTATACGCCATAGCTGTAGGTTTTTATATTTTGGCACAAATATACAAATAATTATCTTATTCTCCAATTAGTTTCGAGAATTATTGTCTATAAGGTATAGAAATATTCCTTAATTTTCTGTGCCATAAGTAAGCGGCGCTTTTCAAGGAAGTTGTCGTAATCCATGTAATTCATATCCTTCAATTCAATAGGTATACAACTGGTACGACAGTTATTGATTAGTTCATCGGATGATGTTATCGTTGTGAATTTGGACTCCCTCCCATTCATGCAGGCGTCGTACACCTCTTTCATATATTCATTAGGGGCTTTCATGCCAATGGCAATATTAATTGGCTTGGAAAGAATGGCATAATTAGCCACTTGGTTATATCTGACAACGGTATTGATGCCAGAGTTCTGCAAGTACTTCCTTGGGAAGATATGATGAATGTCAGCTGTTTCTAGCAAGTCACGAACTTTCGCACCGGGACTCAGGAATGAATCATCATTCATCTTGCATTGTGCAGCCAGATAAACAATGAATGCAGGTGTCGTTGTTGAAGAAGACTGAAGACTCTGAGGTAATGTCACCTCCCAGAATGTCTCGGCAAGATTTGCCATCACCTCATTATAGTAACGGATAAAGCCTCTATCACTAATTGCTCTTAAATCCCTTTCCATCTGAGTTTCAGGAGAACCCACATATCTTCCCGTCAGCACGGACATCACATACCATCTCTGAACATAGTGGGCCACTTTCAGTTTCTCTATGCTATTATCATTTCGCAATCTTAAGAATAAGGTGTAGGCAAAATCCAATGCCATCCTTCCCTTTACCAGTCTTGGATAGACAAAGCCTGCTGATTTGATGGTATCAAAGAATTGCTTAAGCGTATATTCATTGCAATAGTTCTTCACACCATCCGTAAATTTGATAAAGGTATCTTCTTGTATACTTTCCTCAAAAGAACGCGTTTCAAAGTTTCGTCCATGAAGCAAGTCTGTCAGATTTGCTAATTTACCCCTATCATACTTTGTCATGAAAGAAGTTCGTAGTACATCGTCAAAGATTGGTGTATAGATGCTGAACTGATAGTTGGCCATCCATTTGATAAGACTGTAGTATTCTGATTCTACAAACTCCTTGTCCTGATTAATTCTATTGATAAAATCATGATTCTTGGCTAAATGGCTAAAATAGTCAATAGCTTTACGAAGCATATAACCACCGTATTTATCATCTGAAGCAATCGTTGACATCACAAAGTCTGCTTGGGTAAGGGCCTTGCCTTGACTATTGATTCGTATAAAGATTTCTGTCACCTCATCAATAGACAGACCATCGCTTAAATGGATGATGCCAATTGGACAGTTCTTGATATTAATGACGTTCTGTATTAATGAACTGAGCTTCTGAGGTTCCATATCTGGATTTGCCTGACAAAAAGATGTCACGAAGTTCCAAGAATTGAATTCTGGTTTGAACAGGTCTGCTATATCTGCTATCCATCGTTTATCCTTCAATATGGCGGCACTCTGAACTTCAAAGCGCTGTTCGTCATTTTGTGCGAAAGGATTAAAGGCAATCTTATATATTTTCTCATTGAAGTCTTTATCCAGTACCTTCATTCCAACAAGTGCTGTCATGATGGCAGTTACGCGCTGCTGGCCATCTATCATTATCATCTTCCCACTTGTCAGATTACCCTCCTTATCTTTCATATTTGGATTCTGCCAAACAATCAGATAACCTACAGGAAATCCATTGTAAAGTGAATCTATCAGGTCACGAATCTTTGAGCCATCCCAAACAAATGGTCTTTGGATTTCAGGAATAGAAATCTGGCCATTATTAATGTATCCTATTACATTATCTATTGTCCTGCTATCTACTGAGAATTGTGGCATAATATAATTGTTTTATTTTGTTAGTTCTTGATAAAGTTTAAATAATTCGGCGACGCATTGGCTTTCTGTCATGGTCTTTACGTCGAAGCCGTAGGCTGCCATCACTGCGCGGTCGTTGTCCTGGTGGGCTCGGCGTAGTTCAACGGGCATCGTCAGCTCGTCGTAGAGGTCAGCCAGTGATGAGTCTGGGTATTTGGCTCTTGCATCAAGGATCTCTTGTGCCGTTTGCTCTATCTTTGCCTTTTGCTCGTCTGTTGGAGTGGGCCAGGGGAAGTTGTTGTAAACCACATCTTTTGAATAGCGATAATCGCTCTTTAATCGACCGCATACCGCACGCATCCATGCCATGTGGACATTGCTTTCAAGAATTCCGAAATGATACAATGTTGCATCAGGGATAAGATTTACCTGATTACTGCACATTATATCAGGAGTCATAAATCCCATTGGCACATAACGACGACGTTCTGATGAGACTACTGGAATAATCATAAAATTATCATCAGGAATCACTTCTAAACCGAAGCGATTAGGATAATTTGACGCCTTCAAAGTCTGAACTCTTTTACTGGATAGTCTATATTCTCGTACTTGTCTGATAATCTCCATACAATGGGGCATAGACTTTAATTCGGTTGGATTGCACTTACCTAAATATAAAACCCATCGTGGGCGTCTGTTTATAAATTCGTCTGCACCGTACCACTTATGGAAATACTTTTCCGAAGTAGGCTCAACCTTTAAGAACTCTATCTTGCTATCGTCTTTGAACATAAATAGATCATTATCTATTCGTTGGCTTCCTGTTAATAATGGAGGAATAGTACAAATAGGTTGATTACGGCTATTTATAAACACATCTGGCCCATCAATAAGATAGGCATTAATATTTGCTGCCTCTATCTTTCTGTCACCATCATAAATAAAGCAAGGCTTTACTTTCTGATAACTGAAACCAACGATAACGCAATGTACATGGGCTTTCAGTGAAGCCTCACTGTCCCAGCGGAATGTCCGATAAGCGAAGTTTATTCTTATGCCGTCGTCAAAGAGCTTATGCCAGAGGTTCGCCACTTGTTCTCCTTGACATATACTGTTTGTTGATACTAGGGCTGTCCGAGCCTGAGGAGCAACTTGCATCAGTTCTGCTGCTTTCTTATACCAACAGCAAACGTAGTCCATATTACCTACATTCTTCCAATTGGTGCCAAAGATATCTATCACATCTTGCTTTTGACTTTCACTCATTAATCGGGCCCCCACAAACGGCGGGTTACCTATTATATAATTAAGGTGGGCTTTTGGCACAACTGTTTCCCAATCTATTCGGAGGGCATTGCCCTCGTGGATATTGGTATAGCTTCTGAGGGGCAGGAAGTCGATGTCCTGATGGATAATGTGCTCCGTCTCCGTTAGCATCTGGGCCTCACTTATCCAAAGGGCAGTAGTAGCCACAGT
>JAEEGF010853068.1_pt1 | contig 11425 bp, 11 predicted proteins | sample 9134171 | NCBI WGS metagenome assembly JAEEGF01 (sample SAMN16246542, study PRJNA631951) | gut metagenome | biome: gut microbiome; feature: rumen; material: AP-attached | host: Bos | place: Iran: Karaj | collected 2018-10
TCCAACATATTCAAGAACCCTACAATATTATTATCTATATAGGTATAAGGATTCTCTATTGAATATCGAACACCAGCCTGCCCAGCTAAGTTGACAACTACCTCAAACTTTTCTTGAGCAAACAGTTCCTCTAATCTTTCACGCTCACGTATATCGAACTTTTCAAACCTAAAAAGAGCATACTTACTACTATGCGATATCCCTTCTCCACCCTCAGAATAATCTATTCCCAGATCCGAGAGCCTTCCTATTTTTAGATTAACATCATAGTAGTGGTTAAGGTTATCGATTCCTACAACAGAATTACCATCTTCCAGCAACCGCTTCACAAGGTGATATCCTACGAATCCAGCCGACCCAGTAACTAAGAATCTCATTTCAATACTAATTTCTTCAACTAGAAAAACTATCTATTCCTTTTATTGTTTTCTTAATTATCTCCTCCATAGTGCCAGCAACCTGCCATCCAAGACTCTCCAACTTAGAAGTACCGAAAACAGCATGCTTGATGGATATAAATCCGTTTTATATCCATCTTCTATCCATTATTAAATCCTAAATTTCATCAATAACAAACCCTAAACCCTAAACTCTACACTCTCCCACTCTTCTCCTTATATTCATAACTATGCAGCCCCTCCTTGCGGAAGTCAGCGTGATAGCGGTCCAGGACTTCGTGGAAGACCTCGTCGTATTGAGGGATGAAGAGATCATACTTCGCCACAAGGTGTGTGATAATCTCGGTGGATAGAGGAACCAACAGAGAGATGTCCGATACGCCACCGTTGAAGCTGGTGCCACGGATGGAACCAGGAGAGACATTCAAGATGCGATTCGAAGTGCCAGCCTTCTCCAGCTCCACATTCACACTCTCAATGAAGATCTTCAGCGCAGCCTTAGTAGCCCCATAGAGCGAGAAGAATGGAGAGGACATGAATCCTGCGATGCTGACCATCACCCCACAACGGAAATCCGACTGGGAAGACAATCTATCGTAGAAATGCTTGATGATGCGGATAGGAGCAATGCTATTCACATTGAAGTACGTCGGAATCATGCCCTCGGGAATGTCCTTAAACAGTGCCAACCGTCCAAAGCCCGATGTGATCATCAGTCCTTCGATGTCCACGAACCTATCGAAGATTGAATAATCCTCACTTGTCAGGTCAAACTGCACCGCCTCCGTCTTAGGGTTGAGATACCCCTCTGCCAATGGAGCCTTATCCACGATATACACCTTCTCCACCTCAGTGCGCTGCGCCAACACCTGTCCGATGGCCAGCCCGATGCCATTGGCACCGCCTACTATCAATATCCGTTTCATTTAAATCTCTACTACATTGATTCTACGTCCGAACTGCTCCATCACTTCCGCCATACGAATGCTCTCATCCCTGCGCAGGCGCGAAGACGTCTGTCGTTTATTGTAGATGCACGATACGAACTCCTGCACCTCATAGCGCAAGCCCTCGCCATCCCACTTATAGAAGAACTTCTTGTTCTGATTCTGATCCTCATAGCGAAGCTCGAAGAAATCCGTTTTCCACCATGGCGCCGGAACATACGCATACCCACGCGTACCCGATATTACCAAGTTGCCCTCCGTCTTCACACCTAGGCCCAACTTGAATGAAGCGATAGCCTTCTCAAACCTCAGCACCCCTTTGGTATAGACATCCACCCCATTCTCCATGCGCGAATAAATATCCATGCGCTGGTAATCCGTACCCAATATCCTAAAGATAGGCAGCAACGGATAAGACCCCAGTTCATACAGCGAACCACCTGCCTGAGCAGGATCCAGTTCTCGCAAAGTAGGGTCACCCCACACCTTCGATTCCGAAGCCTCTACATCTACTACCTCACCTATCACCCCACTCTTGATCATTGTCATCAGATGGTTGAATGCCGGACAATACGCCGTCTTGTTTGCCTCCAGCAGCACTACGCCCTTACTGTCCGCCAGTTGGAACAATTCCCGTGCCTCCTTACCATTCAACGTCATCGGTGTCTCACAAAGCACATGCTTCCCCTGCTCCAGTGCGTGCTTCGCTAAAGCATAGTGACTCAAGTGCGGTGTAGCGATATACACCGCATCCACAGCCTCCACCAACTGCTCATAGCTCTCAGCCACCAGCCCTATCCCGTTCGCAGCCGCCAGAGCCTCCGCATAATCGCGAACGATGTCATACACCCCAGCAATACGCACCGCACTCACCACAGCCGCCTCCTTCGGAAAGCGCTTCGCTATACGTCCAGCCCCCACGATACCGATCTTCACCTCATCCTCCTGCTCCTCACGTAGCATGGTAGATGAGATGCCCTCCGTACGAGGCAGATACACCACCTCACAGTACTCCTTAAGGTAGTCGAACTTCCCCACCCAATCAGAGCCCACCGTGAATATATCCACGTCATACTTTTGGATATCATCAATCTTCTGCCCCACATAATCCTCGATGATAATCTTATCCGCCAGTCCGGTAGCCTTCACAGCTTCCACCCGTTCCAGCACATTGTTCTTCACATTAAGCTTTCCCCGCTCCCGATCGAAATTATCATTGGTCACCCCCACTATCAGGTAGTCACCCAACGCCTTTGCCCGCTTCAGCAGATTGATATGCCCCTGATGCAGCAAGTCGTATGTTCCGTAAGTAATTACTGTTTTCATATATTATTAGCTATAAATCATTCATATTTCTCTGGAAGTTTAGCTCCCAATAGATAGTGCCCAAGAATAGAACTACTCCGAATTATTGCACTGATTAATAAGCACATGGATATTATCAACAGCGTGATAATCAATACAACCAGCAACTCAATTACAGAATTCTTAGGAGCTACAGTGCCAAGTAACATATCCTTATATGATAATAAGTCAGGCAACAAGAAATAGTGAATAAGATAGATATCAAGTGTTCTTCTACCGATGAAGCGTATAATCTTTGTTATTCTACAATTTGTGTCAAAGAAGTCCCGATAATGATAGAAAATAGAGAACACTAAGAACAAGCCAAGATATCTTAATGTAAACTCCAAATTGAAAACATGGACAAGAGAATACCTTATGATTGTTTCATGCCATGAAATAATAAAGATGACCAAGAAACTAAGAAGTAAAAGAGCCTTTACATAATCGTTTGAGATAATCTTCACAAATGTATTTTGATACTTCCTACACAAGATTCCTAAGGCAAAAAACTCAAAATAGCGGGATAAATTAGTTAGGCAAAAAATAGGAAAGCGCTCTAAATCATAGAACTTCATTCCTCCTATATAGATTAAAGCTCCAATGACACTTAAAACAATTAATACGACATCTGAGACCCATAACTTGCTATTTCTAGTAATTAGCATTACACAATAATATAGCAAAAACATATAGAATAAGACAACCGTAAACCAGAATCCCCCAGGGCCTTTTGTAAAGAAAGTAAATAAACTTCCATTTTGAAAGGCAATATGATAAATGGTAAAAAAGAACAATGTTGGTACTAACTGAACTATACTTTTCTTTTTCAACATCTTCAGGTAACATGCCATATCCCACTTTAAGGCCTTGTAAGCAATAAAACCACTTATAAAGAAGAACATGGGCATTCGGAACGTGATAAAGATACTTCCAATGAGTGATTCACCCATATGAATATCAAAACTAAATAATTCTACATGGGCAAATACTACTAACAACATCGTAAAACCACGCAAGGCATCTATATAACCGATTCTTTTAATGTTTGTCATTGTTATGCTTAAATGTCAAAATAGCTATAAAAATATACCTGCTTGTATAACAAGATAGATATTCTGTATGAAGATTATACTCTATTACATCGCCAACCTCAACCCAATATGACTTGCAATGGTAGATGCTTTGGCATCTGCACGACAGGAAACACGGCAGTTACGCTCTCTGTAGTTCCAACTACCACCACGATACACACGACTAGATGGAATTTCAGTCCCCTTTGGATCTACCTGTGCCTCTGGTTGATAGGCGCCATAACCATCGCTACACCACTCCATCACATTACCACTCATATCATAGAGGCCGAGTTCATTAGGAGCCTTCTTCCCTACGTCCTGCGTAGGATATGCCTCCGTCTGTCGATACCAGCCCACTTCGCTCATATCATTGCTGCCAGCATACTTAAACCCTTTGCTCAGATTACCACCACGGGCAGCGAACTCCCATTCTGCCTCCGTAGGCAACCGGAACTCCTTCCCCGTCAGTTCATTGAGCTTCTGGATGAATACCTGGCAATCCTCCCAACTTACCTGCTCCACAGGATGCTTCTTTCCCTTCACCTTAGAAGGATTGGCCCCCATTACAGCCTCCCACTCTTCCTGCGACACCTCATACTTGCCAATAGAGAAGTCCGAAAGAGTCACCTCATGCATCGGCCTCTCATTCAGATAGATATCCTCTCCCTGTTCCTCGGTAGCTCCCATCTGGAAAGTGCCACCTTCCACAGCCACCATGTTGTTCACTAAATTCTCCAAAATACTCTCACGATTCTGTTGTGCGTAAGCTATACCTCCGCAAAGCAGTAAAGCCGATAATAAAAAATTCCGTTTCATATTCATAATCTATTATACTTTATAGTTAAATATCTATTCAATCTAAAACAAAGATTAAGCAGGTCTCTTCTTCCTCACATTAATCAATAATAATTAAATAAAGAAAAGTCTCAGCACTTTACTTCTGACAAAGAAACGAGGTAAAGACATGTAGTAAAAACACAGGCGGACATTAAAGGGTAAATTATCATATCTTGCAAACTCTCTCATTGTCTGTCTGTATTTTACAGAATATGAATTATAATCAGTAATACCATATTGATATACTAGCCATAGTATTTTATTAGATAAGTTTTTATAATTTTCTTTGCTAAGACACAATGGTTTTTTAAGAAAATCACTAAAAATAGACAACATCGTCAAATTGGATTGTGTCATATCTTTCATGGATGTCATTATTGAATTATCCCTAGAAACATAAGTATATGTATAATCTAGGCAAAAAGCAATAGACTCCCATTTATCGGCATACGTATATTTCCAGTACTCATCCTCATGAATCATACCTTCCTTGAACCACATCCCATATCGCAAAACCATTTCACGCCTTATTAGTTTATTGTGGACGGTTCCATATATTATCCCCTTCTTGTTAGGCATTAGAATATGGTCAAGTATCCACTGCTTATCATTAACAAATTCTGGGAACATTTTATCTTTAAGCTCAAGCCACTCCTTACTAGAATCTGTATAATGATAATTACCATGAACAATATCCACTTGAGGATATTTTTCAACTAATCTTACAAGAGACTCAATAGAATTGTCCGGCAGCCAGTCATCACTATCCAAAAAGAAGAGATATTCACCTGTTGCCGCTTTCATTCCTGTATTTCGTGCCGCAGCTAAACCTCTATTTGTTTTATGCTCAACAATCTTCACCTCAATGCCATCAACAATCCCTTTATCGGTAATTAAACGCTTAACAATCTGCATACTATTATCTGGAGTACAATCATTCACCAGAATAACCTCTAGATCCTTATATGTTTGATTATACACTAAATTCAAACAAGTTTCTATATAAGGTTCTACCCCATAGATAGGAATAATGATACTGATTTTCATTAAGTATTATGTTTAGTTATATTAATTATTCATTACATCTAGGAAATGGCTGTCTTCACTATTTCACTAAATCTTTTTTGAGAATAATAACTGTTTGCTTTTTCGTAGCCATTTTTTGCCATTTCTCTAGCTCTTGACACAGAAGAAAGGAGTTCAATGGTTTTGGAAGCAAACTCCTCGTCATTATTTGCCAACATATAGTCTTCCCCATCCTTACAAACATCACTGAATCCACGAGCACCGATTGGAGTAGAAATGACAGGACGATTCATGAGCATAGCCTCAACAAACTTAACGCATGTTCCAGAGCCATAGTATATTGGTATGATTACAATAGTAGCCTCTTGATACTCAGAAGCCAAATCATCAACCCTCCCAACAGCTTCTACACCGTCTATTTCATTCAAGTAATCCAAGAAAAAGGATTTCCCATCTCCCACTATCCGAAGTTCAGCATGAGGAACTGCCTTTCTAATAACTGGGAATATTGACTTGACAAAATGTGTAATACCTTGCCAATTAGGGTAATAATTAAGAAAACCCACAAAAAGAATCCGAGGACATGAAGATTCTGTTATGTCTGTAGCTGGTTGCGTCAAGACTGTTGTATTATGAAGAAAAACAGTTCGGGGGGAAGGCAATTCTAGCGGATTAGAGCAGAAGGAGCATCGGACATTATTACAAAGACGCTTTAGCATTTTCCCAATCCTTTTCGACTCATATAGTTTTTTCCATCTTTTTAGCATGGATTGTTTTTGGATTGCCTCAAACTTCAAGACGTTTGCCCGATTGTCATCAAGCTCAATTACCAGTTTTTCTTTATATTTCAGTAATCCACATATCATAGAGGTTTCTACATACCTACACGCTATGATATCGTATCCATTCTTTTCTACGAACCTATTCACTATAGTAGCTTTTTGCTTATTAACTTGATAATAAGAATACGGATTTGATGGCCAAATAGTGACACACAGCAGTGAGCGAATGACCTCCTTGAGATCTTTGAAATCCGTTAATCGCTTAGAATATATAACATCACAATTCTGGATATTTGAAACGATGCCATTCTGCGAAAAACAAATCACATCCACATGACCGACCTCAGAAAGAGCTCTTACAAACAAATTGTTTCTTAAGGCACCGCCCGAATCAATCTCAAACAGTTTATTATCAGAGTTAATTACAAACAAAATATTCATGTGAATAGCTATTATGAATGATGCAACCACTTATACACCATAGACTTTAATGCATTACATCTTTTTACGAAAAAGGTAGAGCCAACTGCATGAATCTTACTATAGTAAACAGCTTTATCCATCTGTTCCTTCCTATAAATCGCCTGTCTGCCATAAGGCGATAGTCGAGAAGCATCCTCTTGTGTTAGGATATGATTGAAGAAACACCTTATTCGTTCTTTATAATCCTTATAATTGCCTTGAAGATTAAACCTATCCACATGCAACATCTCCAGATACTTTTCATCGTGTTGGTCCAGAAAGACGATATAATCCACACACTCTTTGAGAGACTTAAAATCCAGCAGATTGACAAATGATTTAGGATTAAAATCTCTTCCCACCAATGGATTTCCCCAGTAGATCGGCAAAGTATTTGCCGCCATTGCGTGCATTATTTTTTCAGTAGTATATCCTGGAACCGATGAATTCTCAAAAGCAATATTAAATTTATATTGAGAGATGAAAGCCTGTTTGTCTTCCAAATAGCTACCACCCATGTTATTAAGATATCTCCCTGCAGAATCCACCCTTTTATATTTGGAGAGTTCTTCAAAGAACTCCTTCCGAATCGGGCTGCTCCAATGAGCATTTGATACCACCATGCTGCAAAACTTGCGATTTACCCTATCCTCATCACTATTCTGAAAGGGTTGTTCTATTAAAGCGTCGAATTCAGGATAAAGGCAATATAACGGAAGTCTCAGATATCTATCTCCGAAGTCCAAATAATCAAAGCCTATGGCATAGTCATAAAGATTAAAATCTGGCACGATATTCTCACCAGTGTAAAACAACTTGACTCCTTCACAGTTCAAGTATTCTATTGGGGTTTTAGTACTTCCAATAACTAAGTCATAACGTTTGTTACTGATTTCTACGTCAAACAATTCTGGAAGAACACAGTTGAGAAGGCCATGCACCTCATCATACGGGGGAAGAGCCTTAATTACAAGCTTTCTTTTCATTGGAACTCATGTGATGCTATTGATTCTTTTTAGTTGATATCGCAGTTCTTTGAATCTTTGTATAAAAGACTTGTCACGCCAAGAACCAGCACAGGTGTGAACCGCATAATTATTCTCATGAAGTTCACTCAATGCTCCTGCAAAAAATGAGGAATCATAGATTGTCATTCCATCACTTAAATGCTGAGTAGAATCTATATATTTAAAGCCAAAATCGCGAGCACAAAAAGCAAAAATGTCTGGGGCAATGAAAGTCGTAAACAAAGAGCCATCCTCTTGAATGAAAGGCCTTTCCCTATAAAAATCCATGCATCTACTCAAAAAAGGATGATGCTTTTCACTACCCATAATTGCCGCCTGCATACAGAAACCAGGTATATGCTCAGCTTTCGCTGTTCCATCTTCATGGAGTAGATGCTTATACGGCATAAAATCATTTTTATGAAGTTCGATACCCGAAAAGAAGGAATTGTCTAACAAAGATTTAAATGATTTAGTTACCAGCACATCACTGTCTAAATAAATCCCTCCTTCATTGTATAGGATATAGAGACGTAGATAATCTGTTACAAAAGCCCATTTTTCTTTTTCTAATGCCTGTCTGACAAACAGAGGCATTGAAGAGAAATCGAAATCCTTCATTGTCCAGCATCGAATCTCGAAATCAGGCATAGTTTTCTTCCAACTCGAAATACATCTCCTAGCTAAAAGACTCAAAGATTTTCCACTAAGCCATACATAATTAATCCTTCGGGGTATCATAATCCTTCCTTCTTCTGATTATTACATAATAAAAATACAAGAAAGAGTTATAACGCTGTTTACCAAGATAGCGATTTAACAATCTGTGAATACGCCCTTTCCATGATAGAGGTTCATAAAACAAATGTAGATTTCTAGCGATGTATAAAGCCCCTCTTTTCCTACACTCTGCATTGAATGGAACATGTTCACACAATAAGGTATATTTATTTGAACGATGGTTTGGGACAGTTATGTATGTGAGGTTTTGAATAACTTCAAAACGGTAAATCGCCAGTCCACCAAACGCTGAATCACACTGTACGTATTCCTGCTTTCTCAATAATCTCTCCAAAGCATCCCCATTATCACCTAGTTCGCCACCTTTAAATTCTACTTTCGGACTATTATAAGGGACATATGCATAGAGATCATAATAAAACATAGGAACCCTATGCTTCAACACATATAAATAATATCGTCCATTTGCAAATAGAGCAGAGAAGTCAGAAGGGGCATTATGAATGACTTCCATAAAATCAACGTCACATAGCTCTACATCCATATCTATCATGATGACAAAATCATAAGACTCGTTCTGCTCACGAAGGATATTCATATACTCATTGCGACAAAGAGCTATTCGCTGCACACGATGCATGGAAGACCATTCTGGGTGATTCTGACTTTTAAGGATAAACCCTTTAGATTTCTGCGACCATTCTTCTAATATCTTTTTTGTTCCATCAATACTGTCATTTTCAATAACAATAACTATACTATGCAGGAATTGGTTTCGGTAATTATCTATATATGATATATTCCTATGTAGATTGTGCTCACAATCTCGTGCAAGAAGACAAAACGCAACAGAATAATCATTACTGTTCATCATAATAACAATAAAACCCTATGAACTATCTCTTTGGTAGAAGCCAAATCAAAAAATACATCAGATAATCCAGCCAGTACAAACGATACTTAAGAAGTAAATAGTGGGGATGTTTCTTTACACTTGAAGATATGTTGCTATTATTAAAAATATGTTTCTTTACGATGGAAGCATTTCTTAATTGCTTCATCGCATAGACAAATTTAGTAGGCTTCTCATCTAATGGTCTTAAGTAAATACTCGGTTTCAGAAAACACCACATGCGTCGTGACAGAACAGTATCCCAAGACCATGTATTTAATTCATCTAAATGATCCCATAATAATAAAAAATCTGGCCATAACTCTGTTAGCGTTTTAGCAGTCACTTGAGAAGGATGAGATCTATAATAATAAAGAGATGACTCTATACAAACAAGTGTTTCAGTATAATTCATTAAAAAATCTATAACAGCCAATTCATCTTCCCCATACCTAAGTTCTATTCCCTTATATAAAGACATTAAAAGGTGCGTTTTTTTGAATAATTTACCACACAAATATAAAGGCATACCTGCTTTATATAAACTTTCGTCAATAATAAGTTTTTGAAAAAATAATTCCTTTATCTCCGCCTTATTAAATACTCCAAATACACTGCGCTTCTCTAATTGCTTATTGCCATCAATGCTTCTATAAAATTGCGCACAAACTATGTCTGCATTAAATTGAACTGCATTAGTTACCAAATGATTTAAAATCTCTGGATCTACGTAGTCATCAGAATCTACAAACATCACATAATCCCCACAGGCATTGTTGACACCAGTTATCCTAGCAGCTTGAGCTCCTTTATTCTGAATATGTCTTATCAATTTCAATCCTGGATGTGAATCCATGTACATCCTACAAATATCAAGACTTCCATCAGTGCTACAATCATCCACCACTATAATCTCTTTGGGTTGATAATTAATCGCAACTAATGAATCCAGACACTGTTTTATATAGGTTTTCACATTATAAACAGGAACTATAATAGAAACTAATGGATTATCTATCATCTAAATATCAGCCTGTTTTTATCATTCTTCCTTCTAACGTTTTATTCTAATCCACTCTCTCGGTACTATATCATAATCTGGGGAAAAGTTTACCCATGGTTTTGGAGCTATCACGATTTTATTTTTATTAGTGTTCAGCCAGGCTCCCCACCAACTGAAAGATGAATTTGCAATGATGTTGTGCTTACAACAACTCATAAGATACATATCCTGCCAACTATCACTCCCATTGTTCCAATCAACATAAGCTGCTCCTTCGCAACTTATGTGCTCTTTAACCCATTCAATGTCATCACTAAAAAAGACAAATTTAGGGTTTGGTACCCTTTCACGAATGTATGTAATCGCCTCGTCATAATACGCTTTCGAGCATAAGCCATAGAGATCTAATTGATTTAAATAATCCCCACGACGGACGTGGATTGCTACGCTATTACTATTATCTAATAAATATGCTTCTTCCTTTGTTTTTTTAGATATCAACTCCTCTCGGAAGACTAAGGCTTCACGAACCACCCGTTCTATCGGTTTGAAATAATCTTCACTCTGCCAATAACCATTGTATATAGCAAGAGGATAGCCTCCTTTTAAGTATGCCCCATCGTATTTACAATAAATTGTATGATCTACCGATTTAAACACCCTCCCTAAAAATGGACAAACGCTATACAGTCGTCTATAACCTATAATTGACTTTTCGCTATTAATCTTAAATATTTTGTCTAACTCATAACCATAATGTGCCTTTTGTGATCGGTCAATATCAAAAAAAAAGTAACTATGGGGGTATCGACTCTTCAATCTTAGATAAAACGCATATTGGAACATTTGGTTTCCTAAACCTTCCTTAAATACGATTATTTTAATCATTTTCTTCCAATATACTTAACCA
>JAEEGF010310877.1_pt1 | contig 11424 bp, 6 predicted proteins | sample 9134171 | NCBI WGS metagenome assembly JAEEGF01 (sample SAMN16246542, study PRJNA631951) | gut metagenome | biome: gut microbiome; feature: rumen; material: AP-attached | host: Bos | place: Iran: Karaj | collected 2018-10
GGTGGCGGTGGTTGGCAAGAGACACGATTGGATCTGCTTGCGGAAACAGAACCGAACGTCTTCACCGTCGTCCGAACTGCTTGCGGGCCAAATATTAAGCCAGGCGGCAGCGAAGCCCTTCGTCCAGATTTTTGGGATGTAAAAGATTTGAAAGGAAAGAACGCGCGAATCGAAATCGTCGATCAACATCGCGGCGGCTGGGGCCACATCAACGTCGATCACATAGTCGCCACGGATGAAAAGCCCAAACTGCCGCGCTACAACGTCGCGTTCGAGCTTGACGTCGTCAAACCATGGCTCCTCCTGCCCGTCTCCAACACGGAACGCGATGTGAAATTCACGATTCACGATGGCGATATTCTGCTCCATTCCATTACAGCCAGACTGTCGAACAAGCCGACATGGCATCCCGCAGTCGATGTCTCAAAATATGTCGGCCGAAAGCTTTCCGTCGTCATCGAACGCGTTCCGCCAGATTCAAAAATCACCGAATCGTTCGTCTTCGCCGACGCCCCGCCGCAGGACGCCAATCCATACGACGAACCGTTTCGTCCGCTGATCCATTTCACGCCTTTCCGAGGTTGGAACAACGATCCCAACGGCCTTGTCTTCTACAACGGCGAATATCATATGTTCTTCCAACACAACCCTTACGGCATCAATTGGGGCAATATGCATTGGGGGCACGCCGTCAGCAAAGATATGTTCCATTGGACGGAACTGCCGGACGCCCTCTCGCCCGATCCGCTTGGCCCCATGTTCAGCGGCAGTGCCGTCGTCGATACAAATAATACAAGCGGTTTCAGCAAAGATGGCATCGCCCCGCTTGTGCTCATCTACACGGCGGCAGGCAATCCATCCGTCCAATGCATCGCTTACAGTCTCGACGGCAGGACGTTCACGAAATATGCAGGCAATCCCGTTCTGCCCAATCAGACATCCGGTAACCGCGATCCAAAGGTCATTTGGCATGAACCGACTCAGTCATGGATCATGGCCCTCTATGTTTCGCGACCGAACAACACCCACACCGTCGAAATCTGGGGCTCCAAAAATCTGAAAGAATGGACGAAACGCTCCGTCATCCAAGGTGGCGTCAATGGCAGCCATTTCCTCTATGAATGTCCGGAACTCTTTGAACTGCAACAAGAAGGAACGGATGAAACACGTTGGATCGTCTATGGTGCCAACGGCGAATACGCCGTTGGCCGTTTCGACGGCGTCACCTTCACCCCCGAAACGCCTCCGCTTCCAGGCCATCGTGGCCGCAATCTCTACGCCTCCCAAACGTTCAATAACGAGCCGCATGGTCGTCGCATCCAAATCTACTGGATGCAAGCCGCCACGCCGTTGGACATGAATTTCAATCAAGGCATGACGATTCCGCAGGAACTGAAACTCGTCAAGACATCGCAAGGCCTTCGCCTTGCGCATTTTCCGCTAATGCCGCCCGTCAATGACGGCCCGCTTGTCCTCCACATTCCATTCGATGGCTCCTCCATCAAACTGCCGGATGCCGTGGCTTTCCGTTGCGACATCACAGCCTCTAATCTTTCCAATGACGCCGTCATCGGCGGTGTACTCCGTGGCATCGACATCCGCTATGATGCGTCAACGCAGAAACTTACCATCGGCAAAGCCGTCATGGACTGGCCTACCGACAACAACCGTTTCCATCTCATTCTTTTCATGGACACAACCGCCGTCGAATGTTTCTCCGGCGATGGTCTCAACTATGGCGTCATCGCCTGCCGTCCCGCCGTAAGCAACTTGCAATCCACCGTCAACGTCTTCAAAGGAACAGCGGCGGACAAGTCCGCCCACTTCACGAAATTCCGCTCCATCTGGAAACGATGATCATTCCGCCCGCAGGGGGTGACCATGCATGACCATCTGCGGCCAATGGGGTGCCGCCCGGCGTCCCGCCTACGGCCGTGGATGTGCCGCCCAGCGTCCCGCCTGCGGCTTCGGTAGTGCCGCGCGGCATCCCACCTGCACACGAAGGCATCTGATTATTGATTAATCTGCATTTATATTCTTTTTATGACTTTCTGTGATTCCTTGGTAATCACGATGACTTTTAGCCATTTTCTGTATATTAAAGTCATATTATGATTTGTTATGACTTTTTATGACTTTATTTGATATACAATAAATATTCATTAATATAGTTTGTATTTCCTTTTCGGCATGCTATAGTAATTTCAAAATCAAAATAGACTTGAAGCATTCCATAAAGGAGATATATTAATGAGTAAACATAATATGAGCGGTATGGACGCCGCCTCCAAGCTCCTCATGGCGAACAAGGCGGTAGCGAAGGACGCGATCAACTTCATCCTGCGGAAGAGCGGCTACGCCGTGGTCGAAAGCTCGATGCAGCAGCGAAACGTCGAAGCCATCGCCAAGCTGCCCGGCCTGAGGAACCTATATAAAAAAATATCCAACGATGTCGTCTGGGAGCTGGAGGTGACGGACGGCGGCCCGCCCGTCAGGCTTCTGGCAGCGTTCGAAAATCAGTCGTATCCGAGCCGCATCATGCCGTTGCGCGGGCAGCTGTCCACGACGGTTCGCATGCTCGCGTGGCGACAGGAGACGGAAGACGCGCACAAGGCACGGCGTGAACTGCGTGAAAAAGAGGAACGCCTCGATGGCGTGTTGGAAGGCGACAGGCCGACGCCTGTCCTTCCCGCGACCATCTATTTCGGGCAGAAGGAGTGGTCGGGGAAGGCCCGTCTGCACGGCATGATGGAACTCCCTGAGAAACTGCGCGGGTATTTCGCGGACTGCCCGTCCAACCTCCTGTCGTTCAGGGACATGGCTCCGAAGGAGCTGTCATTGATACCAGTTGGAACGTTCCGTTGTGTGGCAATATGTATCCGTTATGCGGATGAGCCGATTGTTCTGCGTCGTGAATGGGAGACGGATCCTTCGTTCAATCTTGTGGACATCATGCCGGATGCGGCGCTCGACGTCGTTTCGATTGCAACTGGATTCGATTTAAGAAAAACGAAAAAAGAGGACTACACCATGAAGAAGAAGATGTCAACGTGTGAAAAGTTTTTTAGGGAGGAAGGGGCAGAGAACACCATCCGAAACTTCATTGAGCGCAAAAGAAGCCGTCACGTGCCTGAAGAGCAGATACATGAGGAATTGCTTCTCGATTTTGGATTGGACACTACTCAAGCCAAACAGTACATGGAACCGTCTTTGGCTAAAGCGTAAGAAAACAAGAAAAGTATTCCGCCTCCTTAAGCCTTTGGCTATAAGTTCAGCCAAAGGCTGCTAATGATGGTGTTTCAATAGCAATATAAATCGATTTGAGGAAAGCAAACAAGGAGGACTACACCATGAAGAAAAAGATGTCAACGTGTGAAAAGTTTTTTAGGGAAGAAGGCGAAGTGAAAGGCAGAGCGGAAGGAATCGAGAACACCATCCGAAACTTCATTGAGCGCAAAAGAAGCCGTCATGTGCCTGAAGAGCAGATACATGAGGAATTGCTTCTCGATTTTGGATTGGACACTATTCAAGCCAAACAGTACATGGAACCGTCTTTGGTTAAAGCATAAGAAAAGAAGAAAAGTATTCCGCCTCCTTAAGCCTTTGGCTATAAGTTCAGCTAAAGGCTGCTAATGATGGTGTTTCAATAGCGACATAAATCGATTTGAGGAAAGCAAACAAGGAGGACAACACGATGAAGAAGAAGATGTCAACGTTTGAAAAGGTTTTCAGAGCGGAAGGAAGAGACGAGACAGTATTGGAATTCATTCAAGGCAAACGGGAATATCATGTTCCGGACATCCAGATACACGAAGAACTGCTGAAATTCTTCAAACTGGACGAAGCCACCGCAAGACGATACATGGAGGCTGGATTGGTGAAAGCATAAAGACAAAAGAGCAACATTCCAGCTTGTCCATAAGTCTTAACAACGACCGAATAGGCGTGCAGGCGCTCATAAGGTCGTTCAGAGTACGCATCTCCCATTCCACAGCATACTCAAGCAACATAAGCGACTGAAACTTATGGCTAAACAACAATATAACCTGCCTATTTGTAGATACATAAATTATGAATTATGCACCGGAGTTCACAAGAGACAATTTTTCGGGCTTCACCGGGCTGCAGCCAGCGTTGCGGCAGTCCGGCACCAGCGTGAATTCCTCACGGCTCAGCAAGAACGGCTCGCCGTTACTGCGGAAGATTGTGTATCTTTGCTCCATTCATGCGGTGGAGAAAATACCGTCGTTGAAAAGCCTTCACGCCCGATTGGTTGCAAGGGGCAAGAAGCCGCTTAGCGCCAGATGCGCATGCATGAGGAAAATGCTTCTGATCCTGAGATCAATGGAGCTGAACGAAACGGATTTTAAGGAAAATTACATGACTTCCCAAAAAAGCGACAAGGTGGTTTGACGTACGGAAAAATCACAGTATCTCCCTTGCCGCCGCAATGTATAATGATTATTTGCGCGTTGCGCAAACGGTCGCTTCCCGCAGGCGAGACGCACGCAGGACATTCTTTCCCGCAGGCGAGACACACGCGGGACATTCCCTACTTCAAAATCAATTCAACCACAGGCACTTCGCCGGCGGACTGCGGCAGAACGACGGGCAGTTCCAACGTCAACGCGTTTTCTGGCGACGTGCTGTTCAGCGCCGTGTGGACGGCGCTGCTGCTTGTGCGGAATTTGATTTCGCTGCCGTCGCAGAGCAACTGCGCATATTTCACTTTGTCCGCCAGTCCGGGCAGATGGATATGCTTGAACGGCCAGCTGAAGAAATGCAGATAGAGGCGTTTCGTTTCCGCATTGTACGTGTAGCGACAATCGCTCGGCGCGACAAATTCCGCGGGAGCCTGACCGCAACCGTAAATCGACCGTGCATTGTATTTCATCCAGAATGCGTATGCCGCCAGACAGTCCATCGCCCGCTGGTCGATATAGCCGCGAGATGTCGGGCCGACGTTCATCAAAAGATTACCGCCGCGCGACACATGGTTGATCAGCATCTCCACGCACATTTTCGTCGATTTCCATGACGCTTCATCGCGATGATAGCCCCATGAACCGGAAAACGTATGGCATGCTTCCCAAACGACAGGATTGCCATTTTTATCAGTCATCCCTTTGTCGGGAGTATATTGTTCTGGTGTCACAAAATCCTCCGCTCCAGGAAGATCAAGGCGATTGTTGATCATGATGTCTGGCTGGAGCTTGCGGACGAGTTTCACGAGTTTTTCAGACTCCCAGTCGTCGTGCCCTTTTCCGTTTTCACCTGGATAGCTGAAATCGAACCAGATGATATCGACTTTGCCATAATTCGTCAGCAATTCCGTCACTTGGTCGCGAATGTATTTGGCATATCGCTTCATGTTGCGGCCTTTGTTGAATTCCTCCGATTTCACGCGATTGCGCATGGGATGGATGCGGTCCAGCGTGAAGTCCGGATGATGCCAGTCAATAAGCGAATAATAGAAACCAACGTGCAGGCCCTCTGCGCGAAACGCATCGACGACTTCCCGTAGCAAGTCTTTGCCAATAGGCGTGTTGGGAGCCTTGTAGTCCGTCCATTTGCTGTCCCACAGGCAGAAGCCTTCATGATGCTTCGTCGTGATGACAAAATACGTCATGCCGGCCGCTTTGGCGGCCTTGGCCCATTCCTTCGGATTGAACATGTCTGGATTGAACAAATCAAAATACTTCTGGTATTCATCGTCGGACATCTGTTCGAAATTGCGGACCCATTCATGGCGCGCTGCCATGGAATAAAGCCCCCAGACGATGAACATGCCGAAGCGGTCATGTGTAAACCAGCTCGTATCGCCTTTGCCGTATTTTCCCATTTGAACTTCCAGAAAATTACTCATTACTCATTACTCATTAATTTTGCATACATACATTCTGTCGATTAGAACGCGATCTTCCTCAAGGAATTTGACAGAAATATATAGGTCATATTGCTGATCCGGATGCTCTGGATCAAACGCGGCAGCGATATAGAACTGTACCTTCGCATCGACACCACTCACCACCACTGTGTGCGCAGCCCCCAATTTAATCGTATCGATGAAATATGGTTTGTATCCATTCGCGGCTTTGAAAATAGGAAGGTTCTTTTTGACCAATGGGCTTGATTTGAATGGGATGAACGACGGAATATTTCTCTTGAACGAACCATCCGGCATCTTTTCCATAATACACGGCATATAACCGAATTGCGCATCGACGATCTGCGCTTCCACAGCGACGCCGCCGGCCGCATCAGGCTCGTCCAAACGTTTGGGAGCGCCAGTCCTTGCATCAAGACGGATTGGCGTAACGTTTTCACGCCCATACTTTTGCACAAGTTCTTCAGGAACTGGAGCGACTTTGCGTTCGCCACAAAATACCGCAAGACCAGTTCCGATGAAGAGGCGTTTTTCCCACCCCTGAGCATATTTATCATGGAATTGAGTGCCCCACACATTCTCACTATCGGCCTCGACTTCGGCAGTATAACGCTTGTTGGTCGCTTCAAGATTTTCCATTGTCGCAAACTCTGGACGCTCCTCCCGAATTCGGCCCCATTGCAACAATGTCAGTGCATCGAGATTGATGCGGGCTCGCCCAAGTTGTAGCAATCTATACGTGTCATTTCCGATAAGCCGTTCCATTTCATTGAAATAGCCTTGCCAACGTAAAAGATTTGCTGGAGAATGAAGACTCCGCATCGACCGCGGATCGTCATAATAGATGAAATAATTTGGATCTTTCACGGACTCATCATGAGTCTCACGCAAGTACTTGACCATGAGGTCGGAAGCAGGTCCATAGCAATAGTCACAATATTCCTGAACAATCCGATCGACGGAATCATTCACATCGTCGGCAAGTCTCACTTCCAGATAATCATTGAGTTGCTTGAAGGCGCAGTTGTGGATCACGCTACCGCCCATTTCGCTGATAATGTAGCGAGTTCCGACGCTGTATGCGAATTTGATGTTTTCCGCATTGCGATAAACTCCTGGGAACAGGGCGTATGCGCGAATTCCATGAGGATAAAGAACCGGATAGCTCCACCACCACATGTTGTCGGCGATATGCCCCCATTCCGTGAATTCCTTGCGGAAACTTGTATTATATGGATGCGACAGCGGCTTGGAAAAATCCTGCACCAATGGGGCGACAATGACGCTGATATTCGCAGGGAAACGGAAGCCTTCTTTCGGCGGCACACCAGTCATGGACGGCTGATAGGCGATCATGCGAATGACAAGTTTCGGATACTTGTTGATGAAATTGTTGCCAAGTTCAATCAAATAATCGTAATATGGTCCACCAGGGCTTTGGTATTTCTCTTCCAATGCTTTACAATTAGGGCATTCGCAAAAGCCGCCACTTCTATCGTTGAAGGAAAGATCGAGAATGGCATATTCATCAAGATTGTATTTTTCATATTTTAATACGGTTTCAATGTTTTCTGTCAAGATGCGACGGACATCCGGATGGCTGAAACAAGGCTGGCGGTTTGGCACACGCTTGCCATTCTTGTCCATGGTGAAATATTCAGGATGATCCTTGAAATATCCTTTATCAGCCAACGCCACATGCGGACCAGCCCATTGACCTTCGAAACTGCCGGGCTTATGACCACCAGGCGGGAAATAGGCTGAAAGACCATGCGTCGTCGGGCCGATGTATTTCCATCCATCCAATGACGGATTGGGACCTCTGTAATCCGGCTGCAGGAAACAACGGTTACGACGCATGTAATCCGCAACGCCCGGATGCACTTTCGCCAATGCCCAAGCAGAACCAAGCTCTAGGCTGCGGAAGCTTGGAGCGTGGGAATAGTCGATGGAATTCAGAGTAAGATTCGCATTTTTGGGCACAAATGTATCACCATCCCACGGGCCGAACCAACGGCATCCACAGAATTTTTCCAGAAAATCATATATCGCGCCGATGGTGCCAAACTGCCCATCTCCATAGATGTATATATCTTCTCCAACGCTCTTTATGCGCCGTTCACGAACACCGGAAAACGGCTTGTCATCTCCAGGCGCACGTTCTCCGACAATGATTTTATGAGCGGCCGTCTGATCATCAAACGGTATCGTCGCCCCAGTAATTTCATGCAGAAAATCGCCTAAATCCTTAATAGCAGCTACAAACCGTGGATAATTGTTCTCCTTGTCAAAACAGATGCAATAATCGCTTTTGCCGTCTTGGGCAATCGTGATTTTGGGCTCCGCCTTGGCTACAAGCGAAAGGGAAACAACGGCAATCGATGTCAAAAAACGAGTCATGTGATGTTGCATAGGTGCCTTTTTTTATGGTTGTTCTCTATTCATTCCATGAATTTATTTAGTACAAAATCCATTACCTAAGAATCTCCACGGCAGTATTCTTGCATGTGAAACGATAACGTCCGTCAGCAGTTTCGATAGCTAGACTGAACGTCGGTTTCAAGCCTTTCGGAGCATTGAACGTCGCCTGCGCCGCTGTGGCGGCGGCGATGATGACGCAAGGCTTCCCGTCATCATCCATAAATATGCTAGCGGAAACCTCACCAGATTTTTCTGTAAGTTTCAGTTTCTGGGATTCGTTATCAGACAAAAGCCACGATTCCAAAGACTTGCAAATCTTATTTATGCGTGCTAGCATCGGAAGCTGCTTCTCCGGACGGCCTGGATCCAGTTTTTGATGGTAAAAGATGAAATCATATCCAAAACCGACAAAAGCTTTTGTTCCATTTAGATAGGATGCAAAAATAGTATAGAGCATCTCCTCGAAAGTCGGGTAACGGTATTTGGCGAATCCCTCGGCAGTGTTGCCATCTTGACTGAAAGAGGCGTAATTGAAGAATTGCGGGACATACCACCAGCCTGTTTCCCCGAAGTCCTGACGGAAATGTTCCAGCCGCGCAGGAGTCTCGGCCGTCTTATCCTGACCTACATATTTGATCGGATAAAAGTCATAGCCGAAAATATCGGCACAGTCATAATACAATGGCAGGATGCTGTTATAGAATCCAACCTGCCATGTCATCAGCCCAGGCGATAGTTCATGGCAGTCATGGTTCAGTTGTTTGAGATGATGGACAAACGACGGCTCAACTTCGTCGCCCAAATACCAACCGATGACCGCCGGATGCTTGGCGTATGCCTCCACGATACCGCGGCGGATGGCCGTCGGCCCGCAATGACCGCGCCACTCTGGTACATCCCATGAATATTGAACGCCAGTCGGCAAGGCGATGAATTGCGGTATCAGAAGATAAAGCCCTTTTTCCGCACAGTAGTTCAGAATATCCTCCGTGATCTCGTACCCAAGATATATGCACGCCACATTGAAGCCCAGCCCGCGAATCTTGTCCACTTCCTCACGCGAGACCAGCCGATGTTTGTACATGCCGAGGGGAAGGAATTTCTTCCCATTGAGCAAAAGATGGCCGTGCGCATCGAAATCCGTGCGCCACGCCGCACGCTCAAACGGCGTAATAACTTTTAAATCAATCACTTCCTGTGCGATGATTTGATTTCCGTCCTCTTTTGCAAATGAAAGAATCAGCCGCGCATATCCAGGAGGCAAAGCAGGAAATGCAACTTTAAAAGCGCTTTGGTCTGCGGCGGTACGTCCCGCCGCTATCACCTTTCCTCTTGCATCATTTAGATGCCATTGGACAACATGACCGGCTGGCTGCCATTCATTATCGGCAAAAAGCATCTTCTGCCGAATGGTCAATTTGCGATCGCAGGTTATCAATGTATGCCGTGCAGGATAGCTAACATCAACGCACCACCGTTGTTGCGCAGGACGGACATAGAGATCGCGATATGCAACCGTTCCCGTGGAATCCGGAGCTAGATAAAGCGTGAGCTGCAACCGCAATTCACGAACTGTGCCGTCTTCCCGCAATGGATTCGCAGGAGCCTGAAAGAGTCCGTCAACGGCATGCCATCCTTCTGTACCAGTGAAGCGATCAATATAGGTACCGTAAACATGTTCGCCCGTCACAGCATCCTTCCATTCGACCGCCATTCCGGCCCCCCGCCCCGTCACTGATTCCAATTTCATCAACCCACCGAACTCATAGAAGGCCTTCGGCTGATGCGGGAACGACTGTTGGACCAATGCGTATTCTCCCGTGACTTTCTCACGCCGTTTGACGAGTGCACGGATGCCATCCTGCCCTTTTTCAACCGCCCAGCCCGGTTGCCCTGCGTAATTCCATGCGGAAGCATCTGGCATGGCATCAAAAGCCGTGTCTTTTAGCAGATTGACGGGCGTGGCATCAGCCAGAAGCGTCAGACCGCTGAAAATTGCGATGATTGCAGGAAGAATATGTATTTTCATAATATTTAATCTGTATTGGCAATAAATAACTGTTAAGAAACAAGTTACACCAAGACGGCACATCATGATTTTTCCGGAAGAGGTTCGCGTGTCCAAGCGGAGAACTCGCCGGAAAACGGTCCGACCATTCCATTGACATCCACGGCGCGAATGCGATGGTAATAACAGACATGGGTGTCCAGTCCGAGTTCTTCAAAACGTTCGACGCAGTATTCGCCTGGCTCTACTGTGGCGACCAATGTGGTGGACGATGGCGTGAAGCCATGCTCAGTAGAGCGATGGATTTCATAGTGGTGAAGATTCTGTAGCGAGCTTTTGCCCCACAACACATAGAGCTGTCCATCCTTTTCTCCGTGAATGGCACATGGTGCATCGATTAGTCCCGTATAGGCGGGAGCGAATGCCGCATGCGGATCTTCTTTTTCTCGATAGTTTTGCGCATCAAAGAGATAGAGCGGCGAATTGAAGCACGTCGTCACAGCATCAATATTGGCCTCCCGATGGCTTCCCGCGTATGGCAGCAACGCAAAACGGAAACGGAAGTTCAGATGCGAGCCGCCTGCCACATGCATCTGCAACCAGTCATTGGCGAGATAGGCGGACATGGCGGAACCGTCACCAACATCGCCAAAATCCGTCTTGTCTGGATGGATGTGGTCGAATTCAATCAACTGGCTGTCCCGCATGGCAAGAGCGACGCCCCACGAGTCGTTTTCCGCACAGGCCCAATCGCGTGCGGCCATGTAGGTGTCGGTGCCATGCCCTGTCACATCTTTTGCGTATTCCATCGTGCAACCGTTTGCGTGAACAAAGCGGCGGCCCTGCGGCACATTCACAGGAAACGCGGCATAGAGGAAACGGTAGTAGCGATTGGCGTTCACCATGTCGCGAACATGATCAAGCCTAAGATCGAATTCAACGTGTTTCGCATGGTTGGGGAAGAAGTATTCTTGCGTTACAGCTGCGCCATTTTCAGGCCAGTCGGCATGGGCGGTCACACGCCAACCGAATGGTTCATGCGCGACCGTGAAACGGGCCTGTGGCGGCGTGGAAAAACTCACATGATTATCTTTTGTATAGACAAGCG
>JAEEGF010377469.1_pt1 | contig 11424 bp, 9 predicted proteins | sample 9134171 | NCBI WGS metagenome assembly JAEEGF01 (sample SAMN16246542, study PRJNA631951) | gut metagenome | biome: gut microbiome; feature: rumen; material: AP-attached | host: Bos | place: Iran: Karaj | collected 2018-10
ATCACATCTTCCGAAAAATCTGCATCTTCAATTACTTCCAATTCCTCGAAATCTGCAGGGAGTTCCTGCGCAAGAACCATTGCCGGCTGACTCAGCATCATGCTGCCCGCCAGCAAGCCTGCAATAAATACTTTGGATCTCTTCATCATTAAAAACCTCCTTTTTTTCATGACTATGAGTTACACACACTATTCTTTTCCATGTATTTAGAAGAAAAGAGCAGGGTAACACCATCCCCGGTATTACTCTGCTCCCAAAAGTTATGTTATTTTATCATATTGTCGTATAACATTCACCGAACTACTGATGAAATTAATCTTAAAAAACTATGTAATCCTCAGTCATCTCCCCAGATCTCGATAAATCTGTCAAATCGGGGAAGCTTGATCTTCAGAATTTGAATTATTGTTTTTTGATTATCAATTATTGCTAAGATTTGATCATGAAAAATGTCGCATTTTTAGTCAAAACTCACAAGAAACATTTTCTCCTTTTTAGCCTTTTCATGAAAATTGTGTACACTTTGTGAAAAGTCTGACCATGTGTCTTGCATTTTTACTCCAGAAAAGCAACAATTAACATCGTAAAGAATTATCAAATTTTGTCTTTTGGTCATTCTTTGCATTGGGGAAAGGTATGAAAAGTATTGTGGGAGGAACTGCATATGATCGAGACTTTGAATGGCTTTATCGAAACAGTTAACTGTAAGAAAAGCACCACGCTTAAGCTGTACGACAATGTGGAGTACGAGGACTATCCGTCTCACTGGCACTCTGCCATTGAGATCATCATGCCTCTTGAGAATTATTACACTCTCAATTTCAATAACAAACTGGTAAAGCTCAGGGAGAACGATATCTGCCTTATCTGCCCGGGCTGCATTCATGCCATCATTGCTCCCGAGGAGGGGCGCCGTATCATCTTTCAGCCCAACACCTCACATCTTCGCTTCATGACCGAGATTGAGGGCCTTATGTCCGCAATTTATCCCTATATAGTCATCACTCCCGAGGACTACCCCCAGATCCACTCCAGGGTCAGAGAGCTCCTTCTTTCCATAAAAAAAGAATATCAGAACAGCACCACCTGCTCGGAGATAAATATTTACTGTATGCTTCTTGAAATGCTGGTACTGGTGGGAAGAAATAAGGCTGAGACCGCTGCAAACTCAGTGGATGAGAAGCTTCGGAGCCAGGACGAGATCGCCGTCAAGCTCACAGAAATCTGCGATTACATCAACAGCCACTGCTGCGAGGATCTGAAACTGGACGAACTGGCTGATCTGTCGGGCTTTAGTAAGTTCTACTTCGAGAGACTTTTTAAGCGCTTTACAGGCATGAGCTTCTATAAATATGTTAATCAAAAGAGGATCGCCAAGGCCCAGGAACTGCTGGTGGAGCCAAGAAGCAGCGTAACGGATGTGGCCGTAAGCTGCGGATACTCTTCCATTTCCTCCTTTATCCGTATGTTCAAGCTCCACAAGGGCTGCACCCCTACAGAATTCAAAAATATGTACTGGCAATCCGGTATAACACGGGAAAACAACAAAAACCGCTCAGTATGAGCGGTTTTTGTTGTCATATATCATTTTTCAGTTTTCATCGAAATGCTTCTTGTAGATATCCAGGAAATCCGAAGTTCTGACATCGGCGTCAGATACAAGTTCCACTGAATTCCACAATGGTTCGTTTAATTCCTTGGTTAAAGTACCGACAAAGGCGTCATATTGCTGTCCGAAAACCTCACGTTTTCTCTTGGCAACGATTTTCACCTTATTGGCTTCAGTCTCTTCACGGTTAAAGGTACTGATACATTTAATTATTACGTATCCTTCAGAGGTTTCGATGATATCACTGACCTCTTCGGTGCCAAGATTAAAGGCTGCCACCTCGTAAACCTCTTCCATTTCCCCTTTTCCGAAAGAAAGGACGGACTCGTCAGCTTCATTATAGGTGGCGGAAACCTCCTCAAAGCTTGATTCGCCGCTTCGAAGAACCGCTGCCGCTTCCTTGGCCTTTAGATAGGCCTGCTTTTTCTCAGTCTCGGAAAGAGGAACCTTCTCTCCTGCGGCATCTATCTCGTAGGTCATTATCACCAGCTGCTCCACAGTGATGGTTCTTGCCTCGTCGTCGCTGATCTCAGGATTGATATCCCTTATAATGTAATCATAGAGCTTGTCCGCAATAGCCTGCTCTCTCATTATCTGCAAAATGTCATCCTGGGTCACACCCTTCATGGCAGTAATCTCAGAATCTGACAGGGATGAAAAATATTCCTCCGCCGCAGCAAGGGCCTTGCTTTCCTCGGATTCATCCAGGGTGATCTCGTTCTCTTTTGCCAGAAGGTTCATGGCCTTGATCTGGGCAAGCTTGGCGAGGACTGACTCCTTTAGTCTATCCTCCACAGTGCCGCTGTCGGTCTCACTTTTCCAGATCTCGGAGCCGAAGGTGTTCTCATAGCCCACCTGGGTGTTAACCAGATAGACCATGGCCTCCTGAATACTGCAGACGCTGTCCTCTATTCTGAAGACCTCGTCATCGGAAAAGCCTGTGGTAAATACAATCTTGCGATCCGTCATGCCACAGCCCGTAAGGAATGAGGCTGTAAGAACAACCGCTCCCAACAGGGCAAAAGACTTTTTGGCAATAGTATTAAGTTTATTTATTCTGCGTCTGTTTTTCATGCTTCCAAAGTCTTGATGATGCTGCGGGCAACGGAAAGGCCGTTGGCGCTGGCCTGCTGAAGGCCTCTTGTTACGCCGGCTCCGTCGCCGATGGCTCTGAGTCCCTTGATGCTGGTCTCAAAGTCCTTGTTAACGATAACCTTATTTGAATAGAACTTGACTTCAACGCCGTAGAGAAGTGTCTCATCTGAAGCAATTCCCGGTGTTACTTTATCAAGGGCCTGGATCATCTCGTCCAGATCCACCATGATCCTGTGAGGGAAAACAAGAGAAAGGTCGCCGGGTACCGCATCCTTGAGGGTAGGTATCAGGTTATTTCTGCAAAGTCTCTCCTCTGTGGTTCTTCTGCCGCGGCGGAAATCGCCGTAGGTCTGAACAAGGATCTTGCCGCCGCAGAGCATGTTGGAGAGCTCCGCGATCTTTTTACCATATTCGATAGGTGTCTTGAAGGGCTTGGTAAAGTTCTTGGATACCAGAAGAGCAAAGTTGGTATTGTTGGTCTTGAACTCTTTTCCCTTGTAGGCATGACCGTTAACCACCGCAAGACCGCCCTCGTAGTACTCTGTTGCCACCTCTCCGGAAGGATTGGTACAGAAGGTTCTTACCTTATCATCAAAGGTAGGGGTGTGATAAATGAGCTTGGCCTCATAGAGGTTCTCATTAAGGAACTGCATTACCTCATCTCTCACCTCAACTCTTACGCCCACATCCACGGTGCCGGGCTTGGTCTCGATGCCGATCTCCTCGCATTTATCCTTGAACCAGTCGGCGCCCTCACGTCCTACAGCGCTGACGATCTCTTTAGCTCTGTACTCCTCGCCCTTGTCGGTCTTAACTCCGAGAGCCACGCCATCCTCAACGATGATATCTGTAACCATGGTGTTAAAAAGAATCTCCACACCCTTGGAAAGAACGTGCTCCTGAAGCTTGGAATAAATCTTGTAACCTTCCTCGGTGCCCAGGTGTCTGATGGGGCACTCCACAAGCTTAAGGTTGGCGTTGATGGCCTTTCTTCTGATCTCGCGGATCTCTGCCTCCTTGTCAACACCGTAAACGCTCTTGTCCGCACCGAACTTGATATAGATCTCGTCGGATTCATGGATCAGCTCTGTAGCCTTGTCATAGCCCAGGATCTCGGGAAGATTGCCACCTACGTCCGGTGAAAGTGAGAGCTTACCGTCGGAAAAGGCTCCCGCTCCCGCAAAACCGGTTGTGATGGAGCAGGGCTTACAGCCTGCACAGGTCTTGGTTACACGTTTGGGACAGTTTCTCTTTTCTATGGAACGTCCCTTCTCTATCATAAGAACCTTAAGATCAGGTCTTTTTTCCATAAGTTCATATGCACAGAAGATGCCGCCGGGGCCGGCGCCGATGATTATAACATCTACGTTTTTTGCCATAATTAATTACCTCCTTACTACAAATCATAGCAGGTTATTATATCATGAAACACCCTAAATTCCAACAACAGCATGGGAATTAACCTGTGGAAGCAGCCGGTTATGCGGTTTTGAAGCATATTCAAAATATCGTCAAAAAATTTTCATTATACCTCTTGACACATAATACTATGCGTCATATAGTATTGTGTAACAGGAGGTATTGAGATGGAGAACCAAATGAAAAGAGGGCTCCTGGAGGTCTGCGTACTTGCAGCCATCAAGAGCGAAGACTCCTACGGTTACCAGATCATAAAGGATATGAGTTCTTTTGTGGAAATATCAGAATCCACCCTCTACCCCATTCTAAGGCGCCTTGAGAACCAGATGCTGCTCACCGTCCGGACCGCTGAGCACAACGGAAGGCTCCGTAAGTATTACCACATCACGGAAGCCGGGCTGGCAAGGCTGGCCACCTTCGAAGAAGAATGGCGAGAACTCAAACAGATTTATGAATTTGTGACAAGGGAGGTAAAAAATGACTAAGCAGGAATTTACACAACAGTTATCAATGAGCCTTGCAGGGCTTAATGAAGAAGATATCAGAAAATCTCTGGATTACTACTCAGAGATGATAGACGATCGCATGGAGGATGGCATGACTGAGGAGGATGCGGTGGCCGCTGTGGGCAGCCTGGAGGACATCAGATCCCAGATCCTTGCTGAGGTACCCATGGCCAGGATCGTAAAAGAAAAGATCACTCCCAAGAGGGATTTCAGGGCAGGAGAAATTGTACTGCTGGTGCTGGGTGCTCCCATATGGCTCCCCCTTGTACTGACAGTTATCATCCTTGCTCTGACACTTTTCCTGGTATTCTGGGTGATCATCATGTCACTTTATGTGGTTGATCTCTCAGTATTTGTGTCAGGCTTCGCGGCCATTGTCGGAGCCTTTGTGGCAAGTAACGGCTTTATGTCAGTAGTATTCTTTATTGGTGCAGGCCTGTTTCTTCTTGGTCTGTCGGTATTGCTGTTTTTTGGCTTCAATCAGGTATCAGGTGGCATGCTCTATTTGAGCAGGCAGATGGGCCTTGGCATCAAGAAAGCCTTTGTAGGAGGAAGATAAGATGAGAACAGAAAAGAAAGTAGCTATTGTTGTTGCTGCAGCCCTTATGGTGCTGGGGTTTGGAATGATGGCCGTGTCTTCAGCAGCAGCCAGAAACAATTTCAAGGAACTTATTAAGACCGATGAATATGAGGTTAAGACCTATGACATCTCAGAGGATTTTGACAATATCGAGATCAGTGTCGGGGTAAACGATATTGTTTTCGAGAAGTCCGAGGATAAGAATGCACACTTTACCTGTGCTGAGACAGAGAAGATCAAATATACAGTCGAGGTTAAGAATAGCACCCTTTTCATAAAAGAGAAAAAGAACAAGACCCTGGTGGATTTCATGAGTTTAAACAACACTCCTTCCAATGTGCTCTCCCTTCCCAAGGATGCCTATAAGAAGGTTACCGGAAGTCTTGGAAGCGGTGATATAACCTTAGGCGCCTATAGCTTCGATGAGCTGTCACTTAAGGTGGGAAGCGGCGACATCTATGTAAGCGATGTTTCCTGCAGCAAAGCGGTTGAAGCCCATGCTTCCAGCGGATCTGTTAATTTCACTGATGTTACCTCAGGCGGGTCCTTTAACGCCGTAACAGGCAGCGGCCGCATCGAGCTTAGCAACTGCGAAGGTAAGGATGTGGAGCTTAAGACAGGATCAGGAAGAATCGTTCTTGATAAGTGCGATGGAGACTCACTGGTAATGAGCACCGGCAGCGGTGATATCCGCGGCACACTTAAGACAGGCAAGGTCTTCCAGGCCAAAGCAGGCTCGGGCGATGTTTCAGTTCCCGCCAGCACAGAAGGAAACGGAACCTGCAATGTGAATACAGGCTCCGGTGATATTGAAATCACTATAGAAGGTTAAAAAATAATGGAGATTGGGATTAACCCAATCTCCTTTTTACTTAGTGAACTTTAACTACCGTACCAACGGTTGCAAGGTCAAAGAACTGTTTTGCAATTTCAGGCGGAAGGTTGACGCAGCCATGGGAGCCGTCGGTCTTATAGATCTCGCCGCCGAACTTGCTTCTCCAGTTGGCATCATGGAGTCCGCAGCCGCCCTTTGTAAAGGGCATCCAGTACTCTACCCAGCTATGCCAGGTGGGACCGGTGAGCCATTTGCCTCTGACATGTCCGTACACAGCATAGATGCCTGTGGGAGTATCACGGTTAAGAGACACATTGCCGGTAACGCAAGGTGTTGAAAGGATTGGCACGCCGTCCTGAACATAAGTCACGGTCTGATTGGCTATATCCACATCAACGTAGGTATTAAGCGGTGTTCCGGCCTTCTCTTCCGCTTCATTCTGGAAGCGTCCTTCATAGATCCCGAAGTTAATATAATGATTAACCAGTGCCGAAGTACTGGTTCCGACCGCGTTTGCTACGTCAGGATATTTCCTGGCGTAATAATCCGGATCAAAACCTCCGGCCTTTGAAGTGATCGGCAAAAGCAGTGTCATGAAAGACACGATAACTATTGATAAAATCAGGCTTTTTACTCTTTTTTTCATAGGCGTCACCATCCGTTATTTCATATATTAATTATACGTCGTAGCGAATAGTGAGATTCTTAAAAAAAGGTTAATAAAGAGTAAAGACTATATACAATGGTTAGTCCCAGGTGGCTCCCCGATAGGTTTACTTTAAGTTTTAGTTCTGGGCGCTGCCCAGACCCGTCCTCGCCGGAAGGCAGAAGGGCCAGCTAAAAAGAAGCCGGCCCCCGCCTGTGTAAGGATTGTCCGTGTCACTTAATCAAGGGCTTTCGCGGCATAAATCCTCGCGGAAGCCTTTTTTGCGCCCTCCCGGATGTCTGTGCCGCTGCGGTTTATTCCACGGTCCCTTGACTAAGCTCCCGCTCCATGGAAACGCCTAGGAATCTGTCTTCAGCTGCACAATTGAAATAGCAAAAACAGTGAAAATAGGATAAGAATAAGCATTTTCAATTGTTTTATCCTATATTTTTCCAAGAAAAATAGGATAAGACGAGCGATTTTGAACCATCTTATCCTATCTTTTTTCAAAAATCACTGTATAACATCAACATTATCAGCATTATATCGATAAAACATAGGATAAGAGCATCACTTTCCCGGAATCTTATCCTATTTTCCTCTTTCTCCACGCCTTACCAACTCACATAAAAGCCGTAATACGGCTCCCCGAGCCCCATGATCCCCGCTGAACCAAGATACTGGCTCACCTGGTGCTGCTGCGGTACTGGACAGGGGTCATGCCGTATTTTTTCTTGAAGAGGCGGTTAAAGTGCTCAACGTTCTGGTAGCCTGCTGCTTCTGCAACCTTCTCAACCTTCATGTTTCCGTTGCGAAGAAGGGTGCTGGCCTTGTTGAGCCTGATCCTCTTCACGTTCTCTCCGAAGGTCATACCGGATTTTTCCTTGATGTACTTGGAAAGGTATGGCTTGGAAAGATAGAACTGGCTGGAGAGGTCATCCAAAGTTACAGTCAGGTAATTCTCCTGTATGTAGTTGATGATGGAGTTGATCCTCTCATCCTTGTTGCCGGTGCTCTCTTTTACATCATCTATCTGGTTAACTGCGATAACCAGCGCATTGATTGAGGACTTGATGATATCTTCGTCGATACCAACACCCCAGAACTTCTTGCCGTTAAAGGTGATACCAACATAGGTGCAGGCCTTGGAGGATGATCCTCTTGAAAGAGCGTGCTCCTCGTAAACGGAGAGCTCGTAGCTAACGTTGAAGTACTGCTTGATGGCGTTACTTACAGCGTCCAGACGACCGTTACCGTTGGCCTCAACCTTGTGCTCCTTGTCTGCATGGGCAATGGTAACTTCAGCTAAAATACCGTCGATCTGCTTGAAGTGAACTTCAGGAATCCTGAATACATTGTCGTTATGTACGTATTTATCCTCAAAGATCTGATAGATCCTTGCAGGTGAAAGCTCAGCATGCTCTCTGTCTGAGATATCCTTGATGGTATAGGAAACGTCTGCCTGCATCTCCTTGGGAACCATGTAGCCAAAGTTGGTCTTGAGGATGTAGCTTACGCCGCCCTTGCCGGACTGGCTGTTGATTCTGATAACGTCTCCGTCGTACTCTCTGCCAAGATCCTTGGGATCGATGGGAAGGTAAGGAACGGACCAGATGCCCTTGTCCTTTTTCTGATCGTGCCATGCAAAGCCCTTGGAAATAGCCTCCTGATGAGATCCTGAAAACGCGGTAAATACCAGCTGTCCTGCGTAGGGCTGTCTCTCATAGATGCGCATTCTTGTAAGTCTCTCGTAGGTCTCTCCCACCTCAGTGATATGGGAGAAATCAAGTCCCGGATCAACACCGTGGGAATACATGTTAACAGCCAGGGTAACAATGTCCACGTTACCTGTTCTCTCGCCGTTTCCGAAGAGTGTTCCCTCGATTCTGTCTGCTCCCGCAAGGCAGCCAAGCTCAGCGTCTGAAACTCCGGTTCCTCTGTCATTGTGAGGATGAAGTGAAAGAGTTACCGCATCCCTGTATTTCAAATTCTTGCTGATATACTCAACCTGTGTTGCAAAAACGTGAGGCATTGCGATCTCAACAGTTGTAGGAATATTGATGACTACTTTATTCTTCTTGGTAGGTTTCCATACATCCAGAACTGCGTTGCAGACCTCTACAGCATAATCGACCTCTGTTCCCGGGAAGCTCTCAGGGGAATACTCAAAGGAGAAGTTGCCGCTGGTCTCTTTTGCCAGCTTATCAAGGAGCTTGGCTCCGTCCACTGCGATCTTCTTAACCTCTTCCTTGCTCTTTTTGAAAACCTGCTCGCGCTGAGCTACGGAAGTGGAATTGTACAGATGGATAATGGCTCTGGGCGCGCCCTTGACAGCTTCGAAGGTTCTCTTGATGATGTGCTCTCTTGCCTGGGTCAGAACCTGAACTGTAACATCATCAGGAATCATGTTCTTCTCGATAAGGGTTCTTGCAAACTCGAACTCAGTCTCGGAAGCTGCCGGGAATCCAATCTCTATCTCCTTAAATCCAAGATTTACCAGCATTGTAAAAAACTCAAGCTTCTCATCGAGGCTCATGGGCTCTATAAGTGCCTGGTTGCCGTCGCGAAGGTCAACGCTGCACCAGATGGGCGGGTGATCAAGGTAATCTTTTTTCACCCAGTCGTATGTGCACTTGGGTGGCATAAAATACTGACGCTGGTACTTCTTAAAATTTTCCATAGTTTTCTCCTCTTTTTTATGTAAACAGAATAAAATAAGTCATTTTTTTTGATAGTAATTATTCTATCACACTTTAACGCAAAAGAGTTATGATAATATTTATCTTTTTTCTTGATGTTTTTTATCATATATGAATATAGCAAGATATCTGTAGTAGTAGCAACGAAGCAAAGCTATAATTGTTAAAACGATAAAGCTTCACTATTGTTGGGAGAAAAAGAACGATGGAAAACATTTCAAACATCAATCCACTTACCAGAATGGACTATCCGGATCCGGATGTGATAAGGGTTGGGGACACTTACTATATGGTCAGCACCACCATGTATTTTTTCCCGGGGTGCGAGATCCTGCGTTCCTACGACCTGGTACACTGGGAGCATGCAGCTTTTGTCTATGACAGGCTGGATTCCACCGATGCCCAGAGACTTGAGGGCAAGAAGAACGCCTATGGCCAGGGCATGTGGGCTGCTTCTATCCGCTACCATCAGGGCAGGTTCTATGTGATCTTTGTTGCCAATGACACCAATAAGACCTACCTTTACAGGGCTGATGATATAACAGGTCCCTGGAAAAAGAGCGAGATCAAGGGCTTTTATCATGATAATTCCCTTTTATTTGATGACGACGGAAGGGTATATATTGTCTACGGAAACAGGGAAATCCATCTGACAGAGCTTGACGAGAACCTCGAAGGTCCCAGGGAAGGCGGACTTGAAAGGCTCATTATCAAGGATAGGGACGACAGTTTTCTTGGCTATGAGGGCTCCCATATTTATAAGATAAACGGGAAATACTACATCTTTTTCATAAACATACCCAGGGCTACCGGCCGCCGCACAGAGAGTGTCTTTATGTCTGATTCCCTTGAGGGTGAATTCATTGGAAAAGCTGTATTTGACGACGACAACGGATTTGCAGGCAGCGGAATTGCCCAGGGCGGCATCGTTGATACCCCCTCAGGAAAATGGTACTCAATCCTCTTCCAGGACAGCGGCGCAGTGGGAAGAATACCCCATCTTATTCCCGTTGAATTTAGAGACGGCTTCCCGGTTTTTGGCTGCGATAAGACTGAGATGGACACTGTTTCTACCCTTGGGGCATATCTCCCTCAGAATTTCGAGACAGAAGATCTTAAGCCCGGATATGAATATGCTCCCCTTTACGGCTCAGATGATTTCAAGGATTTGAAAGCCGGCCCAAGCTTTGGTTTTAAGTCCTTCTGGCAGTTTAACCACGAGCCGGAGCTTGAGCTCATCGAGCACAACTCCTCGGAGGGGTACTTTAGAATAAAAACAGGAAAGCTTGCCGGCAATCTTGTTCAGGCCCAGAACACTCTGACCCAGAGAACTCTTTTCCCATCCTGCAGCGCAGAGGTTACTGTAGATGCTTCAGATCTGAAAGATGGCGACTACGCAGGCCTGTGCCTTCTTCAGAGCTGCTATGGTTTCATCGGTGTTACCAAAAAAGATTCCGGACTCTTCCTTGTTATGTGCTCCCGTGAAATCAGGGTGCCCGGAATCTGGGGTGACAGAAAAGATGACCAGGCACCACAGGAACTGGGATGCATACCTCTTGAGGAAGTTGCCGGAGATAGCGCAGTCATCCGCCTTAGGGCTGATGTAGATTTCAGTAATAAGAAGGACACCGCAGTCTTCTCCTACGCTGCCACAGATTCAGACAGCTTCAAGCCCCTGGGAGAGCCCAAGAGACTTCTCTTCAAGCTGGATCACTTCACCGGTGCCCGATTCGGACTCTTCGCATATAGTACAAAGGAAATCGGCGGCTCCGCCAAGTTCACAGATTTTAATTATAAAGACTAAAAAACGGCTCCGGTTCATTCATCGAACCGGAGCCGAAATATTTATATTCTTTATTACTTGAAGAATGCCATCTCTTCATTGAGCTGAGTTGCAATGCTGCGGAGATTATCAGCCGAGGAAGCAAGGGTTGTAACCGTAGCGGAAAGCTCCTGCATGGAAGCTCCTGTTTCCTCTGAGGATGCGGCATTCTCTTCACTGATGGCTGAAAGGGAAGACATGGCATCAGCCACA
>JAEEGF012220682.1_pt1 | contig 11424 bp, 10 predicted proteins | sample 9134171 | NCBI WGS metagenome assembly JAEEGF01 (sample SAMN16246542, study PRJNA631951) | gut metagenome | biome: gut microbiome; feature: rumen; material: AP-attached | host: Bos | place: Iran: Karaj | collected 2018-10
GACGATGAAAGAGAAGGCGATAACCGCAACTCCGGGCATAAGTTTGACTGTTTCCTGAAAGAGCCTTTTTTTGCCGAAGGCAATGTTGGAAAGAGAGCCGAGACCTACCGGAATAATGGTCACCATAATAAGGAAGTTAACCATTGACCAGGGATCCATGCTGACGTCTTTACTGAGCAGCAGGGTGATAAGCAGTGGAGTCATTACCGGAGCCAGCAGGGTGGATACGGTGGTCATGCCGACGGAATAGGCCACGTCACCGCGGCAGAGATAACTCATGATGTTGGAAGATACACCGCCGGGACAGCTTCCCACCAGAATAAGCCCCAGTGTGAGACCGTCAGACAGATTGAAGAGTTTTGCAATCGCAAAGGCGGTAAGAGGCATAATGGTAAACTGAGCCACGGCACCGATACAGATATCAAAAGGGTGTTTTGCCAGGATTTTGTAATCCTCAGCTTTGAGGCCTACACCCATTGCCAGCATGATTACGGCCAGCACGATAATCTGTTTGTAGCCTGATACCCAGGTAAAAAGGGATGGAATGAAATAAGCCAGTACACCTGCACCGATAACAAATACTGCGGTATATCTGGCAAGAACAGCACTTATAAGGCTTAATATACCCAATAATCTCATAAAAGCTCCAGTTTATTCGTTTATTCCGGCACTGTCTGCTGATAGGGGGCGCGGATAAACGATAAAGATGTGTTAAATACGTTTGCCTACTATTTTAAAACTTTTAATGAGACATTCAATAGCGTCATTGAGCAAAGACTGTTATATACCGGAATACTTTTGCCCCTTCTTCAATATTTACATTCCCGACAATTCCGTGAAGAACCTGATTTTTTTTCGGGATCTGTCATTGGAAGAAAAGTATAAGTTCTAATCTGTACTATAATTGAAACAGAAAGTAAGTACCGTGCGTTAGCCATAAGTACATATAGTATAGATTTCTACCATATGCCTGTATTATTTTTTATTAAATGCCATGAAATATAAAAATATTACTCCGGCCGTTTTTCTGGATCGGCCCAACCGTTTCATTGCTCATGTGGAGACTGCCGACGGGGTCGAAACCGTGCATGTCAAGAATACCGGAAGATGCCGGGAACTGCTTATAAAGGGCAGTGAGGTTTACCTGACGGCTCCGGGAACACCTGGCAGAAAGACGGTATATGATCTTGTTGCCGTGCGTAAGGGCAACGGGCTTCTCGTCAATATGGACAGTCAGGCACCCAACGTGGTTGTCAGGGAATGGCTTGATACCTTAGGCTTTGACAGAATTGTTCCTGAGCATTCATATGGTGATTCACGCATGGATTTCTACATGGAATACGGCAGTCGCAGATTTCTGATGGAAGTTAAGGGATGCACTCTCGAAATAGCCGGAACAGGATATTTTCCTGATGCTCCGACGGAACGCGGAGTAAGGCATCTTATGGAACTTGTAAGGGCAGTCGGGGAAGGATATACGGCTGTTCTTACATTCGTGATTCAGATGGACGGAATCAGGGTGGTGCGTCCTAATGTCAGCATGCATCCGGAATTCGGAGAGGCTCTTGAAAAGGCCTTAAAAGCCGGGGTTCAGGTAGTGTTTCTGGAGTGTCACGTTGAACCTGACAGTCTTACGTTTAAACATGTGGCCCGGGAGATAACTGCTGGATGGTTTAAATGATGAATGATACAGGATGGTACTGATAAAGATTAAGGGAGGTTCCTGATGTTCCGGAAACCTCCCTTATATTTTTGATTAAGCTTCTCCTACTGGAGGGAACTGCTCTTCTGCCATACTGTAGATCCTGACTTGATGTCGGTGATCTTCAGAATCAGATTGATCTTGTTGCCGTTCTTGATGGCGGCTCCGGAAACAATGTAGTCCACGTTCTGGGACTTGGCCACTCTCACGAGATATGCGTAAGAGGTTCCGGAAGCAGCCTTGAGAATACGCTGACTTACGTCGTTGCCGATAAGGGTAAATCTTCCTGAGGCGGTAAGATTATGCTTCACGATACTGCTGTATGATGAGGCTCCCTTGCAGACGCCTTTGCCTACCGTTATGCCGGTAACCATGACGAGGTTGGGCTGACGCGGCTGGAAAGAGTATCCGGCAGCTTCGGAAAGTTCAGAAAAACCGGCCTTGATATTGTTATCATTGCCGATACAGGTATTGCGGACAACAGGGGGTTTTGAGCTTACGGTCGGCTTTTCGTCAATGGTGGCCGGAGTTTCTTCTTCAGCATCGGCCGCTTCGACGATCTTCTCTTCCTGAACAGGTTCACTCTGCTTTTCAACGATTACTGCCGAGCCGTTATCTTTAGCCTGCTGTTTTCCGGTTCTGTTATTCTTCTTCTGTTTCTTTTTGCTGTTCTTTGCAGTGTTTTTATTCGTGGCTGTCTTTGCCTGTACTGAAGGTTCTTCTGCCACAACCCTGGTTTCCTGCTTTTTATCCTGATGAAAAAGATCAGTAAGGATGTTACAGCCGGAAAGCACGGAAACGGATAAAAACAGTAATGATACTTTTGCCCAAATCTTAACAGACATAAAACAGGTATACTCCTTAGAAACCAGCTCCTACGATACGAAGTTTTTCACCGCCGAGAAGGTGCAGGTGCAGGTGAGGAACTTCCTGACCGCCGTCCTTGCCGCAGTTTATAACCAGACGGTATCCGTTTTCAGCAAAGCCCATTTCCTTGGCAATTTTCTTTGCGGTTAAAACCATCTTGCCGATTAATGCGGCATCGCCGTCTTCAAGTTCGTTAACTGAAGGAATTACTCTGTTAGGAACAATAAGAAGGTGAACCTTCGCCTTCGGAGCAATATCAGCAAAAACGGTGATGTCGTCATCCTGATAACGGATGTCTGACGGAATTTCGTGTCTGATTATCTTTGAAAAAATAGTTTCATCTGCCATGTGTGACTCCTTAAATTCTTATGTGTTCGTACCATGAATGATACCACGTAATTATAACATTCTGTACAAATGTTTTATACAGTTATCACACTGTTTTTAACGGGGAAAAAATGTCATTATGCTCTGAAAATGCTTTCGCGACGGGAGTTTTCGGGCATATCCTCTAAAGACCTGCACCGCGAAAGCAGGGGACGGTTTCAGCTTCAGGAGAGACTTACCTTAAAGCATGATGAAAAGTTTCTGGAAGTGATTTCACACAGGGTTTCGTACGGAATGTTCTTGATTTCCGCCACTGCTCTTGCGGTGTGTGCCACAAATGCAGGTTCATTAGGTTTGCCTCTTTTTGGAACCGGGGCTAGATAAGGAGAATCTGTTTCCACCAGCATCATGTCCGCAGGTACGTATCTGCAGGCTTCTCTCACGTTTTCACCGTTTTTGAAGGTTACGATGCCTGAGAATGAAATATAGAATCCGAGATCCAGTGCCTTTCTGGCCTCATCCTTTCCTTCGCAGAAGCAGTGCATTACACCGCCGCAGTCTCTTGCTCCCTCGGCCTTCATGATGTCCATGCACTCGAGTGCCGAACCGCGGGTATGAATGATTAGAGGCTTGTCCGTTTCCACAGCCAGATGAATCTGTCTGACAAAGCTTGGAATCTGCAGGTCGCGGGTTTCCGGAGTGCAGACGTAATCAAGTCCGGTTTCGCCGACGGCAATGACTCTGTCAAGCGCGAGAAACTTTCTCAGATCGTCGTCTTTCCAGTCCCTGTTTCCTTCGTTGATGTTTTCAGGGTGGATGGCGCAGGCACACCACACTTCGTTGAAATCCTTAACCATTTCATACATGTTCGGAAAACTTTCGAGATCAACTCCGGGACAGAGAAAATGGGTAACACCGGCTTCATGAGCCCTGGCTATGACATCGGCAACGTCCTTATGAACGTTCTGATAGTCTAAACTGTCGAGATGACAGTGGGAATCTACTAAAAACATAATTAAACAACAGTACCAAATTTATAAAATTGCATGCTTTCCGGCAAAATATCCGCCATTATACTTAAACTCGCGTAAAAATTCCGAAAATATTCATGAATGATGATGTCAGCTGTCCGTCATCAGCCGTAATGACCTGATTTTTACGGAGTCTTAATCTTTTTGAGGGATTGTTCCGGATGTTACGCCGCACCGGTGTCATAACTTCAGAATCATAATGAATCGGGGGCTTTCATTCAGGACGTGAGAATTTATATGAAAAACGGGACAGCATGCTGTCCCGTTTCTGACCAGTACAGGTGTCCGTTATTCTGTAACGATGGTGGATTCGCTGTCGCGTTTCTTGCTTGAGTTCTTGATGTAGAGTCGGTTATCAAGATAGTTCTTTGCAGCCACCAGAAGTCCCAGGGTAATGAATGCCCCCGGAGGCAGAATGGCTATCAGCAGACCGTCATCGGCACTGAAGAGGTTTATCTGCAGATTTCTGCCTGACTCGCCGATAAGCTGATCCATGCCGGAGAACAGGGTGCCCTTGCCGATGATTTCTCTGACTCCGCCGATAAAGAGAAGTACGGCGGTAAAGCCGAGACCATTGGCGAAACCGTCAAGAGCAGAGTAGAACACGCTGTTTCTTGAGGCGAAGATTTCCGCTCTGGCGATGATGATACAGTTGGTTACGATGAGGGATATATAGAGTCCCAGCGCTTCGTAGAGTTCGGCGGTATAGGCCTGCATGCAGAGCTGTACGCAGGTTACCACAGAGGCGATGATTATCACGTAGATGATAATGCGCACTTCAGCCTTAAGCAGTCTTCTTACCGCTGAAATCAGCAGGTTGGAAATCGTAAGCACGGCAATGGTGGCAATGCCGAGTCCGAGAGCGTTGGCCGCGGTTGAGGTTACGGCCAGAAGCGGACAGAGACCCAGAAGCTGAACCAGTCCCGGATTCTTGTTCCAGAGTCCGTCCTTGAAAATTTCAGAAATCTTATCAAACATTATTTCTCTGCCTCACATTTCTTAAGGGAACCGAGATCCAGTGTGCCGATGCGTTCGAGCATGGCTCTGGTGGAACGTACCACGGCTCTCGGAGTTACGGTTGCACCGGTGAAGTAATCGAAATCGCCGCCGTCCTTCTTCACGTCGAATCTGCGGTTGGAAAGACCGGTTCCGGTGAAGCTGTCCAGATAGTTTCCGGTACGTCTTAAAATCTTGTCACCGAGTCCCGGAGTTTCATTGAATTCAACTACGTCGACGTAGTTGATGATGCCGTCTGCACCTACACCTGCAACCATTGAGAACGGAGTACTGTAACCGCCGGTCACATCATAGTAAACCACGTATGCGGTAACCTGCTCCTTTGATCTGGCCACATACACTTTTTTTTCTGCTGAACCGAAGCCGTCGGCAAGATAGCATTCGGCACTGGGATTGTTGTCAAACTTAACTCCGTTGAGCAGATGTCTGAAGGCACTGTTCTGCTTTTCAATATCTGCCTGACGGATGCTGTCAGCGGTAAAGTCCTTCACCGCAAACACGATGCCGAGGCAGCACATGGTGATGAGTGAGAGCAGGAGTCCCACGTACAGAGAGGAGTCTCTGAAGCCGTTTGTCTTGTTAGTCATTGATATTCTCCGGAGTGAAGCCCTGACCGAATTCACGTCGTCTGGTCATAACTGAAATCAGCGGGGCGCAGGCGTTGCCCAGCAGTACGCTGAAGGCTACCGCATCAGGGTATCCGCCAAGGTTACGGATAATTACGAAAAGCACTGCTATGACACAGCCGAAAATCCATGCGGCAGACGGCTTGGAAACTGCCGTTACCGGGTCGGTCATGATATAGAAGGATCCAAGCAGTGTTGCTCCGTAGAACAGGTGATACCAGGGAGCCAGATAAAGTTCCGGAGCAGCCAGATAGAATGCGGTGGTCAGAACCGCTGAAGTTCCGAGGAATGCCAGCGGAATTCTGAAATCAATGATGTCCTTGATGAGAAGAACGGCACCTCCCAGGAGGAAGCATACGCCGATTACCACTCTGGCAAAAAGGGTATAGAAGGAAAGATCAGGGGCGTTTTCCGCAACAAAACCCTGTACGTTCCTTTCCGGCTGTTCGTGTTTGGCGTCAACCAGGAAGGTTGAACCGGTGTATCCGTCGGCTATTCTGAACTGTTCCTTTTCCGGAAATCTGTCGAGGTAATCAAGCTTTGAGATCTGTCTGTTTATATCAAGTTCACTGGCTGATCTGTCCACGTTGAATATGATGGATGCCGCGCGTGACGGACTGATTATCCTGTAGGCATCAGGCATTGCGTTTACATAGGTGGTCATTGGCAGCGGGGCGCTTATGAGCAGGAACACGAATCCCGCCATGGCCGGATTGAAGATGTTCTGTCCCAGACCGCCGAATATCTGCTTTACAACCACGATGGCAAAAACGGAACCGATTACCGAAAGATACCATGGCAGAAGAGGCGGGAGAGTAAATCCCAGAAGCACGGCCGTAACCAGAGCTGATGAATCTCTCCAGATGAGATTTATTTTTTTCTTTCTCAGCTTAAGGCATATCATTTCCGAAAGAACGCAGCTTACTGTGGTGATAAGCATGGTAATGATGATGCCGAAACCATAAAAATACACACTGGCGGCAAGCGCCGGAATCAGGGTAAGAATCAGTGTTCTCATTACCTTTCCGGTGGTGGAAACACTGAGATCGTGCGGAGCACTCTCCTGAATCAGATTACTGCTCATTACTGTTCTCCTTTATTTTTATCTGCTGAAGTCTCTTTTGCCTGTCCGGCTCCGGCGGCTTCTTCCTTTGCCTTTGCTCTGGCAGCCTTGATGGCGGCTGCCTTTTCGAGGGCTATTCTTTTTCTTTCTTCAAAGTCGGCGCTCTTTGAAGCATTTTCGGCTGCAGGTTCAGCCGGAGTCTGAGAAGCAGGAGCCTTTGTCCCGGTGCCTGCAGTTTCAGCCTGTGCGGCTTCAGCTTTGGCCTTTGCTCTGGCAGCCTTGATGGCGGCGGCCTTTTCAAGAGCGGCTTTCTTTCTTGCTTCAAGTTCGGCATCGGCACCTGCAGCTGCCGGTTTTTCGGAAGCTCCGGCTGAAGCCTGCTGGTTCTTGATCTTGGCTAGAGCCGCAGCCTTGCGTTCAGCTCTCAGTCTTTCTTCCTCTGCAAGTTTCTGCTGTTTCAGGGTATATCTTTCCTTGGCAGCCTTTATCTTGTCCTTTTTCAGCTTTTCAATCTTAATCTGAGCCTTTTCCTGACGGAATTCGGCTATCAGACGGATGGCGCTAGGGCAGACGAATGAACAGCATCCGCATTCGATACAGCTTTTAAGTCCGCATTTAAGTGCGGATTCATGTTCGTTTGCCACGCAGAATGCGTATAGTTCATACGGAATAAGACGTGACGGACAGGCTCTGGCGCATCGGCCGCATCGGATACAGTTTACCTGCGGCTTGGTACGTTCGATTTCATGCTGAGCCGGTGCAATAATACAGTTGGATGTTTTGATGACAGGAACGTCCGCATTATGAATGGTAAAGCCCATCATCGGTCCGCCCACGATAATTCTGGGAGTTGACGGAGCGTGATATCTGAAATGGGTAAGAAGTTCCCTGATGCTGTATCCTAACGGAATTTCCACGTTGGTCTGTTTTTCCAGCGCGGTACCTGTCACGGTTACGATGCGGTGAGTCAGAGGCTTGCCCCGAAGCACGGCATCGGCTACCGCATACACGGTGCTTACGTTGTGTACCACAATGCCGTAGGCTGTTGAGCGGGCATTATAGGGAATCTCGATACCGGTGATTACGGTAATGAGATTTCTGGCTGCTCCTGAAGGATACTTCACCGGAATTTCCGTAACTCTGGTGTTTTCCACTCCTGATGTCTGAATGGCTTCGCTGAGCTTTCTGATTGCCTCCGGCTTGTTGTTTTCAACGGCAATCACCGTATACACCGGATTAAGGATATACTGAAGCACTCTGATGCCTTCAATGATTCTGTCAGCTCTTTCCTGCATCAGTCTGTCATCACAGGTGATGTAAGGTTCACATTCGGCACCGTTGATAATCAGTACCTGACAGTTTTCAGCCTTCGCGGAGCTTCTAAGCTTCACGTCGGTCGGGAATCCCGCACCGCCGAGACCGGCAATACCCATTCTGTTGATATGGGTAAGCAGCACCTCTCTGTCAACCGAGGTGTAGTCAGGGTATGAATCATGACTGAAATGAGCGTTCTTCTGCTGTTCTTCAGGCGTGTCGCATTTTATTCTGATGCATGGTTCCTTGAATCCGCTCGGGTGAGGAACACCGGCAGGAGCCACGGCTTCCACGGTTCCGGAAACAGGTGCATGGATAGGCACCTGCATCGGACTTGAAGGAGATGTCAGAGGTTCATCTGCCAGGACATGCTGTCCCGGTTTCACCAGAATGTCGGCGGGGGCGCCGCTGTGCTGTTTCAGCGGCAGAACCAGGTATTCCGGATCCGGAATATGTTCAATCGGTTTGTCTGCGGTGATTTTGTTTTCAGGTGGGTATATACCGCCTTTGAAACTGAATAATACCCCGTTTTTGATTTTATCCCATCTGGACATCTTATCTGCTCTCCTCTGAATTTTCGATCACCCAGTCCCATGTATCTGTGGTTGGATCAGGGGTTACCATGGCGATGCACTTCTTCGGGCAGGCATCGATACATTTGCTGCAGCTCATGCAGTAGGAAGGAATGACATGGTATGGATGCTTGAGCTGTCCTTCAATGGCGTCATACGGGCAGGTCCTGGCGCATTTGCCGCAACCGATACAGTTTTCCGCGCTGATGCAGGCAATTCGTTCCTCTTCCTTCATACCGTAGGTTGAGGTAACGGGAATGTGCATGATCTCCGCGATCTTTCTGATAACCGCGTCTCCTCCCGGAGTACAGAGGTTGATGGGGGCCTTGCCGGCGGCAACGGCGGCTGCGTATTCGGAACAGCCTACGTATCCGCACTGACCGCACTGTACCTGAGGCAGGTTGCTGTTTATCAGATCAGCCGTAGGGTCTTTTGATTCGACTCTGAACTTTTTGCTGGCGACACTGAGCAGAAAACCCAGACAGAATACGCCGGCAGTCAGAATCAGTATAACCGTAAATTGCTCTAACATGATGCTTTTACCAATATCTTCCTTTATGTGTTTGTTTTAGTTTTTTATGCTTTTCGCATCTGCGAAATTATTGCGGTCCGACACCGTATACCTTAATTTCAGTATATGCTGACACCTGTACATGACAGAGTCGCTAAAGGAAAAAGGGACGGGAAACCGTTACTGACCGATGAGGTTTGTAAAGCCCATGAAAGCCATGGACAGCAGACCTGCGGTAATCAGAGCTATGGCGCTTCCTTTGAACGGTCCCGGTACGTTGGCGTGTACCAGTCTTTCGCGCATGGCGGCGAAAATAATCAGCACCAGTGAAAAGCCTGCTCCGGCGCCCAGACTGAATACCAGAACCTCAAGGAAATTGTATTCCAGGCTTATATTTAGCAGAGCCAGACCGAGAACGATACAGTTGGTGGTGATGAGAGGGAGATAAATCCCCAGAAGCTTGAAGATTTCGGGGCTTATGTATCTGACCATCACTTCGGTGAACTGAACAACGCCTGCTATAACCACAATGTAGGAGATAAGTCTCAGCTCGGTGATATCAAGAGGTACCAGAACCAGCTTATCCATCAGATAGCATGCTGCGGAAGTCAGAACAAGTACGAAAGTGGTGGCAAGTCCCATGCCGGTAGCCGAGCTTAACTGCTTGGACACTCCGATGAACGGACAGATGCCGAGAAATCTGGTCAGCACGAAGTTGTTTACGATGGCTGCACTAATAAACAGTAAAAAATATGACATTTTATCTCTATTCCTAAAATTTCCGCTAATTCTATCACAAATGCCTGGTTTGAGTTTAACAATTTCCGGTCTGAAGCACCTGCGTAAACAGGTTCCGGACATTGTAATTCATAACTTTACACATCTTTTTACTGTTGAGGAAAAATCATGTGAAACAATATTTTTCAGAGCCGTATCCGTTATTTTTTTTAATTCCTGTATGAATTATGATTCTCTGTGCCGAAAAGTTCTGTTTCACAGCGCATGCTCAGGAGAAAACGCGTTAAGAAATTTTAGATAAATAAAATATCCGTCACCGAACAGCCCTTTAAACTAAGGGATTCTGTATAATTCATATTATAACTAGTGATATACTAGGAAATAAAACAGTGAGATTATCGCACATATTTTGTGATTTTAAAATATTTTTTTATCATTCAGCTTTTACTGACATTTACATGCCCGGGGAAATTCTGTTTTTTTAGAGAAGATAAACGTGTATGCACCAGTTCATCTGTTCAAAAAACAGAGAAAACTCTGTTTGGTTTTGCGAAAAAAACGCATATTCTCATTATTCGTTTTGTAATAAAACAACAAATTATCAAAATTCTTTCAGGCAGAGCTCTTGAATTAGTTAGCTTTTGTTGTCTTAAAGAAAAACGCAGGTTAATTTTTACTTGATTTTCATAATGGTGACGTTATGTGATTTTTTCACATTTGCTTGATATGAGAGATTATGTAGGATATATTGTAAATATGTGCATGGTTGCTCAGGAGAAGAAAAATTATGAGTGTTTCAGGTATGCTGGTGCGTTTCAATGTGGGGAACTTCTGCTCAATAAGTGATAATCAGTCATTCTCCATGATATCAGGAAATGTAAAAAATCATAAAGATCGTTTGTATTCAGCAAAGGATTTTAAAATACTCAAGTTTGCTTCAATTTTTGGGGCAAATGCATCAGGAAAGTCAAATCTGATTAAGGCTATTCATTATGCCGTTACAATTCTTCTTCAGGGCACAGAAAATTCTTTTGCTGATTCAAACAGAAATAATTATTTTCGACTTAATCCATCAGGTAAAGACAGAAATTCATACTTTGAATTTGAAATACTTATAAATGATTCTGTTTATGCATATGGCTTTGAAATTTCAATATTTGAAAAGAAAATAAAGGAAGAATGGCTAATCAGATTGGGTAAAAATGAAGATGAAACTATCTTTACTCGAAAAACTGATGATGGAACTTCATATTTTAATGATAATTACCTGAACTCTGATATAGCAGGACGAATGAATATTTATTTGGATGACTACAGACATGTTGACTATAAACTTTTTCTTAAGGAGATTGTGTCCAATAAGGCTGAACTCTATAAAAATGATGGAAAACTTGGAATTTTAAGAGAAGTTTATAACTGGATTTCAAATATAAATATTTCATATCCTAATACGCCAGTCACTGGATACGATACATTGTCTTTTGATAATTTTTCAGATTTGATGAAGGCACTGACAAGTTTTGACACAGGAATTTCCAAAATTATTTCACACGAAATTTCAAAAGAGCAGGCCTTTGATAAAGTGAGTTACAGACTTCGGGACGATGTTGATAAGACGATAGAATTTTTAGGCAGGCAAAGAACAGAAGCCTTATC
>JAEEGF011120947.1_pt1 | contig 11421 bp, 9 predicted proteins | sample 9134171 | NCBI WGS metagenome assembly JAEEGF01 (sample SAMN16246542, study PRJNA631951) | gut metagenome | biome: gut microbiome; feature: rumen; material: AP-attached | host: Bos | place: Iran: Karaj | collected 2018-10
GGAAGGCGGTACTCATGAAGATGGATTAAGAACTCCCATGACCAGAGTAATTAATAACTATGCCAAGGATCAGAATCTGATGAAAAAGGATGATGAACTACTACAGGGTGATGACGTCAGAGAAGGAATTACCGCAATCATCTCCGTAAAGCATCCTGATCCGCAGTATGAAGGTCAGACAAAGACAAAGTTAGGTAACTCAGAAGTCAGGAGAATAGTTTCAGCTATCTTCTCAGAGCAGCTGGACAGATTCCTGATGGAAAACCCGGCTACTGCCAAACTGATCGTAGACAAGGCTCTGATAGCCTCAAAAGCCAGAATGGCAGCCAAGAAGGCACGTGAACTGACCAGAAGAAAGAATTCACTGGAAATTTCATCACTTCCAGGTAAGCTGGCAGACTGCTCATCACGTGATCCGCAGCTCAGTGAAATCTACATCGTAGAGGGTGACTCAGCCGGAGGCAGCGCAAAACAGGGCAGAAACAGCAAGTATCAGGCTATTTTACCGTTAAGAGGTAAGATTCTTAACGTTGAAAAGGCCAGACTGCATCAGATTTTTGATAACAATGAGATCAGATCAATGATCACAGCCTTTGGCTGCGGCATTGACGATGAATTTGATATTACAAAACTCAGATATCACAAGATCGTCATCATGACAGATGCTGATGTCGACGGTGCTCACATCAGAATTCTGTTACTGACATTCTTCTACAGATTCTTCAAGGAAGTTCTTGAAGGCGGATATGTTTACATTGCTCAGCCGCCTCTGTACAGAGCACAGAAGGGCAATGTCATCAAATATGCCTATTCAGACGATGAACTGGATAAGATCAAGGCCGAATTTGGTGAAAAAATTAACATACAGCGTTATAAAGGCTTGGGTGAGATGGATCCAGATCAGCTGTGGGAGACCACAATGGATCCGGAAGTCAGAATTCTCAAGCAGGTCAACGTTGATAATGCGATGGAAGCTGACAAGATCTTCTCAATGTTAATGGGTGACGAAGTTGAACCTCGTAAACAGTACATCATTGAAAATGCCCACTTCGTCAAGAATCTGGACATAGTATAGGAGGTGGATCATCATGGATGAAAGCAGAAAAAAAGGTTATGACAAGATAGAATTTGTCAACATTACCGGTGAAGTAAAAGATTCATTCCTGGACTATGCCATGAGCGTTATCGTTCAGAGAGCATTACCTGATGTCAAGGACGGTCTGAAACCTGTTCAGAGACGTATTTTATACGGCATGAACAACCTTGGAAACTACGCAAACGCAGCTTATAAGAAGTCAGCACGTATCGTTGGTGAGGTCATGGGTAAGTACCATCCTCACGGTGACTCTTCAATTTATGAAGCAATGGTAAGAATGGCTCAGCCATTCTCATACAGATATCCATTAGTTGACGGACATGGTAACTTCGGTTCAATTGACGGTGACAGCGCCGCTGCTCAGCGTTATACGGAAGCCAGAATGTCAAAGATCTCAATGGAAATGTTAAGAGACATCCAGAAAGATACGGTTGACTTCATTGATAACTATGACGGTGAGGAATCAGAACCTGTCGTATTACCGGCTCACATTCCAAATCTGCTGGTAAACGGAACCACAGGCATTGCCGTAGGCATGGCAACAAACATTCCACCGCACAATCTTGGTGAAACCATTGACGCAATTGACGCAATCATTGATAATCCGGAGATAACAGTAACGGAATTGATGACAAATTATCTTCCGGGACCTGATTTTCCTACCGGAGGACTAATTTTAGGCAGAAGCGGCATCAGAAAGGCCTATGAAACAGGCCGTGGAATCATTTATAACAGAGCCAGAGTTGAAATCAACGAACTGGAAAATGGCAAGCATGAGATCATCGTTACTGAGATTCCTTACGGTGTAAACAAGGAAAACATGGTCAAGCACATAGCTGACCTGCACCGTGACAAGGTAATTGAAGGCATTACCAGCATGGTTGATGAGTCAAACATGAACGGCATAAGGATCGTAATTGAAGTCAGAAGAGATGTTCAGCCTGAGGTATTGCTGAATCACCTGTATCAGAAGACATCATTACAGGTAACCTACGGTGTCAACATGCTCGCTCTGGTTGACAACGTACCTAGAGTACTCAATATCAAGGAAGCATTACAGGCATACATTGATCACCAGGTCAATCTGGTTGAGAGAAGGACTCAGTATGATCTTAACAAGGCACTTGACCGTGCTCACATCTTAGAGGGCCTGAAGATAGCTCTTGATCACATTGATGAGATCATTCATATCATCAGAACATCTGAAAACGATGAAGAAGCGATCAGCAGAATGAAGGAAAGCTTCGGATTGAGCGATATACAGTCAAAATCAATCCTCGACATGCAGATGAGAAGACTTACAGGTCTGCAGAGAAGAAGAATTGAGGAAGAATATGACTCATTGGTCATCGCAATAGCTGATTATCGTGACATTCTGGCCAGACATGATCGTGTATTAGGCATAATCAAGGATGAACTGGCTGAGATGAAGTCTAAGTATAACGACAAGAGACGTACGGAAATCGTTGAAGCAGCCAGTGATATTGATGACGCTGACCTGATTCCGGTAGAAAACGTCATGATTGCCATTACAACTAACGGTTACATCAAGCGTACGACAGTTGATACATACAAGACACAGAACCGTGGCGGTAAGGGTGTCAAGGGCATGAGCCTTAACAGTGATGACATCATTGACCAGGTTCTGACCATGAGCAGCCATGACGATCTGTTGCTGTTTACCAGCTTAGGCAAGGTTTACAGGATCAAGGGATTCAATGTTCCGGCAGCTTCACGCGTTTCAAAGGGTGTTCCGGTGGTCAATCTGCTTAATCTGCAGCCTCAGGAAAAGGTCGTTGCGATGATAGATGTCATTCCTGGACCTGAACTTGAAGATAAATACATGTTCTTTGTCACCAAACAGGGTCTGGTAAAGAGAGTTCCAATGTCTGAATTCCTTTCAATCAGACAGTCTGGTAAGATCGCCATCTCATTAAGAGAAGATGATGAACTGTTTGGAGCCAGAATTACCAGCGGTGACGATGAAATCATCATTGCCGGTGACAATGGCAAGGCCATCAGATTCAACGAACAGGATGTAAGGCCAATGGGCCGTAACGCATCCGGTGTCAAGGGCTTCAACGCTGACGGAAGCATGGTAGTCGGCATGGCAACCAATAAGATGGGCGAATACATCCTGGCAGTTACTGAAAAGGGATATGGCAAAAAGACACCTCTTGAAGACTACAGAATGACAAAACGTGGAGCAAAAGGCGTCAGCACCATCAATATTACCGAGAAAAACGGTAAATTAATGGCCATGAGATCAGTAAATGGTGATGAAGATGTTCTTATCATGACAGATAATGGTACAATGATAAGGATCTCACTGGAAACAGTATCTACATACGGCAGAAATACCCAGGGTGTTAAGCTGATCAACGTAGATGAAGGATCCAGTGTAGCTACCGTAGCATTAATTGCCAAGGAAACTGAAGAAGAAGCAGAAGAAAATGAAGAAGCTGTTGAGGAAAACAGCGAGCAGACAGAGGAGTAATTACCATGTTAGACATGAATTTTATCCGTAATAACCCGGAAAAGGTTAAGGAAAACATCAAAAAGAAGTTTCAGGATGCTAAATTACCGTTAGTTGACGAACTTCTCGCCCTCGACAAGGAATACAGAGCCATTAAGACCATGGATGATGAGCTGAGAGGCAAAAGAAATGCCATCAGCAAGCAGATCGGTCAGTTAATGGGTCAGGGAAAGAGAGCCGAAGCTGAAGAAGTAAAGAAGGAAGTCAAGGACATCGGTGATCAGCTGGCCGCCAACGAATCAAGAGAGGCTGAACTTGCCGTTCAGGTCAGAAAGATCCAGATGGCAATACCGAACATGATAGCTGATGACGTTCCAATCGGTAAGGACGACAGTGAAAACGTTGAAGAACAGGTATTTGGTGAAAAAACAAAGCCTGATTTCGAGATTCCTTACCATTCAGACATCATGGCAAGCTTCAATGGCCTTGATAAGGACGCTGCCGGCAGAGTTACAGGCAATGGATTCTATTATCTGATGGGAGACATTGCCAGACTTCACTCAGCAGTACTGGCTTATGCAAGAGATTTCATGATAAACAAGGGATTTACCTATTGCATACCGCCATTCATGATCAGAAGTGCAGCAGTTGATGGTGTAATGTCATTTGCCGAGAAGGAAAACATGATGTATAAGATCGAAGGCGAAGATCTGTATCTTATCGGCACATCTGAGCATTCAATGATTGCCAAGTTCAAGGACACGATCCTCAAGGAAGAAGAACTTCCAATTACCATGACGTCATATTCACCATGTTTCCGTAAGGAAGTTGGTGCTCACGGCATTGAAGAAAGAGGCGTTTACCGCATCCACCAGTTCGAAAAACAGGAAATGATCGTTGTCTGCAAGCCTGAAGATTCAGAAGAATGGTATAACAAGATGTGGAATTACTCTGTAGAGCTGTTCAGAACCCTGGATATTCCGGTAAGGAAGCTGGTTTGCTGCTCAGGAGACCTGGCAGATCTGAAATACCGTTCATGTGACATCGAAGCATGGAGCCCAAGGCAGCAGAAATTCTTTGAAGTATGCTCATGTTCTAACCTGACTGATGCTCAAGCAAGAAGACTTGGAATCAGAGTCAACGGACCTGATGGTAAGTATTTCGCACATACATTGAACAATACAGTAGTTGCCCCACCAAGAATGCTTATTGCATTGCTGGAAAATAACCTTAACGCTGACGGAACAGTAAATGTTCCTGAGGTATTATGGCCATACATGGGCGGAACAAAGGTGTTAGTTCCTAAGAAATAAGGAAACAAAGGAATGTTTCACGTGAAACATTCCTTTTTCTATGATTTTGTAGCTCAGCAATGTTTCACGTGAAACAATTTGAAAAATGACAGCAATCATAATATAATATCAATGGTACAACACAACTAACTTTAATTTGGTCAGGACAGGAATGTAGCAGCCACGTAAGCAAATTGTGTGTGTACCGTTTATTTTATGGAGAAACACCTTATGAACGATGTTTTATATATGAAAGAAGCCATAAAACAGGCAAAAAAGGCGGAAATGATCGAAGATGTGCCTGTTGGATGCGTAATTGTTCAGGACGGCAGGATAATAGCCAGAGGATATAACAAGAGAACAGTTAACCAGCAGACAGAAGATCATGCTGAAATGATAGCCATCAGAAAGGCCTGCAAGAAGCTTAACAGCTGGAGACTGGAGGGGTGTACGATCTACGTTACCCTTGAGCCGTGTCCAATGTGTGCCGGAGCCATATTTCAGGCAAGAATGGACAGAATAGTCTACGGCGCCAGAGACTACAAGGCCGGTGCATTAGGCTCAAAAATGGACATTTTCGCGACGGAAGGACTCAATCATTACCCGGAAATAACGGGTGGAATTCTTGAGGAAGAATGCAGCAGAATGCTCTCTGATTTTTTCAAAAAACTACGCAATAAGCCCGCAAAGTAGGGCTTATTATTGTATAATATATATAGAGGTTTTTACTATGGCGTATAAGGCACTATATAGAAAATACCGCCCTTCTACATTTGAAGAAGTCGTTGGACAGAAGCATGTAGTAATGACGTTACAGAATGCAATAAAGAACAATAAGCTGGCGCATGCTTATCTTTTTTGCGGTCCAAGAGGAACCGGAAAGACATCTGTTGCCAAGCTTTTAGCCAAAACGATCAACTGTACCTCTGAAAACAAGCCGTGTGGACACTGTGCAAACTGCATAGACATCCAGGAATCAACACATCCGGATGTCGTTGAGCTCGACGCAGCCACCAATAATGGAGTAGATGAAGTCAGAGAACTGATTGAAAAGGTTAAATATGCCCCAATGCAGGGAAAATACAAGGTATATATCATCGACGAAGTACACATGATGACTTCCAGTGCCTTCAATGCACTGCTGAAGACTCTGGAGGAGCCTCCGGAATACTGCATTTTCATCCTGGCAACGACTGAACCGCATAAGGTTCTGCCTACCATCGTATCAAGATGCCAGAGATTTGACTTCAATAAGGTCTCCGTACCTGTCATCAAGGAAAGATTAAGGTATATTGTCGGTCAGGAAGGCATTACATGTGATGATGATGCCCTGCAGCTTATTGCTGAACTGGCTGAAGGCGGAATGAGAGACGCCCTGAGCGTTCTGGACCAGTGCATAGCCTACTCTCAGAATAACATTACGGCTGAAGATGTCAGTACGGTATATGGAATCGCAACAAATGCTGAAAAACTGGATCTGTTAAAGGCTGTCAGGAATAAGGATGTACAGAAATCAATGGCCATGGTCAATGATTTTTCAGGCAGAGGCATAGATCTGCAGAGACTGACCCTTGATCTGATCAATTTATGTAAGGAAACAGTAATATATTCATATTCCGGCAAGGGTAATCTGCTGGAAAAAACAACTGTAGCTCAGGCTGAAGACCTGTTAAGGAACTTTACCAGTGATGAATTGCTGAAATGCATTGATTATCTGATGGATACGACCGGAAAATACAAGGATTCCAGCGACAGCATGTCCTATCTTGAAGTTTGTCTGCTGAAAATGATGAACATAGCCGGTCAGAAGACGGAAAGCCAGGAAACCAAGGCGTTCTTTGCCGTAAACAGACCTGAACCTGTGAACATTCCTGTTACCAGAACAGTCAAGGCTGAACCTGAGCCTGTTAAGGAAAAACCGCAGGAAATCATTGAAGAAAAGCCGGCAGAACCGGAAAAAACTGAAGTTGTTGAGGAAAAGGATCCTCTTCCTATGCTTAAGGCTGTTAAGAATCTCAGCGACGAGAACTTCTACGACATCCTTTCCAAGTCTGTAAAAGCCCTGAAGGAAGCTGATCTGCCGAAATGGAAGAAAGTTATTGAACGCCGTGACGTTGACTCAATGGCTGTAACCTCAATGCTGAACGGCTCATACATGATGGCTGAAAGCGAAAAGGATATTATAGCCGTTGTTGAAGACAGACTTACTGCAGACAACATCAACGAACTGAGCAATCTGGCTAAGCTGGAAAAGATCGTTGAAGAGGAATTCGGCTGCCATAAGAACGTGGTTGCCGTAACCAGAGAACAGCAGACATACCTGATCAATTATTTCCGTTCAAGAAAGAGCCAGCCGGCACCTGTACAGGAAACTGTCGAGGAGAAGGAAGAAAAAGAGCCTGAAAAGAACAAGACGATCGAAAAGCTTACTGAAATATTCGGTAAGGATGGATTTGACATAGTGGAGGACTGAAATGGATTTTAATTCATTAATGCGTGAAGCCCAGAGAATGCAGGAAGAAATGCAGCGTAAGGAAGATGCGCTGAAGAATAAGGAATATGTATCCAGAGCCGGAAGAGGCATCGTTGAAGTCAGAATGAATGGCGAATACGAAGTAACCGGTGTAAAACTGGACGATGAATTTGTGAAGAATTTCACAATAGACGACAGGGAAATTCTTGAGGATTCTCTGCAGCTGGCTATCAATGACGTAACTGCTCAGGTTACGAACGATAAGGACAACATGATGGGAGAACTGGCTGGTTCTCTTAACATTCCGGGGCTGAGGTAATAAAATGTACCCTTCTTCCCTGGAAAAACTCATAGAACTGTTCAGATCTCTGCCTTCCGTAGGCAGAAAGACAGCTGAACGCTATGCCATGGCCGTATTGGAGATGCCTGAAGAGAATGTTGAGGCCTTCTCCAGACAGATGATGGATGTTCTTCACAAGATCAGAAAATGTCCGGTATGCGGAAACATAACGGAAAGTGAAAAGTGCGAGATCTGTTCAGATGAAAACAGAGATCACACCGTGATCTGTGTCGTTCAGCAGCCACGTGACGTCATAGCCCTGGAAAGACTTGGACAGTTCAAGGGAGTCTATCATGTTCTTCACGGTGCCATATCAACTGTTAAGGGTGTACTGCCTGAAGACATAAACATAGAATCACTGTTCAGCCGTATTGATGACAATACGAAGGAGATAATCATTGCGACTAACTCTACCCTGGAGGGAGATACGACGGCGCTGTATCTTACCAAGAGGCTCAGAAGTTATGAAAACATCACGGTAACCAGACTTGCCAGCGGCTTGCCAAGCGGCGGAAACCTGGATTATGCCGATAATGTGACATTAATGAGGGCATTTCAGGGCAGAATCAGACAATAGGAGGTACCTATGGCGGCAATTGCTTATGTATCAGATGACAAAATGCTTGATTTCCACCGTATAAACGGAAGTCAGGAGATCGTATTCTGGAGACTGTCTACCAAGAAATTCTCTTCCTTTCAGCCGGGAGATCTTCTTTTCTTCCTGTCCAAGGGAATGGATAATACCAGACACAGAGAAAAAGGCATCGTTGGCTACGGCTGCTATGTCGGTGAAAAGCAGATGTCAGTAAGAAATCTGTGGCATAAGTACAATCACGCAACCGGATACAGGTACAAGGAAGACCTTGTCGCCGCCATCATGAAGACCACCAAGAACAATGAGATGCCGGAAAAGATCAGCTGTCTGTTCCTGAAAGACGTAATATTCTTCCAGGGACCGATATATCTGTCTGAATTAGGCATAAAGCTCCCCTCAAATCTGGAAAGCTTCACCTATCTGGATGCTCATGAAGGTCACGTTACCCTTGAATTACTGCAGAAAGTAAAGCAGGTTGGCATAGATTCCTGGAGTGCAGCTCTGAATAACCGGGAAATTGACATGATTGCCTTCGATAACGAAATCCTAAAGTATCAGATCGCTACAATATATGAAGGCATGGACATCAGTGCCCCGCACCGTTCCGAAGCGTTCCAGAAACACTGCTTTAATAAGTACAAAGATGAAGATCCGCAGTGGGTCAATAACGAACACAACTCATTTATCACATTTGGAGAGCAGAAAAAGCTGTATTACATCTATACAAGCACCAACAGAGACAATAAGGAAAACTTCATAAAGATGCTGGGACAGCTGGTATACATCAGAAACTGTCTGAACAGTACCATTAATGAACAGTTTGAGATAAACATCCTGACAAATGTTGAATTAATGGACATTCAGCGGGAGACCCTGCTCGACTGCAAGTTCAATCTCATTAAAATTAACTGAAAAAGAACCGAAAGAGGTTCTTTTTATTAAGCAAATGTGAATTCTTTGTTATTATATAGATATGAGAAAAGACAGTAAGTTCATTAAATATCTTGAAACACATGCATGGGCAGCCTATTCATTCGCAATATGCTGCGGTGTCCTGTTTTACTTCATACTGACGCATATTCCAAGCGTATTCAGACTGGCATCCAAGGTTCTTTCCCTGTTTTCACCTATGATCGTCGGTGTAGTCATAGCCTACGTCCTCAACCCAATGATGAAAACCATTGAAAACCTGCTAAAGAGGATCAATGACAAGTATAACTGGCGCTGGCTGGCGATAGTGCTGACCATTTTCATCGTATTCGTACTCATGTTCCTGTTAATGCTGGTTCTGATACCTTCATTAATGGAGAGTTTCGGAACGCTGTTTGCCAACATCAACAGATACCTTAACTCACCGGATAACATCATCAACAAGATCGAGTTAATGGCATTAAGATACGGTGTAGACCTTTCAGAATTTGGCGAAGCATTAAGCAACATGATCAGAGACATGTTCAGCAGCATGCCTACATACATTGCCAAGATCATTTCTACTTCTTACCAGTTCGGAACAGGAATGGTAAACGGCATCATCGGATTCATCCTGGCAATATACTTCTTATTAGGCAAGGAAAACATGATCAAGTTCATGAACAATCTGAGAAGATTTGTATTCTCATCTGAAGGCTTTGAGGAAAGAACCAAATTCCTGCACAGATGCAACGACATTCTGACCAGATACATCTGGTGTACATTGCTGGAAGCTACCGGCGTTGGCCTGGTAAATGCCATTCTGATGATGATATTAGGCATACCATATGTAGCCCTCATCTCAGTAGTGGTGGGATTAACCAACATGCTGCCGACATTCGGACCGATCATCGGAGCGGTAATCGGCGGATTCATGTTACTGGCAACGGACCCGTTCAAGGCTCTGCTGTTTGTCATCATTACTTTTGTCCTGCAGACAATTGACGGCTACATCATTAAGCCAAGGCTGTTCGGTAATACTCTGGGCGTTCCGGCCATCATCATTCTCATGGCCATCGTCATCGGCGGCAAGCTGTTCGGTGTCATCGGCATTCTGCTGGCAATACCGTTTGCGGCCATTGTTACCCTGATCTATAAGGACGCAATAATACCATATCTTACCAGACAGACGCAAAATAAAAGGACCATTGCCTGATCCTTCTAGAAATTATCCTTAAGCCAATCGTAGAGGTTGGCTTTTTTAATGGGGTCAAAGTGACAGTGGAAGCATGTGTCATAATCCAGTGTTTCAAGATAATCATACAGTTTCTGCAGTTTATCGGGATGCTTGATCCAGTCGGGACCCTTCAGTTCAAGAGAAGTGGAATCTCCCAGGAATACTACCCTTTCCTTTTCAGCATATACGATTACACCGTCTGTGCTGTGCGGATTTATCTGTTTTTTAAACAACACCGGCTGATTTCCCAGATCTATCTTCAGCTCTTCCTTAAAGGTTATCGTCGGTAAGGCTATCCTGATTACTGAGAAGTCAGGATATTCATAAGCCATGTGTTCCTGACAGAAAGGTTCAATGATGCCCTCTTCACAGTATTTCCTGAAAAGGTCATTATTCCATTCCTTTGGAGCCCTGTTGATCAGCTCATAAGTCTCCTCAGAAGCGAATGAAGGCATGTCCAGGGCTGAAAGACCAAAGGTATGATCCCAGTGATAGTGCGTTAGTACTACGAAATCCGGCTTTGGAAGGCCTTTTTCCTCAACTTCAGCCAGAAACTGTCGGGCATGGGCTTCGGAATTTCCTGCGTCAACCATCAGAGCATACTTATCGCCTTTGATGTATCCCAATATGGGTCTGTCATCATACAGCCCATAGTCTGAATAATATACGTTATCTGAATACTTATTTAGCATTGTCGTTGTCCCCTGCACTCTTTACGAATCTCTTGTATTTTGAATCTTTGTTGGGAACATATTCAATCCCGGCTTTTTCAAGTATCTGCCTGAAGGCCTTCAGATGATCGTGTTCCTTCTTTACTTCATACTCAATTTCATAGTCAAGCCTGCCGTTATAGATGTTTATGTCAAAGCACAGTTCAGCCAGTTCGCTTATCACCATTGCGCGATAGGTAACTAATTTGCCCAGTTTCTCATAAGGAGGCTCGATTCCAAAGGAAGATACCGTTCTGACTACGTCAGGATCATCTTCCGGCTCGCCGGTTATG
>JAEEGF011017069.1_pt1 | contig 11420 bp, 10 predicted proteins | sample 9134171 | NCBI WGS metagenome assembly JAEEGF01 (sample SAMN16246542, study PRJNA631951) | gut metagenome | biome: gut microbiome; feature: rumen; material: AP-attached | host: Bos | place: Iran: Karaj | collected 2018-10
TAGTTAGAGCAGGACTGTTTTTGCCTTTAACTAAGACTGTTATGTTATTAGCATTTATTTCTCCACCGATGGTAGCTGCTAAAGCTCCAGTATCTTTACTACTTTTAGTAATTATTTTAGAATCTGTTATATCAACAATACTTTTTTCGCCGGTTGCAAAAACAGGAATAGCACATTTTTCTTCACTTAGCATTTCAACATTATTTAATAATGTATGAGAACCAGCTTTATTTAAGAATAAAGCATTTAAACCATATAGATTAGAATATTCACAATTTGTACTAGATCCTTCATATTTAGTAAATGTTGAATTTCTAATTATCATATTAGAATTATTTTTAACTATTACTAATGATGTATCTGGTAAAGTACTACGATAAGTTTGTAAAGATAAATCTGCTTCTTGTTCAGAATAAGTAGATATTGCTACTAATTTAACTGGAGCTTCATAGTCTTTTACTTTACTACGTAGTTCATCTACTTTGCCTTTAACAAAGAAAGTTATATAAAAAGAGAATGCTGCTACTAAAACAAATGTTAAAACAAAAGAAATAGCTTTTACATTGCTAGCAGCAATATCTTTGATATTGTCATTTTTAGTATAGAAAAAGTATGTGATAGACATTGAAGAAATTGCAAAGCAGAAGATAGATAAGATGTTATTTAAGAAGATAAAAGACAAAGCTCCTAAGATGGAAAAAACAATAAAAAGAATGATTGGTAATTTCTTCATGCTATCCCTCTATTCTTTATATATTATAACATAAAAAAAGAAGATTATTCTTCTATATTTATTTTAAAACTATATTCAACTTTATTATTGCCATTTTTAGTTTTAAGATTAATAACATATTCTCCTTTTTCTAAATCATGAACAGTAATTGATTGATCATTATAAGTTATTTTATCTTCTATACTATTAGTTGTTTTTACATCATATAGCATTACATCATCAATACTTACATTATTCATATATAAGAAAGTTATTTCATCATTATTTTTAACATTAAGTACTTCTTTGTAATTACGAGCTATCGGAAAAATAGAATCATAAATTACTTTATTCCATTCAGCATCGCCAACTTGAGTTTCTACTTTTTGTTCTCCTGAAATAGCATATACTTGATGAATTTGTCTATTCCAATATTCTTCAGTACTAGTTAAATAGTTAGTAGGAAAAATATGAATTTCTTCTTTATAGTTAAAATTATAAAGTGAATCATCATAATACTTTATATATTTATATAAAAAAGCATCATAAGAATAATATGGTCGGTCTGATGTAAATGTTTTGATTGGTATTAAACCAATTAAAAGCAAAACAAGTATAACAATTGGTAGTATTATCTTTTTCATATCATCACCTAGCTTAATTATAACATATTATCTTGTTAGGTGTTTTATTATACGAGGTTCATCTATTCTATCAGTTACACCTAATTTCTTAGTTAACTCTTCTAAATCTTGAACACCATCAAAGATTTTTTGAATTTCTTGAAGAATGTATTTTTTACCTGCAGGTGATGTTCTGTAATATTCTATAAAAAAGTTTATTGCTGATATTGTTGAAGATAGGTATTTACCAAGATCTACTAATTCTTCTCTACTTTCTTTTATGATACCTGCTTCTAAACACTTTAATTCTTTATAATATCTAACTATTTCATTAGCATAAAAAGTTTCAATGAATTTTAGAATTTGTTCACTATCAGACATTTCATAAGCACATAGTAATTCTATGAAAAATGGTAATAGTTCAATGTTTTTATAATATCTTACTGAACCTAACATGCTTTGAAGTTGGGAATGAGTTATCTCATGGACATAGACAGGTGGTGTTACTACAGTTACTTTACTAGATAATCCTATTTTCATGAAAGATGCTTGATCACGAACAATTTCTGCTTCGTCACCATATTCTTTAAGAAATGATTTAGCAATTAGTTTGCCATCAAATAAATCATATTTTTTGTTAAAAACAACTTTTAAGTCAAAAGGATGAATATATCGTGAACTTTGATTTTCTTCTTTGATTAAATCACCGATAGTTATCGGACCTTTTTTAGCTAATGATACAATACGACTATTATCAAATTGCCATATTTTATGCAGACGAAAATGTCTGCTTAAAAAGATACGACCTTCACGTAATGCAGCTTTTTTATTAATTGGTTGAAGAAAGATTCTCTCTTCAGTAAAGTATTGTTCAGAAATTGAATGACATAAGTCTTCTAACTCTTGACTGTTATGTGGGACTTCTGTCTTTCTTTTACATCCGTTAGCAGTTATAGCATTACCTAAATAGCTCATGATATCACCCCTGATAGTGTTATATTATATATTAAATGAATAAATAAAAAAAGATACTAAGTATCTTTTCTTTTTTTTATCTTTTCTACTTTGATTTTTTCTTTTTTCTTATGTCTTATGTTTATAACAGTTACGCGATTACCGCACTTAGGACATTTACCATGATTAATACCACTTTTAGCTGGTAACGGTAATTTTAACGTTGTCTTACATTTAGGACATTTTTTATAAACATTATTTTTGAAATCTTTTTCTTTAAAATATTTAAATGGTTTAGTAAAGAAATTAATAATATTTAAGTATATTCTATTTTCTTTATTTCTTTGAACTTTATTAGATGATAAAGTACGAAATAAAATTAAACCAAATAGTATAAAAGGAATTATATCAATAAAGAAATTTCTAATGAATATTGATAATACTAAAAAGATTAAGAAGATAATACCTAGAAATCTATTTAGTTCATCAAATTTACTTTTAATAGCTTCTTTTATTATTCCTTTAAAATCTATATTCATTATTATCTACCTCTACCAAAGTCTTTACCACCGCTGTACATATCATCAATATGTTCAACCATTAGATCAGATTTTGCTAATGCTTTAGCTACTCTTTTAGTTAGTCTTAGTTTTAGCAAGGTATAGAATTGAGCCATTTTAACACCATTCATTAGATTAGTATATGGTCTTTTAACTTCTAGTTCGAAACCATCTGGTGATAAAACAGTAATGTTCTTTTTACCTTCAACATAGTTAGATACAATTGTTGTACCTTCTTCGAAAGGAACACCATTTTTATCTAATAAAGTTTTATTACCTTCTGGTACTCTACTTACCATTACTTTAGCAGCAGTAGCTTCAATTGATATTGGATTAGCTAAGATAACACTAGCAAAACCATTTTGTAAATCATAGCCAGCATAACCACCTGTATAACCGGTTATGGCAAAAGCTTGTTTAGAAGAACCAGGTATTACTTCACCTACTTTTAAGCCATCTGGATGTTCTATATAAACACCCATACCTCTAACAATTGGTTTTTGACCAGTTTGTCTTCCTTCTTTATCATATGTTGGAGCATACCTTTCAGTAGTTCCTGGACTTAATAACATATCTAAACTTTCTTGAGTTAAGAAGCCATTATTTAAACCATCAAATACTTTTATTAAATCATCAGCTGTACCAAATAAACCAGCATGTCCTGGTGTTATAGAATAATCTTGTAATAAACGAGCTTTTGGATCAGCTACTCTGTGATCATATCCTCCAGTTATTGTACCATTAGTATCATAACCTACTGATAATAATCCTAGTTCTCCTAAGTAATCAGAGAAGAATTTCATCTCATTATTAGCCATTAACATTTTAGCAATAATAAATGGTATATCACTATATATATGAGTATTAGGACCAATTTGTGGTCTAAATAATCTTCTAAAGAATTGTTGACTTGTTATATTAGCTTCATCTAATCTACCTTTAGTTTGTAATTCATATTTAAAACGTAATAAATCGGCTACAGTAACATGTAGTTTTTTAAAGTAGGATGCTTCATATTCATCAACCATTTGATTTATATCAAATAAACCATCTTGATTTAGTTTTAAGGCTTCTAATACAGTAAATAATTTAGTTATACTAGCTAAATCAAATCTGGTATCTTGAGAAATATGAGTATGAGTATCAAAACCTATATTACCTTTATAAACAGGTAAATAGATACATTCTTTACTATCTTGAATTATAGTAGCTATTCCTGGAGATAATAAGGCTTCAGCATCAACTGCTTCATGATATTCATCTATTATTTCAGTAAAGACTTCTTCTGGGTCTTTTTCAATTAATCTAATAGCTAATTTTTCTAATTCAGTTGCTGCAGCTCTTAATGTGGCATCTGCTATTGGTGTATCTAAAGCTTTGTTATCGATTATTTCTTTTATTAATTTATAAAGCTCACGTAATACTATATCTTTTTTTGTCATAAAATCATTCCAATACTATTTTACAATTTATATCATCATTTATTAATTCTTTAAATTTTTCTCCTAGAGATAAATCACCAACTATTGAACCATAATGAGTTGGATAAACTGTTTTAGGTTTTATTGTATTTATAAACTTGGCAGCTTCTTCATAATCCATTGTATAAGTTCCACCAATTGGAACTAAAGCGATATCACATTTTACATCATTTAATTCTTCTAGGTAATCAGTATCACCAGCAATATATACTCTTTCTTCTAGATTAAGAATATAGCCAACATATTTTTCGGATTTAGGATGAAATGTTTTATTAATATTGTAACTTGGAGTGGTATCAAAAGTAATATTTCTAATTGTATAAGATTCATTAGGGAATACGCCCCTAACATTATTCATGTTAAAACCAATTGTGAAGATTTTTTTAATAATGCTATCAGGAACTATTAATATTGTATCTTCTTTTTTAATGTTATTTATTGAATCAACATCAAAATGATCATAATGATCATGAGTTATGAAGATAAAATCAGCATCATTTGTTTTCTCAGTTATTTTAAAAGGATCGATATAAATAATCTTATCACTTACTATTTTGATACTACTTTGAGTATTAATATTAATTTCCATTTCCACTTCTCCTCTTATTTAATAGTACTTGGGTTTTTTTAATAATATTTTCAATATAACTCTTATAGTCTTCTAAGAATGAACGCATATGTGTATCATAACTTTCAGGATCTTTTTCTTGTAATGGACTTAATGCAGCTTCTGTCATTTTCAAAGCATATGGATTATAAACTGCATATTCATCATCTTTTACAGGAATGTAACCAGCTTTTTCAGCTACTCTTTGACTTATAAGATTATCACTTGGAATATTTACAGATATTTTAGGTACTTTACCTTCTCTTAATATGCTTTCAGTCACAGTATCTAAAGCTTGGGTAGCATACCCTTTGTTATTGAACTCAGAATCTTGTAAGAAGAATCTATTAGCATAAGAAATATGTGCACATGAATAAGATGGTGTTCTTTCATCATATCTTTCATATTCAACACTTAAATCAATTACTTCAGTTCCATTAACTAAAAGAGCATATATTTTACTATCTGTTCTAATACCCCATGTACCATCGGATTTTCTTTTTCCGAAATCTGGACTTTCATGTTTTAAAATTATTTTTGTATCAACCATGTCACTCACCCATCTACATTTTACCATAAAATTAGAAAATATTTAATGAAGACATAAAAAAAGTGATATTACTATCACTATTTTTTTGTTGCTTTTTTAACTTTAGAAGCATATTTAGTTGTACGTTTAGTTTGATGAGTAACTTTTCTAGCTGGTTTACGACGAACAACTTTCTTCTTTGTTTCTTTTTTAACTGGCTCAGTAATCATTGAGAAGATATCTTCATTTTCCTCAGTAATTGGAGTTATTTCTTCTTTTTCTTCTTTAACTTCGTCTACTGGAGCTTCTTCTTCATATTGTCTTAGTTTTTCTTTTAAATCTTTGATATACATTGTCTTAGATATTTCATCCTCAAGATTTTCTTTAGTAATTTTATTTTCTTTAGACTCTTCAATTGCTTCAGTAATAGCTGAATCATCTTTTAATTCAACCTTTTCTTCTTTACGAATTGGAGAAATCTTGAAACTTCTTAATTCATCTAATTTATATACAATAGTATTTTCAACATTTTCAAGAAGACTTTCATTCTTTTTATCTGGGTCTTCTTTCATATATCTAATTGATTGTTCAGTTGGTGAAATAACATCTTCGTTAAGTTTAAGAATATAGATGCATGCTTCATTGTAGTGTAATAAAATGAAGAAACATGAATCGTTATCATTTTTATAATAAATTGGTTCACGTAACTCTAATTGAGCATCTACTAAGTCTTCAATTGTTTTTACTTTGATAATATTCTTTCCAGCAATATTAGGAATAGATTCTACTTCAACTATAATAGAATTATAAGTTCTTAGTATTCTTCTTTTATTCTTAATGAATGTTGTATATTCATCTGGTGTTTCTTTTAGGTATATGCCTAAGAAAACTGTTAAAACGATAAATAGTGTTCCTAAAATAATGCTAAAACCATATAGTTTGTTAAGAAGTGTAATTATAATTACTACTGCTAAAACTATAAGTGCAATAAACGAACAAATTGTAATTGTTTTTTTATTGTCGTTCATACTGATAACTCCTTGTTTACTCTTTATTTATTCTTATTTTTTATGTCGGATATCTCTACAGATGGATAGCCGATGTATGGTATTTTACATTTTACTATACCTATTATATCATCTTTTTTCTTTTTTGTAACATCTTTTGTTGAATTATTATCACCTTTTGTAATAATATACGTTTCTTCGTCTTCTTCTTCGATTGCTAAGATACGATGAGTAATAATAATTCCATTTTCTTCATAAGCTACAATATCTCCTTTTTTAAGGGAATCTAGTTCTTTTTGACTAGGTTTAGACATTAAAACAGCGTCTCCTCTTTTTATTTCTGGATACATAGAATCAGAAGCAATTGCTGATAAACTATATTTAAATGCTCCAGATACTAAAGCAATAATTAGCATGATAAAAACAAGGGATACTCTTTCAACATAGTAACCAATTGATTTTTTATAGACGTTAACGCTTTCTTCCTCTTCTTTTCTAGTAGGTTTACTAATGTTATAGAAGATAATACTAGTATAAATAATAAATATTATTAAACTTATATAATTGCCTAAATCTGGATATAAAGGCATTATTAATGGCATTATTGTAACAACAAAGGCATAAATGAAACATGGATAATAACCGTATTTATAAGATGTATATGATAATAAACTGTTTTTTAATACAGATATTAATGTAATATATACTAACTCAATAACAGAAAGCATATGATTAGGACTCATTTTTGATAATATTAAGACATCAAAAAGAACATATATAAAAGTTATTATATATTGATAATTAGTTTTCTTAGTACATTTAGTTAAGATAATATATCTAAATATTTCACTAAATATTAAGTAAATTATTAAATAAACTGTATTATAAATATTAAATGGTATTCTTACATAACTAGTAGCATTTCCTAGTAAATAAATAGTAACCAAATAAAAGATAGTAATGACTATATATACATTACTTATATGATCTTTAATTCGATTCTTTTTATTAGGCATATAACCTAGTAAAAAGACAGATGCAAAACATAGTAAAGTAAAAACAGCAATATTTAAAGGATATAAAACATTAGTTATTTTATCTTTAAAAACAAAGGTTAGTAAGATATATAAAACTAATATAACGCTCATTATATTCAAGGTAGTATTTATTTGTTTAGAAATCTTATTTTTCATATTACTACCTCTACTTTCTACTTATAAATTATATAATAAGAAAGCTTTTTTGACAATACTAGTACACAGCAACATAGCTTATATTAAGCTTTAGTTTTAAGTTTAATTTTTCATATATTTTTTGTTCTTGTTTAGGATAGTATATTCTAACTTTAATTGTTTTTTTATCATGACTTCTGATGATATCTCCTCTATTTATTGGGACATCATCTAGATAAGTTATATTGTATTTTAAAATATCATTATCAGCGTCTTTTTCAACGATTACTTCTTCAATTTTAGCATTTAAAGATCCTTTATTGGTAACATCTAATGTAAATTCAAAGAATTCAGTATCTTTTTCAAGAGATACATCTAAATTAATAACATTATCGTTTAAAGATAGATTTCCTTTAGTAGATCCTTCAGTTATATTTAAGTTATCGAATTCTATATTCCACATGTAATCAGTATTAACAGTTTCATGATTTATTTTATAGATAAAACGAACTACTAATAAACTAGCAATTAGAATTAATAATAAGATAATAATGCCTTCTAAAATATGGATTTGTTTTTTCATATTTATTCCTCTTTGAGATATTATTATACTTTATTTTTATTTATTAGCAATAAAAAAGGTTTACTCAGTGGTAAACCTTTGAACTTTTAATCTAGTTAAGAACATAATTGATAATGAAGCAATTATTAATAGCATCATAATTAATTTGATACCATCAGCAGTATCTGGTGTATATTCTTTGCTACTAATACTTATATTATTAAATGTTACTTTAGAATCAATAAATATGTTACCTTCACCTACTAAAGTTGTTTCATCTCCTACTTTAGTTTTATATTTGCTATTTTCTACTTGTTCTACTTTATATGTAGAATCTAAAGGTAAATTATATATTGTTATAGTTTCATTACTAAATAAATTAAATTTTGCAGTTCCCGTTGCATCAAAGATTAAGTATGATTCATCATCACCAATTTTATATAAATATGATCCTTTAGTTTCACTTACTTTAAGAACATAATCATATTTAACTTTTTCAGTATCATTTTGTTTGTTTTCAATAGTTAATGATGATTTAATAGATTCGCTATCAATGATTTCTTTGAAAGTATCTAAATCATCTTGAATATATTTGCCACTTTCGAATTCTTGAATAGCATCAATTGGTACGTTTTCTAAATCCTTTTGAATATAGTATTTAGATAAAACGAAACCAATGGTAAGTACAATAACTAATATATAAATGAATGATCTTTTCATATCATCACTACCTTACTATATTTATTATATTATTTTTAATATTTTTATACAAGAAAAAAAGTGGTTTCACACTTTTTTATTCTGTACGTAGAGCTTCTACTGGGTCTTTCTTAGATGCAGCTCTGGCTGGAATTAATCCACCTATTAAGGTTAAGATAATAGCTAATACTACTAAAATAGCAGCATGATTTAGATATAACTTAGCAGATAGTGGAATATTACCAGTATAGTGGTGTAATATCTTATTTATTATTGGAATTAGTATGTAAGATATACCAATACCAAATAAACCTGATAGTAAGCCAATAATAAATGTTTCAGCATTAAAGATTGATGAAATATTACCTTTAGATGCTCCAATGGCACGTAAGATACCTATTTCTTTTGTTCTTTCATAAACAGAAATATATGTTATTACACCAATCATTATACTTGATACAACTAAAGAGATTGATACGAATGCTATTAAAACATAACTAACGGCATTAACTATTGTTTTAACAGATGACATTAATATACCTGTTGTATCAGAATATTGTAATTTTTGTTCTTCTTTAACATGATCATTATAATCTTCTAGGAAAGATAAGAAATGTTCTTTACCATCAAAACTTGTGAAATAGAATGAGATAAATGTTGGTTCTTCTATATCTTGATATCCTAGTAATAATAGATTAGATTTTTGAGTTGTTTGTGTTGGATTCATCATGGCATTTACTACTCTAGCCAATTCATCTTCAGTAAAGTTAAGAGTAAATGCAGATGTAATCTTTTCTGGATCAACATTAAAAGAGGAAGCAAAACTATTAGTTAAGTAAGTAGTTAAATCTCCTACTTTAGTTAAAACAGCTGCTTTAACTTTAGCTTCAGTCATAGCTGTTGCCATTGTATCAATTGTTCCAGCTATTGGTGCACTTTCAATATATTTAGTGATTGCTGGATTTTTTATTTCATTAACTATAGTAGCTTTTGGATTTGTTTGATCAACTGGATATCCTGGAATAATTTGAGACATATAAGCATTATATCCACTTATATAAGCTTGTAATAAACCTTTTAATAAAGCACTATAAGTTGTTTTAAAGGTATCGGCTGGAATAACATATTGTTTTTCCATATTAGCTAATAAACTTTCAGCTTCACTACTATTTAAGTAATTATCTACTATAGAATCGATATCGTTTTGAGAATATTCACCATCAATGCTATCAAATACTCCGTTAGCAAACTTATTTAGATTGGTTTCAAATAAGTTTTTAGCAGGTTTGGTGTCAGTTGATATTGAATTAGATATGTCACCTATATAATTTTGAACTTTCTTTTGTAACTCTTTTTGATCTATTTTAACATTGAATGCACTTTGTAATTTTTGTTCATCTACTTTTACTAAGTCAGCGAATTCAAAATCAAAGTCATTTTGTTTGCTATCAAATCTATTTCCTGAGAAGACGTCAATTTCACTATTAGCAAGTTGTTTTTTAACTATCTCAGATTCATTAGAATAATCAATAATATATTTTATTAAATCAGATGTATATGCTACACCAGGACTTAATGCTAATGATTCTGTTCCTTCTTTAGCACAAACAACACCAACTATTTTTAGTTTAATAGCTTTATCGTATACATTATGCATGTAGGCATCATCATCAGTCATATCTTCATATACATCATATTTAGAATTATATTGATATGTATCTGAAGGCATTATTAATCTTAAATCTAAGTTAAGCAAATCTTCGTATGACAATACTAGTGGTTCATTTTCAATTTTTACTTGTTCGCCACTCATGATTTTAGTAATCATAGTTGTTAGTTCTTCAGTATCACGAAGACCTAATGAATATACTAGTAAATCAGAAATACTATTTGGTTCTGACAAAACAATAATCATTTCATTATATTCTTTTGGCCATCTTCCAGCTAATACTTCATAATCATCTTCAATTTCTTCACGATTATCTACCATTTGGGTAAATATAGAAGCCATAGTTGAATAGGAACTCATAAGAGAACTAGAACCCATAATAGAACTATACATACTACTTGGATTTAGTTTAGCTAATTTATTAGTAGCATCTATTGTATATATATTAGGATCTACACTATAAGAATATAAAACGTTAGATATATCTTCATCTACTTCATCATAATTATTATCTAAGAATCTTTTAAAGCTTTTTAAATCATTAGCTTTAATAGTAGATAACATCGTACTCATATATTGTTGTTCAACAACATGGTCTTCTTTATCAGTATAGTTTCTTCCTTCTCTCATAGCTAGTAATGTACCAGTTATATCACGTGACTCTTGCATTATAGTTAACGGATAAGATGTTAAGGTACTCTCTTGAATAGAATCAACATAGTTTTGGAAACCGGTTGATACTGCTAAGATTAAAGCTATACCAATAATACCAATAGAACCAGCTATAGCTATTAATACGGTTCTTCCTTTTTTAGTCATTAAGTTATTAAAAGATAATGATAAAG
>JAEEGF011624489.1_pt1 | contig 11420 bp, 5 predicted proteins | sample 9134171 | NCBI WGS metagenome assembly JAEEGF01 (sample SAMN16246542, study PRJNA631951) | gut metagenome | biome: gut microbiome; feature: rumen; material: AP-attached | host: Bos | place: Iran: Karaj | collected 2018-10
CTTCACCAACAATATCAATGATAGCTCGTCTTACACTACTAAAGGCTTTTTTCAGTTCTCCATATTGTTCGTAATATGACACACCACCTTTGAGTTCTTTTGCGGATTGTAGCCCAAGATAGTCTGCCATGATATCGGCATAAGTAACCCATGCCCTGCTGATGAGCCACTTGTAGGCTTTCAGTGCAAACAGTACATAATAACTTTCGCCATCAAATAGGTTTCTTGTCATACTATAAAATGTTTAATGAAATGAGAAATAAAGCAGATACAATGATTGAGAATACAAATATATAAAAACATTGTTTTTCACCGCTTTCCATCACAATAAAATAGACTAAATTCAGTGATTTTTTCCTAATTGTGCATGAAAGATAAGATTTTAATGTAATTTTGTATCTGATAAGACAATCCTAACCTCAATCATAGCACTATAATAGCACTATAAATGAAAACAAACATAATCACCGAGAATTATGAAAGAGACTTCAAGAAAAATGGCATACATCTTTTGGGGCATGATGTTAATGTCCACACAGACCATGGCACAGAAATTTGAATATCCCAAATACGAAGACAACACTGAGAGGATTGCTGTCAACTATGCAGGACAGCGTCCTACCATCGTTGATTTCGCAACGGCCATACTCAACTATAAATCGTCGGAACACGATTTCTTTGGTATGGTGAACCGTGACTGGAAACTCTATCTCCAGAAAAAGCCCCTCAGCACCAAAGCCAAAATCACCTTGGACACCAAGAACGGCTATATGCGCTACGAGACCTTCTATCCAGAAAAGACCGACACCACATTCTTGGAGATGTGTTACTGGAACTGCGCCGACGGAAAACACAAACTGGTATGTCTCAACACTGTATGGAAGTTGGACGGTGATTACGGCTGGGCCGACTATATCGGTGCATCTTTCTACCTTTACGACAACGCGAAGAAGAACTTGAGAATGCTGTATCTAGAAGATATCGGCGCACTGTATGATGGTGACGGACTGAGCGTGTTCTTCCTCCCCCGCAAAGGCAAGAACATCCGTGTGTCGGCTGCCGGAGGAGGCGACCGTTGGGACGAGGTCCTGGAATGGGACGGTTACCAATTCCATTCAAGAGAAGTGAAATAATAATGACACAGAGACTATGAGAAAAACGATGCTCATCACCATGCTGGCAGTCATGTCGCTGACTGTCAACGCTGCCAAAGAGAAGAGTCTGCCTGCCAATGACGGAGGCGCCACCTATACAGGGCGCACGGAAGTGAAAGCCGACGGATCAGTGAGTTATGACTGGACAGGTGTCTATGTACAGACCGACTTCACGGGCGGATACCTGGCCATAGAGGTATCGGAGGCTGGAGAGTCATGGCATAATCTGTTCATCGACGGACAATGGGTGCGCAAACTCCACATCACAGGCAATACCCCGCAGCGCATCGTGCTTGCAGAAAAACTCAGCAAAGGCACCCATCGCATGCGTCTGCAGAAATGCACTGAAGGGCAATACGGCTGCACGACCATCCACCGATTCATCCTAGCCGCCAACGGCACCATGAGCGCTGTACCCCGGAAAGAGCGTATGATAGAGGTTTATGGCGACTCTTATACCTGCGGATACGGTACGGAGAGCAACAAGGCTACTGACCGCTTCCGTGTTGACACCGAGAATTGCGACAAGGCCTACGGATGTATCATCGCCCGTTATTTCGATGCCGACTATGCGCTCACCGCACACTCTGGCCAAGGTATGGTGCGCGACTGGGGAGACGAGAAACAGATTTCCGAGAAAAACATGTCCACCCGCTATACCCACATCTACGATGACCACGGCGACATCGACTACGGATTCAGCGACTACCGACCACAACTCGTGATGATCAATCTCGGCACCAACGATTTCTCCCCTGTTGCCATCCCCACCGACGAGCAATATGTGGGTGCTTACCTAAAGATGATTGAAACCATCCGAAACCGCTATCCTGGTGTGAAAATCCTCTGCATCACTCCACACTCTGCCAGTCGATACTTAAAAGCCGCCATCAGTCTGCTCCGCGAACGCACAATGGGTTTGCAGGATGTCTTTATGGCCAATACGCTTGACGGCATGGTAACAGTGGAACGCGACATGGGTGCAGACTGGCATCCCAACTATCAAGGACAGAAGAAAATCGCAATGTCGCTCATTCCCCAAATCTCGGCTATCATGGGATGGGAGATGACAGGAAAAGTTGTGGAGTGAACGTTGGTCATTGAACATTGACCGCTGACCATTAGATAAAATGCTCACGCTCGGCATAGCGTACTCAAGAAAGGCATCCGTTGTTTCGACGGATGCCTTTGGTTTTAATTGAGTTACCCTCGGTAAGAGGTCCTAATAGTGAGAATTTCCTTATCTACTGATAAAGACTTTCCGGGTAGACCCATTGGCACTCTTTTCGATGCAGAGGCCATGAGGCTGTTCCGTCAGTCGTCCTTGCAGGTCGTAATAAGTCTTAGGACCATCTTCATCGTCGGATTCCACATTCCTGATAGCCGAACTCTCATTGTCAATCATGAAGATGTAAGTGTTCAGGCTTCGCGCTGGCATGCTGACGGTAATGTCACTTACTGGTTCATCTATTTCGATAGGAATTTCCTGACAGAGATCCTCAATGCTATTGCTGGTAGACAGCAGGTGAGTGCCGCTTTTCACTTTATAAGGCAATCTGAGTCTCAGATTGTAGCTTGTCTTGGTTGTGTCGATAGCCATGACAATCAGCGAGTCGCCCTTGATGTAGGCGGAGTTCTCAAAAGCGCTCTCGGTACCTGTAGCCATACTGGAGGTTGTGCCAAGTCGGGTAGAACCAGTGACATGCTTGGCGAAGTGCGACATGACGTAAGCCCTTGGAAGCAACCTGTTCTTCTTATTCTCAACGCCATACTTGGCCTCACCTGTACCTACAAAAGCCCAGTGAGCACGCATGTACCAGTAGATATAACCTGTACAACCAGCCAACATGCATTCGTTCAGTTCCTCAGCGAAAAGCAATTGCTCATGCCAGTTAGGCAGACGGCTGGCATAGTCGGTGACAGAGTGCTCTGTCATCCATACTTCCTTACCGTATTTGGCAGCCAAAACAGCAGCGCTCTTCATGTTTCCAAGTGGTGGATGCCCATAGAGGTGACCGGCAATGATGTCAATGTGTTCACGAGCTATTGGGTCAGTCAAGAGTTTGTTGGAATAACTGGGGTCAAAACCCAATGGCTCAGCACTGATGAGGCGCACACCATACTTCTCCTTGTCGAGTTTGTCGGCATAACCCTTCACCAAATCAAGTTGCTGCTGGGGCGTGTAGAGACAACCAGAGTAGTCAACCCACCAGTCAGGTTCGTTCTGGATAGACACAGCATCGACCTGAACACCGTTCTTGTTCATGTATTCCAGGAAGGTGTTGAGCCATGGGAAGAACTTTTCGTAGCAGTCCTTACGCAACTCGCCGCGTTTATTGCCCTGGCTGTCGCTATTGCCGCCCTGGGCTGTACCGTTGGTTTTGTAGTCACCTGGAGGAGACCAAGGAGTTCCGAAGACCAATGCTCCCCTTTTCTTGGCTTCCTTGGCTGAGGGAAGTGAACCATGCCAGTCGTAAGGGGTGTCCCATCCGATGTCTGAGGCATTGATGTCACCCTTGAAGTTAGGTGAGATTTCCATGCGCATGATGTTCAGACCCACCTTGGATGAAGGTCCATAGAGCAGTCTGACTGGACCTGTGTCACTGCCGTAGGGACACATAGCGCCATCACAAGCAGCTGCGCCGAAGCCAGTCACCGTCTGATAACGCACATCCCGCACCACGACCGTAATGGCTTGTGCATGGATAGCGGTAGCGACTACCAGCGCAATCAATGTTAGTAATAATTTTCTCATAGGCTTGATATTTATGCTTTTGCTCTGCAAATTTATAAAATACAAAAGAATATTAAAAGTCATAGAATGAGAAAAATCATCTCCACCTCAAGGAATAAGTAGAGTTTTTACATATTCAAAAACAATTGTAACACTTGAGGAAAGACGACACTTATGAATGGTCTGTCTTCAATGCCGTTTTATAAAGCAACATATTCATATCGGAATATGTAAAGCGAAATAAACTAAGCGGAAGGAATATGGGGGAAATGCCTAAAAAAGAATAATCGCTGAAACCTAATTAGGTTTTAGCGATTATCATTGAGTTAAGCTCGTACCCAGAGCCGGGGTCGAACCGGCACGGGTTGCCCCACTGGTGTTTGAGACCAGCGCGTCTACCGATTCCGCCATCTGGGCTTAAAGCGAGTGCAAAGTTATGAGTTTTTTTAATAACTGCAAAATTTTACATCCACTTTTTATTCAAGAACATCTCAACTAAGCATTATTCGAGCAGTTTCTTCAAGGCGTCTTCATTGATTTCCTCGGAATAGTAGGCCACAAACTCCTTTGGAGACATGCCGAAGAACTCATGGAAACTGTTACTGAAATAAGAATGTGAGGAGAAACCAACTGTATATGCCACCTCGGAAACGTTGACCTTGTTGTTGACCAACAGGTAAGCTGCCTGTTTGAGTCGGAAAGTCTTGATATAGACACTGGGAGATACCCCATAGCGTTCCTTCATCTTCCGGTTGAGGTGCACTCGACTTAGTCCAACTTCGTCGGCGAGTGTTACGACACTGTATTCAGAATCGTCGAGATGCTTCTTCATGCTCTCATTGATTTTCTTGAAGAGTTTGTCGTCGGCCGATTCCATAGTGACATCTTCATATTTGTTGCCCACATCCATACGCCGCATCTTGTTGAGCATTGTGTCGCGTGTGTGAAGGGTCTGGCTGATGGCCCTTCTCAGCATCTCCATGTTGAAAGGTTTCTCAATGAAGTAATCAACATGGATGTCCATACTCTTGAACTTCACCTCCTCAGAATTCTCTGCAGTGAGCATAATCACGGGAATCAACTCTGTTTCAGGGTTGTTCTTGATGTTCACCGCCAGTTCGTAACCATCGCCATCGGGCATCATCAGGTCGGTTACCACGGCGTCTGGCCTATTGGCAAGAACAATCTTCCAAGCGGCATTACCACCAAAGGCAACCATGATATTGTACTCAGACTCCAACTCACTGCGCATATATTCCACAATCTGCGTATCATCATCAACGAGCAACAAAGTCTTCTTCGACTTTTTCTCTGTAAAGTCGTCATTCTCCAGACTATTTTGTGTCTTGATGTCTTCTTCAAGAGTCCCTATGCGCATTTCATCGAAAGCCTTCTCTGCTTGACTCTCATCCACGTTCTCCATCTCAGCCTCGGTGAGGTGCTTACATCCCAGCGGAAGTCTCAGGGTGAAGGTCACTCCATCAGGCTCTGCATTGGTCACGTCAATGGTGGCATGGTGCAACAGTGTAAGTTCATAGACAAGATTGAGTCCAATACCAGATCCGTATGTGCTGCCGGCATTGGAGGAGCGATAGAACCGTTCCCAAACATGTCCGATTTCCTTCTCGTCAATATGCGAGCCACTGTTATACACATCGCAAACCAGATACTCCTTGATTCTGCTGTCCTTGAAAGTGCCGTCAGAATTACTTCTGACTGCAGTAGAGACTTTCACGAATCCTTCATCGGGTGTGAATTTGAAGGCATTGGACAACAAGTTGACCAGTATCTTCTCGAAATGTACAGGGTCAATCCACACCTTGCAGTCATTGTCTTGGAAGTCGCTATCGAGATCTATACGTTTCACGGTTGACATTCCTGAGAAAGAGTCGAGGATGTCGGATGCATAGTCGTCGAACTTCACCTCCTTGAAATGCAGTCTGAATTGTCCGTTATCGATTTTCCTAACGTCAGTGAGTTGTTTCACGATGTCAAGCAGGCGGTTGCAGTTGCGCTGCATCACGTTGTAAAGGTTGATGTGCCCTTGGTCTTTCTCAGTGGAACGAAGTTGCTTGAGGGGTGATACAATCATGATGAGGGGAGTGCGCAACTCGTGTACGATGCTGGTGAACATCTTGAGTTTGGCTTCTTTCATCATCTCGTTCTGTTTCACACGTGCCAGACGTAGTCTGTCGAGCATTTTATCCTTCCTTATCTTGTAGATGGCATATAAGACAGCCAAAGCCAAGAGAGCATAAAACAACTTTGCCCAGATGGAAGTGTACCACGGATGGTCTACAATGATTTTGATGCTTCTCTGAGTACATTGGTCCTCATGGTCAAGGAGGAAGGCCTTGACTTGGAGTATGTAGTTTCCTGGAGGCAAGCTGGCATAATAGGCACTTGGTGCTCCTTTCATTGCGGTATGCCACACTTTCTCGTAACCCTCAAGTTTGTATTGGTAGATTACAAATCTCTGCAATGCCAGTTCGGGCGTGCTGAAATCTATTGTAAAGGAGTTCTTATCGTAAGGCAGTTTTATGCGTGTGGCCGTACTGATGTCAGCGTCAATGATGTTGTTGTTTTGACTACCGTAATAAACTTTCTCGTCGATTCCTACGGTGAGGTTAGTGAAGTAGAGTTCTGGCACCTGATGGAAACCTTTCTTGATTTCTTCTGAGAGGCATGCCATCACTCCATTATCTGCTCCGAACATGACGCAGCCGTTGGAATCAACCAAGACTGTGCCTTTATAGAACTCGCCTATATAATCCTCATTCATAGACGGATAATTGGCTATTGCACCGTTCTTGGTGTTAAGCCTTGATATGCCGTTGATTGACGACATCCACACATCATCCCCAATCACGGCCACTGCCTTGACATTGCTGTCGATGAGTCCGTCAGTCTGGTCGATGATGTTCACCTTATGTGTCTTGTACTCATAGACCAGCAATCCCTTATTGGTGCCGACATATAGTTTGTCGTCCTTCTGTACCATGCTATAGAATATGGAGGAAAGTATTCCGTCGAAATCGATAGACTCACTTTGCCGTGTATCGATGTTGTATCTCACCAAGCTACCAGCCGAGCCAGTCCACAGGTTGTGCTGGTTGTCAATGTAAAGAGAATTGACCCACGGATTGAAGAGTTGCATATCGCTTGGATGCCTGCATTCCCCCTTGAGAGGGTCAAGTTCAAACACTCCTGTTCCGTTGGTGCCGACATAGAGCAGCCCTGTCTTGGCATCGTTGACAATATTCATGATTTGCTGGTCGCGCAGTTCATTGGCAAAAGAAGGTTTTGCGAAATTGCCATTCTCCCTTTTCCACAAACCATTTCCGTAAGTGCCCACCCAGAGAGCCCCTTGGCTGTCGATGGTTGCACTGGTGACGATATCAATACCCTGTGTAGATTTCACTTGCCTTGCATTTCGCAAATTGGAGTCAGGGCTACTGAACATGCCGCATCCGTCTGTTCCAATCCAATAGACACCATTGTTATCTCGACAGAGCGCAGTGATGCAGGTGGAATTCTTGACGCCTCCTTCTGCCACTATGGGATAATAAATGAAAGGAGGGTTATAGTTAGGTATCACCAACAAGCCTTTCATAAAGAGGGCTGCGACAATATTGCCTCTGCCATCCTCTTTCAGACTATGCACCTTGCCTCTATCGGTATCAAGGTTGGTCTCACCAAGCTTCCAATGTTGCAATGACTCGTTGTCCCTATTGAATGTCCACAATCCATTGCCGTCGGTACCGATAACCACCTGGCCGTTTTTTCTGATGAGTATGGCCGACACAGAAAGGGTACTCGTGGTATGTGCCGTTCTGAGCACATCTTCTTTCTTGTCGTAAATCAGGAGGCCTTGGTTTGAAGTGCCTATGAGGATGTTTCCTGTCGAGGGGTCCTCACAGACATCTAACACAGCACTCGTTGCCAAAACCTTTGAAGCTTCATCAGTGAAATGGATTGGTTGCTGTTTGACATCACTTGTATTGATTCTTATAACTGCCCTGGAGTTAGTGAACACCCAGAGTGAGCCACTTGTGTCAAAAACAACCTTATTAATCATTTGGTTGTTGATGGCGGAATTGTAACGGGCCGAAAGCAAAGTGTCAATGGCTTTCTCCTTCTTATTATAGATATAAGAACCATATCCGCTTGTTCCAACGAACATATAACCAGCGTCGGTCATGTCGGAGATTTGGACAACAGAACACCCTTCCTTAGGTTCCTGCCCCCCGAGTGGAACTCGTTGGAAGTCGTTTTTATTCCTGTCATAAAGCAACAATCCATTACTGGTAGCCAACCAGAAAAGCCCGTTTTCCTCTTCTTTCACAAAGTTGGAGGTGTCGAAAACTCGTTGTCCTTTTTCGTTGAGGTTCCTGATGTTATGGAAACGCACACCATCAAAGACATCGAGAGAGTTTTCTCCCGACAGCCAAAGGAATCCTTTGCTATCAACGGTAATGGAGTTAATCAGGCTGCTGCTGAGACCCTCATTCATGGTATATACATGCGGAAGCTGGGCATAAGCCCTTGGAAACAGCATCCACAGCAGGAATACCATGGAACATATAGTATATTTATTTGTTTTCATTTCCCTATGGTGAAATTATTGTTTAATCGTTAGGTAAGCGAAAATTTCTATAGTTAAGCTAATAGTTGAATTAAAATATTACAACAAAGTTATATAAAAATCCCGAATTAAAATCATTTGAGGGGTAGAAAAACACTCAATCTGCGAAAAAAAACCATAAAAACATCCATTAAACCTTTTTTTCATGATTATTCACCACATTTAGAGGTCATGTCAATTTTTGCGTCACAAAACCATCGAAAGGCAATGAAAAAATGTTACATGTATCAAATGTAATAATATTTGTTGCATGATATGGTAAAAATGAAAAGCAATGACACAAAAATGAAACTGAAATATGGCTATATATGCTAATTTTGCAATCGAAAACAAACAATACATTTGATCAATTATCCTTAATAGCATAGTACACATCCAAATAGTTAAACGAGTCAGATAGTAAGTAAAAATTTCTAAATTTGTTAATTAGGAAGGCAGGGCATGCGTGAGCACACTCTGCCTTGTTTTTTATAAAACTTACGTCTCAGGCGCCAAAAATCCCCTATTATTGGAAAAATGTCATTTTTATGTGTTAACTTTGCATGATTATTGCAACAATGACTCTGATATACATTATTAGAAAAGAAATAAAAAGCATAGAATGGAAAAGAAATTCAAGAGAACATTAGTGACAAGCGCACTGCCCTATGCCAATGGTCCCGTACACATAGGGCATTTGGCTGGTGTGTATGTGCCGGCAGACATCTACACTCGCTATCTACGTCTGAAAGGCGAGGATGTGCTGTTTATAGGCGGTAGCGACGAACATGGAGTGCCTGTAACCATCAGAGCCAAGAAAGAAGGTTGTACCCCTCAAGACGTAGTGGATCGCTACCACAATATCATCAAGCAATCGTTTGAAGACTTCGGTATATCGTTTGACGTGTATTCACGCACAACTTCCGCTACTCATCACCAAGTGGCATCCGACTTCTTCCGCAAACTCTATGACGAGGGCAAGTTTGTTGAGATTGAGAGCGAGCAATACTACGACGAGGAAGCCCGTCAGTTCCTCACTGACCGCAACATCAGGGGCGAATGCCCTCGTTGTCACCATGCCAACGCTTATGGCGACCAATGCGAGGCTTGTGGAAGCACACTCTCGCCCGACGAGTTAATCAACCCAGTGAATGCCTTGACGGGCAATCCGTTGGTAAAACGGAAAACCACCCACTGGTACCTTCCACTAGACCAGTACCAGCAGTGGCTGGAGCAGTGGATTTTAGAGGAGCACAAGGAATGGCGTCCGAATGTCTATGGCCAGTGCAAGAGCTGGCTCGACACAGGATTGAAACCACGCGCCGTGACTCGTGACCTCGACTGGGGTATTCCCGTACCTGTGGAAGGTGCTGATGGAAAGGTGCTCTACGTTTGGTTCGACGCACCCATAGGCTATATCTCCAACACAAAGGAACTCTGCGACCAGCATCCTGAACTGGGCAGTTGGGAGACTTGGTGGAAAGACCCAGAGAGCCGTCTCATCCACTTCATCGGCAAAGACAATATTGTGTTCCACTGCATCGTCTTCCCCACAATGCTCAAGGCACATGGAGAGTACAACCTGCCTGACAATGTGCCAGCCAACGAATTCCTAAATTTGGAGAACGACAAGATATCAACTTCGCGCAACTGGGCTGTTTGGCTCAACGAGTACTTAGTGGATATGCCAGGCAAACAGGACGTGCTTCGCTACGTGCTCACCGCCAACGCTCCTGAGACCAAGGACAACGACTTTACATGGAAGGACTACCAGGCCCGCAACAACAACGAGTTGGTAGCTGTCTATGGCAACTTTGTGAACCGTGCTTTGCAACTCACTCAGAAATACTATAATGGCATTGTGCCCCAGTGTGGAGAACTGACCGACACTGACAAGGCAACACTCGCCGAGTTCAAAGATGTGAAAGACCGACTAGAGTCGTTACTCGACAACTTCAAGTTCCGCGAGGCACTGAAAGAGGCAATGAACCTCGCCCGTATCGGCAACAAATACATTGCTGACGAGGAACCATGGAAAGTAATCAAGACCGACCCTGAGCGCGTGAAAACCGTGATTTACATCTCACTGCAAATCACTGCCAACCTTGCCATCGCTTTCGAACCATTCCTGCCTTTCTCCAGCAAACGCCTGCGTGAGATGATATGCATGGACGAGTTCGCATGGAATGAGCTGGGCAACACAGAACTGCTACCCACAGGCAAACAACTGGCCAAGCCATCACTGCTGTTCGAGAAGATTGAGGACGACGTGATTCAGGCACAGATTGACAAACTCAACGCCACCAAGAAGGCCAACGAGGAAGCCCAGTACATCGCTGAACCCGTGAAAGACTGCATCGAATACGATGATTTCAGCAAACTCGACATCCGAGTGGGCACTGTGCTGGAGTGCGAACGGGTTCCAAAGATGAAGAAACTGCTCAAGTTCCGCATCGACGATGGCCTGCAGAAACGCACCATCGTCAGTGGTATCGCCCAGTTCTATGAACCTGAGCAACTGGTGGGCAAGCAGGTACTTTTCATCGCTAACCTCGCTCCTCGTCAGTTCAAGAACGGACTGGTGAGCGAAGGTATGATTCTCTCCGCCGAGGACTGGGACGGCAACATCTCCGTCACCACCGTGGACCGCAAAGTGAAACCCGGTAGTTGCATCAGCTGATAAACATTTTGAAGAAACCAGGAAAATAGGAACTAGACAATCTAGGAAACAATAAAGGGCTGCTCAATAGCAGCCCTTTATTATTGAGAACGACAAAGTCGCTTAGTCCTTGAGTTTTGCCCAGATGAACTCGCGGTTGAGACGGGCGATATTGGCGATAGTCTCGTTCTTCGGGCAGACGGCCTCGCAGGCGCGGGTGTTGGTGCAGTTACCGAATCCGAGTTCGTC
>JAEEGF012368875.1_pt1 | contig 11420 bp, 12 predicted proteins | sample 9134171 | NCBI WGS metagenome assembly JAEEGF01 (sample SAMN16246542, study PRJNA631951) | gut metagenome | biome: gut microbiome; feature: rumen; material: AP-attached | host: Bos | place: Iran: Karaj | collected 2018-10
TGTATCCTTTTGGATTACTGTTTGAATTTCTTTTCGCACACGAGTTACTACTCGTGAAATCTCTTAGAATTTTCAAGGTTATTTCATTGTTCAGTTATCAAAGTTCTCTCTTGAATCAAAGATTCAAGAGGGCCTGTCGGCCTTGAGACATCAGGCGAATCCGTAGGATTCTTACCTAATATCTCGCTGTCCGCTCACCGCGTCAGCTTTTATATATTACCACGGTCAAAATCATCTGTCAACAAATATTTTCAAGTTTTTTGAGATTTTTTTAGGACACAAAATACTGTGCCCTAAAGAATTTCAAACCACTATTGATTAGTGCTTTTATCCAAGAAAATATGCCATGAGATAGATTATGCCGTTATTTTCATACAAGTAAGTAAGAAGTGGGCTTCTGTAAATGTCCACCATAATCTTCTGAACCGTATCCTGATTGGCGAACATTGTCATAGCTATTGCAAGAAGCCACACTATCGCAAGACCGCTTGCAAGTCCTGCCACTGCGCCCAGAAGACTATTGGCAGTACTTATAACAGGAAGTTTGGCCACAATTCCCAGCACTCCTGATACTATAGTCAGCAAAAGTCCCACGACAACAAATGTCACTATATATGCCATCGCGCAAACAATCCAATATGCTATCTTAGCAGCGGTTCGCTCCATTACGGATGTAAGAACCGCGTCTTTGGCTTCGTTAACATTAAGCCACTTATCCGATGTCTTATTGGCAAAGGATGGTAAAGTAATTCCGCCAAGCTTAAGAACTTCTTCCTCGGTTGGCGCTTTTTCATCATTCTTCGCAATCTCGGCTTCTTTATTCTTCTTATAATTCTTTTCGAGCGTCTCTAAGCACTTCTCATATGTCTTATCGTAGATTTTTGTCTTTAACAATGCATCCTTTACCGTAGGTGTAAGCACGCATACAAGCACTATTGTAAGTATAAGGCCGCACAGACCGTACGCGGTCTTAACAAAGCCCTTACGGATTCCTCCAAGCACAGAGAGTATCAGAATAGCCGCAACAACTATAAGTATTACGTTCATCTTTTTAATCTTATCCTTTGAATTCTGTTTCTATATAATATGTAATATTCGTTGGTTGCCTTGCCGGATAACAGCATTATAACATCTTCGGCAAAATCACCTTCGAATTTTCTTGTCCCGTTAATTGAATATATAAGGCCTCTTCCGCCTCTGTCAATTACTATATCATTGTTTTTAAGAAATGACACACCATCATAATCTTCTGCGAATATCTCTCTGTAGATTTCCTTTGCTTTAGAGTTATACACGCAGATAACGTGAGAATCGGCACTTACACCTTCCTGTGCAAGTTCCTCTTTCACCGGTTCGCAAATAAGCGCAATATACTCATTGTTGTGACATATCGAAGTAATGGTTGTTACAAGTTCAATTACCTCATCTTCTTCAGGTATCTCATTGCCCTTGTAGAATACGACCTTATTATCGCCTACTGCAACCGCATGTCCGTCCTCAAAGAAAAGCACGCTCGGGATAACAGTATCTTCATATATATATGAAGCAACTTTGTTATCAATCTCGTTTTGTCCGACAGAACCGAAATTATAGAAATTTAGCGTGGTTCTGACTCTTCCCGTTCCTATATCAACAATAGATACGGCAAGCAATTTCGCATCATACGAAAGGTCCATTGTAAGCGGATAACCCGTATTGGTAAGATGCATCGCGCCTTCGACAAGTTCGTTACCTTCCGTATCGTAGAGATTAATATAGTAAGTTCCCTTGTCTTCAGTAAGGACCGCAACAGTACCTTGAGCACCCACTTCAATCTGTCGAATCTTACGCGTAAGTACAATATGTCCCTTTAATCCGGTCGAATTCATAATATAGATATCCGACGCTTTGCTTCCCGCAATTGCTATATAGCTTCCGCAGATATCTACAATCGGATCGTTCATTTCGTAGCTTACGTTAAAAAGCTTCTCCCCGTCGGTTCCTATAAGAATCGCACCATTCTTACTGACCTTCAGTATATCGCCGTCATAATCGTAAAACGAAGCCTCGGACATCATTTCCATCTTCTCTTCGCTTATTACCTCATAATGCTGATAGCCGCGATACTTAAGTATAAGTATCACGGCGACCGTTGCAATCACAAGAAACGCGAACAGCAAGAAGATAAACCCGCCCACACGCATTCTGTGAGCTTTAAGTTTTTTCTCGTATTCACTTTCATTATTAAGAACGCGGAAATTCCGCTTCTTCTTCTTATCCATAAAGATATGTCCCCCAAAGGACTGATTAATTATTTACCCAAAAAGCTCTTGGTCTTAGCAGCTATTGACTCTGAGTCAATACCGTACTTCTTGATAAGCTCTGCCGCAGGACCGGACTCTCCGAATGTATCCATGATGCCGATCTTAAGCGTTCTTGTAGGCGCTTTTTCGGAAAGAACATCACAAACTGCGGAGCCTAAGCCTCCGATTACGGAATGCTCTTCAACTGTTACAACACAGCCTGTCTTCTTGGCAGACGCAAGAATAACCTCCTCGTCAAGAGGCTTGATTGTATGAATGTTGATAATCTCTGCATCAATACCCGCTGCCTCAAGAATCTTAGCAGCTTCTAAGCTCTCGTTTACGCAAAGACCGGTTGCAACGATTGTTACATCCTTACCTTCGCGAAGCTTAATGCCCTTGCCAAGCTCGAACTTATATGTATTCTCATCGTTAAATACCGGAATTGCAAGGCGGCCGAATCTAAGGTACATAGGTCCTTCGTACTCGTATGCTGCCTTAACAGCGGCACGTGCCTCTACGTCATCTGCAGGGTTAACGATAACCATGCCCGGAATAGTACGCATAATTGCGATATCTTCGTTACACTGATGCGTAGCACCGTCCTCACCTACAGAGATACCTGCATGGCTCGCACCGATTTTCACATTAAGATGCGGATATCCGATTGAGTTTCTTACCTGTTCAAAAGCTCTTCCCGCAGCGAACATCGCAAATGAGCTTGCAAACGGAACCTTGCCGCAAGTAGCAAGTCCTGCTGCCACACCCATCATATTGCCTTCTGCGATACCGCAATCTATAAATCTGTCAGGACAAGCCTTCTTAAATACTGCAGTCTTGGTTGCTCCCGCAAGATCTGCGTCAAGTACAACTATATCGTCATGTGCCATTCCTAATTCAGCCAACGCATTACCGTAGCTGTCTCTTGTTGCTATCTTCTTAATATCAGCCATTAGTTAGCACCGCCTTTCTCTAAATCTGCCATTGCGATGGCGAACTCCTCGTCGTTAGGCGCTTTTCCGTGCCAGCCGGCATTATTCTCCATGAACGATACTCCCTTGCCCTTAACGGTCTTAGCCACAATCGCAGTCGGGCAACCCTTGGTTTCGCGAGCTTCCTTAAATGCCTTTGCTATTTCGTCCATATCGTTACCGTTAATATTGATTACGTGGAAATTAAAAGCTTCTAACTTCTTATCGATAGGATAAGGTGAGCATACGTCCTCAATCTTACCATCAATCTGTAAACCGTTGTTATCAACAATCAATACAAGATTATCAAGCTTATGTGCTCCCGCAAGCATTGCTGCTTCCCAGATCTGACCTTCCTGAATCTCGCCGTCGCCGGCCATTGCGTATACTCTATAATCCTTCTTGTCCATCTTGCCCGCAAGCGCCATACCTACTGCTGCAGAGAATCCCTGTCCGAGTGAACCGGAAGACATATCAACTCCCGGGATATGCTTTTTATCAGGATGACCCTGAAGATAAGAGCCTACCTTTCTTAAAGTTGTAAGGTCTTCTACAGGGAAAAAGCCCCTGTGCGCAAGTGTCGAATAGAGTGCAGGTGCACAGTGACCCTTCGACAATACGAAGCGGTCGCGGTCTGCCTTCTTAGGATCCTTCGGATCTATATTCATTTCTTCAAAATAAAGATATGTCATCATATCTGCTGCCGAAAGAGAACCGCCCGGATGACCGGATTTAGCAGCATGAACTGCGGTAACGATTCCTTTTCGAATCTCGTTAGCTTGTGCTTTAAGCTCCTGAGTCGTCATTTATTATCCCTCCTATATATTCTTATCCCGCTTAATAGCGGATAATGTCTTATCTTATATCTCCGTACGTCCTTCAAGCGCACGAAGAAGTGTTATCTCATCGATGTATTCAAGGTCGCCTCCGACCGGAACGCCCGATGCGATACGGCTCACCTTAATGCCCGTAGGCTTGATGAGCTTACTTATATACATAGCCGTAGTCTCACCTTCGAGTGAAGAATTGGTCGCTATTATGACCTCATCTATATCTTCGTTCTGAAGGCGCACCATAAGCTCTTTTAACTTGATATCATTAGGTCCGATTCCGAGCATCGGTGATATTGCGCCGTGAAGCACGTGGTATACGCCGTTATACTTTCCTGTCTTCTCATACGCCGCCAGGTCACGCACAGTCTCAACAACCATAATCGTCTTATGGTCACGCGCCGGATTCGCACAGATCGGACAGGTATCGGTATCCGTAAGAGTAAAACAGGTCTTGCAATACCTTATATTCTTCCTTGCGTTAACCAGTATCTCTGCCAGCTCGTCAACTCTCTCGCTCGGCATGTTAAGGACGTGAAACGCCAAACGTTGGGCGCTTTTTCTACCGATTCCGGGAAGTGACGCAAATGCCTCTATAAGCTTCGAAATCTCACTGCTATAGTATTCCATCTTATCTCCTAGAACGGAAATCCGGAAAGTCCGCCGAGTCCGCCTGTAATATTACCCATAGACTGCTCGGATGCTTCCTCAACCTTTCTTAATGCTTCGTTGGCTGCAGCAACGATTAAATCCTGCAACGTCTCAATATCGTCAGGATCTACAACCTCTTCGGAAAGCTTAATGGAGATTAATTCCTTCTTACCGGAAACCTTAACTTCCACTACACCGCCGCCGCTTGTTGCAGAGAACTCGCTCTCTTCAAGCTGCTTGGTAGCTTCTTCCATCTGGCGCTGCATTCTCTGCGCCTGCTTCATAAGATTGTTCATATTGCCCGGCATGCTCATACCACCCGGGAATCCGCCCTTCTTACCCATATATTAATCCTCGTCTTTCTATATATCGTCGTCGTCTTCGACGTCGATTTTCATATTGATAAATTTCGAAAGGTCCACATGCTCCTGTTCATACGGTGTGTCGCCGTTATGATAAGCAATCTCGACCTCAATCCGCTTACCGATTCGCTCCGCAATCAAATCTTCAAGTCTCGAAACCCTGTCCGGCTCATCGTCATACATTGAATAAGCCACGGAATTGGTAAAAACTATCTGCAGCTTCTCGCCGTTAAGATTAAGCTTAACATCATCAAGTAATCCTTTGTCGATTCCGCCCATCTCGGTCGCAATTTCCTTGAAATGCTTAACCGCTTCCTTAATGTCTTCGGGAATTGCCTTCGGAAGTTCTTTCGGGCGCATAGCAGGCTTAGGTGCTGCATCGATCTTCGCCTGTACGGCCTCAGAGCCTTCTGCAATCGTCTTACTTACAACTCCGCCGAAGGATATCGACTGCTCTAACGTATTGATTCTGTCTATCAAAGAATCTATATTATTATCCATTCTCGGTCTGCATAATTTTATAAAAGCGACTTCAATTAAGATTCGCTTCTGACCCGAGTATCTTATCTCGTTTAAAAGCTCTGACAGGATACGTATGTAGCGAATTACCTTCTGCATGGACACGTCCTGTGCGGCTGTACGCATCCCTTCGATTGTCTCTGTTGACATATCAAGAACTTTTTCCATATTATCGGCACTCTTAATAAGAAGAAGGTTGCGCATATACCAGGTGAAGTCACTTACAAACTGCGGAAGCGAACGACCGGACATGACAACTTCTTCAACGATTCCGAGGGTTGTCTTGACATCCTTTTCTTCCATTGCAGTAAGAAGTCGGGTAAATATCTCCTGATCTACCGCGCCGAGCACGGATAATACTTTATCAAGTGTCACTTCCTCATCCATGAAGAATGCCATACACTGATCGAGGAGCGACAACGCGTCTCTCATGGAACCGTCTGCGGCCTTCGCTATGTAAGAAAGCGCCTCGTCGGTTATCTTATTATTCTCTATTTCCATAAGCTCGCGCATGCGGGCTTTCATATCGTCTATCGTTATTCTGTGAAAATCATACTGCTGGCAACGGGAGAGAACCGTTATCGGAATCTTATGAACTTCCGTTGTCGCAAGAATGAAGATTACATATGAAGGCGGCTCTTCAAGTGTCTTTAAAAGCGCATTGAATGCACCTGTCGACAGCATGTGGACCTCGTCGATGATGAAGACCTTGTATCTTCCTTCGGTCGGCGGGTACTTTACCTGCTCAATTATGTCGCGGACGTTGTCTACACCGTTATTGGACGCTGCATCAATCTCTATAACGTTCATAGAGGAGCCCTCCAAGATACTGTTACAGCTTGCGCAGTTCATACAAGGATTGCCGTCTTCTGCGTGTTCGCAGTTAACCGCGCGCGCAAAAATCTTCGCGATAGAGGTTTTACCTGTTCCTCTCGTACCGCAAAAAAGATATGCATGTCCTATTCTGTTCGCTTTTACCTGATTCTTAAGAGACTTGACTATGTGATCCTGTCCCTTGACCTCATCGAAGGTTCGAGGTCTAAATTTACGATATAACGCGGTATACGACATCCGGCTCACCTTTCTTCAGACTTAATCTATTATATTCTAACACAACTTTAACTCTATTGCCATAGTAATAACTTCGATATAAGCCTTTAAAGTTTTCATATCTTGGTACTTGCGAATTGGTGAATTCTTGTGTATACTAATTGAAGTTGTTTTACTAATCATTCTGCGAAACAACAACATTTTATGACTTGGAGACGTATCGAAGTGGTCATAACGAGACTGACTCGAAATCAGTTTGTCGGGTTCCCGGCACATGGGTTCGAATCCCATCGTCTCCGCTTATTTTAAAAAGCCTGTCCGTGCGTTCGGACGGGCTTTTTGCATCTATTAGATTTATTGTAAACATCCCCCTTTTGTGATAAAATATAGTGAAGTATTTCACGATGCAAAGGAGAATGATCATATGTGTGGAATAGTCGGATATATCGGACAGTCACAGGCTGCACCGATCTTACTTGACGGTCTTAGCAAGCTTGAATACAGAGGTTACGATTCAGCAGGTATGGCCGTATATGACGGTCAGAAGATACATTATGAGAAGACTAAGGGTCGTCTTAAGCTTCTTAGCGAGAAAACTCATGACGGCGAGACTATGCCGGGTACCATAGGTATCGGACACACACGTTGGGCTACACACGGCGAACCTAACGAGGTCAATGCTCATCCGCATCTTAATGCGGATAAAACCATTGCCGTTGTACATAACGGTATTATCGAGAACTATACCAAACTTAAAGAAAAGTTAAACGCGAGAGGCTACACCTTCCAGTCCCAGACAGACACCGAGGTTGTTGCCCATTTGCTTGATTATTATTATAAGAAATATGATGATCCGTTAAGATGCGTTACCAAAGTCATGCATCGTCTTGAAGGCGCTTATGCGCTCGGTATCATCTTTGCAGACTATCCTGACGAGATTTATTCCGTTCGTAAGGATAGCCCATTAATCGTAGGTCGAGGCAAGGACGGTAACTTAATCGCATCCGATGTTCCGGCGGTTCTTAAGTACACACGTGAAGTATACTTTATCGAAAACGAAGAGATTGCAAAGCTTACCAGGAACGAAATCTCATTCTACGACGTAGACGGTCAGTCAATAAGTAAGCAGTCAAAGACAATAGATTGGGATGTTGACGCTGCAGAAAAAGGCGGCTATGACCACTTTATGCTTAAGGAGATTCACGAAGAGCCGAAGACCGTTCGTGATACAATCAATCCTCGTATCAAAGATGACAAAGTTGATATAGAAGAGCTCGGCATGACGGATGATGAGATCAAAGCTATCTCCCGTATCCGTATCGTTGCCTGCGGAAGCGCATACCATACAGGCGTTACCGCCAAGTATGTATTCGAAGAAATGGCTCGTATCCCTGTAGAAGTCGATATCGCATCGGAATTCAGATACAGAAATCCTATCTTGCAGGAGAACGAACTTGTTATAGCAGTAAGCCAGTCGGGCGAGACTGCAGACACCAAGGAAGCCGTTCGTATGGCTCGCGCCATGGGTAATAAGACACTTGCAATCGTTAACGTTGTAGGTTCCTCCATCGCCCGTGAAGCAGAGAAAGTTATGTATACCTGGGCCGGTCCTGAGATTTCGGTTGCAACAACCAAGGCATATTCCGCTCAGCTTGTGGCTTTCTATCTCCTTGCAATGAAGTTTGCCGAAGCAAGAGGTCTTCTTAAGGAAGACGAGATGAAGTCACTTATTCAGGATCTTAAGAAGCTTCCTGAGCAGATAGAATTATTACTCGGAAGTAAAGAACGAATCCAGAAATTCGCAACACGTTTCCTTGCAGCCAAGGATGTATTCTTTATCGGCCGCGGTATCGACTACGCGATTTCAATGGAGGGCTCATTAAAGCTTAAGGAAATCTCTTACATTCATTCGGAGGCTTATGCCGCAGGAGAACTTAAGCACGGTACCATCTCTCTTATTGAGGAAGGCACACTTGTTGCGGCAGTTGCGACTCAGGAGAGCGTATATGCCAAGACAGTTTCCAATATAGTTGAATGCAAGACACGTGGCGCCTTCATTCTTGCGGTTACCACAATCGGTAACGAAGATATTGAAAAAGTTGCGGACTATGTAATCTATATTCCTCAGACCAACAAGTACTTTACCAACTCACTCGCGATTATCCCGCTCCAGCTTTTCGGTTACTACGTATCCGTGGGCAAGGGCTATGACGTGGATCATCCGAGAAACCTCGCTAAGTCGGTTACCGTAGAGTAACGGGTCGAACTTTTATACATCCTAACTTAAGGAGATACAATATGTTTAACCTTGAACGTTTCATCAATACATATGTAACGAAAAGGAACTCTTCCCTTTTCTTACCTGATATAGAAGCCAACAGAGAAGAATTATCCCGTAAGATAGAAGGCAAGTCTGTTCTTGTAATAGGCGGCGCCGGTTCAATCGGCTCTTCCTTTATAAAAGCGCTTCTCCCGTTTAAGCCTCAATCGCTTGTCGTTGTAGACACTAACGAGAACGCCTTAACAGAGCTTACCCGCGACCTTCGTTCATCTGCGCTTCTTTCATCATCATGCGATTACATAACCTATCCGATGGACTTTGCATCGCCTGTATTTAAGAAGATGTTCAAAAAGCGCCGCGGATTCAACATCGTCGGCAACTTCTCGGCACATAAGCATGTACGTTCCGAGAAAGACATCTACTCGGTAGAATCACTTATTCAGAATAATGTACTTCACGCAAAGGAACTTCTCGATCTTCTTTCAGAGTTTCCGCCGGAAGAATACTTCTGCGTATCTACCGACAAAGCCGCAAACCCGGTTAACATAATGGGTGCGTCCAAAAGAATCATGGAAGATGTTATATTCACATATTCAGACAGATTCCCGGTTAAGACAGCGCGTTTTGCGAATGTAGCTTTTTCGAACGGCTCACTTCCTGCAGGATTTATCAAAAGAATCGAGAAGCTTCAGCCGCTTTCTGCACCGAGCGATGTCAAGCGCTACTTTGTAAGCCCTGAAGAATCGGGTCAGATATGTCTTCTTTCCTGTATCTTAGGCGAGAACCGTGCAATCTTCTTCCCGAAGCTTAAAGAAGCCCAGATGATGACATTCGATGCAATAGGAACCGCATTGCTTAGGGAACAAGGTTACGAACCTCTTCTTTGCTCATCAGATGAAGAAGCAATAGAAAAAGCCAAGGACTTATGTAACGGAAGCAACAAGTATCCGGTTCATTATTCAATTTCCGATACCTCGGGAGAAAAGCCGTACGAAGAATTCGTAACGGATGAAGAGACAGCAGATTACGACCGCTTCAGTTCACTTGGAGTTATAGAAGGAAAGACGATTCCTGACAAGAAGCGCGTAGCGGAGCTCTTCGCCGAGCTTTACAGCGCTTTTTCAAAAGAAGAGACTTCCAAGGAAGAGATAGTTACAATTATCAAAAACTACTTGCCGAATTTCGAACATATAGAAACCGGCAAATCATTAGACAGTAAGATGTAAAATAAAGCTCAGATGAAAACCATCTGAGCTTATTAATTATATATTCCATTCAAGCAACTCTAAGAAATGCTTAAAGTTATATGGATAGCAATTGCTTCCTTCGAACTTGCACTTCTTTAATCCGTTATCATACTTAACTTCAACCTTCCAGTAATCTCCATCAAGTACGAGCATCTCGTGAGATATATATTTACGCTTCCACTCACTTAAGTAACAGCACCTGATAACCTCAAGGACATCGTCCCATGACCACTCACTATAGATGTCTTCCTCGAACTCCGTCATCTTGTTGAAGGCAAGTTCATCACGAACCACCTTGACTTTATCGCCTTCTTTTGTAAAAGTTCTTCTCTCTCCGTTATCATGACCGGTAAATTCAACCGAAAGCTCTATGATATGCTCTATTGCATTCTCAAAATCCGCTGCTTTCTGTTCATTGGCATTCATTACATACTTGCCGCCGATTTTCTCATAATAGACTTTCGCTTCTTTGATATACTCTCTCTGTACATCGATCCGCACCTGAAGGGAAGGGCACATTACCTCTTCCTCATCAAAATCTCTCCGCAACGCCTCACGCTTCATTTCGAGCATTCTTCTTCTTGCACCGTGAATCCAGGCAAGTACTCTCTCTTTTGACTTACCCTTAAGTTCATATTCTACAACTGCATCAGGACTTAACATCATATATTAATCAACCTGCCACTTAAGGAAACTGTTACATTTTTTCTTGGTCCAGTCATAGATGCCCTTATATGGCATTCCTTCCTCGGCCACATAATAATCGTTTCCTATCTTAATATAATTCTTATGAATACATACCACTATCGGCTCCACGTATTCGCCTTCTTCAGGCTGATTGAAAGTAATTCTATAGCACCAGTCATTATCCGTATCCTCCGGAACAACTTCAGCCTTACATATCATAAGGTCTCCGAATGTACGAAGATCGTATATATCATTCTTTACCACTGCACTGGCACCGGTCGGTATTTCTACACGGGCCGAGGTGCTCATTTTAATAAGATCAAGAACATCTACTTCTTCAGTCTCACTTGACTTTGCAGAAGTAGCCAAAACAAAAACTGTAAAACCCACCAATATCACTGCAATTATCTTTTTCATATTGCCACCCTCCTAAAGCTAGAATACAATGGAATGAATATATAGTCAATGGTTTGTTTACATTTTTGTCATATATTTACAAATTGTTCATAATTATCTTCTTCTTAAGAAAAACTCCTCGAG
>JAEEGF010232562.1_pt1 | contig 11418 bp, 9 predicted proteins | sample 9134171 | NCBI WGS metagenome assembly JAEEGF01 (sample SAMN16246542, study PRJNA631951) | gut metagenome | biome: gut microbiome; feature: rumen; material: AP-attached | host: Bos | place: Iran: Karaj | collected 2018-10
GGGAACTTTTGAAACCTGATGTCGAGAATCTTAATGATCTGTTCGTCTGTCATTGGTGAACGTAAACTTCTAAGAGTAGCCAGGAACTTATCGGTGGGTGAAATCTGAGTCGCCCTATATTGTTCAATTGTCATCTTCTTCTGTTGGGCTAATTCTGGATGGGCTAATTCTGGATAATAAGGGATATGTAATGCTATTGCTTTGGGATTATAGTAGAGTTCAGGGTCAAAACTTCCATAACAAGCTCTCCCGATATCCTCACAGTTGTTGTCTGGTTTTACCCCAAGCTGATTTATAAACATCTTCTCAATCTGTTGATAATAGTAGCCATACCTGTTGGGTCCATAGTTGTTGGTCCTTATGATAACCTTTAGTCCATCACCGCTTGGACTTCTGAAACAACAATATGTACATCCCCACTTAGCCACGTCTTCTTTTATGCGGTCAATCTCAGGGTCGGTCTTGTGGTCTATATCGAAACACATAAGGCCGTTAAGAGAATCACAACCACTATTACTCCGGTGCTTGAACATACCCTGCCACATGATGACCGGGAGGGATTTCTTGGCTTCTTTCCTTTTGTCGGGATCATCTATTAGTCTGAGGTTAGTTACTTTCAGGGCTAATTTACTGCTTGGATCTTTCATTCTGGAGATGATTGTTGAGGTTCGGCATCTCTTTTTTAAATCGTAGTTGGTGACATCAGAGATATTGTTGAAGTATGTCACGGTAAAATCAATTTTATCACTCATTTTAGTTCAATTATTTTATAACAGTTTATTCTCTTCCCATCTCTCGTGAGTTTTACTTTCTGGACATGGGCGTACTGGGTGATCTCCGTGGCTTTAGCTGTCTTAATGATAGAAAGACGATCATATTCAGCCTGGATCATCGTTTTTAGTTCGGCATTGGTATATATATCGCCGGTTTTAAGATTAAGGCTCATACCACTGATCTTGGATGCATTGGAGAGCAGACGTTTCAGATTAGCTTCGATATATGCTGCCTTTTTTATCTTCTCCGGCCCAAGTTCACGGTAATACTTCTTAAACTCAGTGGGGACAGAAGGTGAGGTTTCTATCATAGGCAGGACTTCGGAACATCTCTCAACAGCATCGACAATAGCTTTCATCTGGTGCTCAAAGTTGTCGTCCTTAAAGAAATCCTCCCTGAACCTCTGATATTCCTGCTTAGCCATATCGATAGGATTGAAGCCATTATTGTCTAGAGAATTGAGAACATGTAGTTTGCTTTTATACTGTTCCATCTTTATCTCCACGGCTCTTAGGTCAGCGATATAGGCTAGGTCATTACAGATAGCTTTGCCTGAACCCTGACCAATTCTCTCAACGTCAAGATAGCTTTTAGTATATCTCAACCTGTCTTGAGCAACCACGAAATTGTCCAGGATGCTAAGGTCAGTGATGTCCGAAAGCTGCTCCACTTGTTTCATGGTCGCTGCTCTCTTGTCATTGATTTCCTGGATCATCTGCTTCTCATCCATTCCCTTCTCGAGACTTGTGTTCTTGTAATAGTAGAATATCTCTTTACGGAATGGGTTGGTCTTGGTTCTACATCTTCCGGCGATCTGAGGAAGGTCTATCGATATGTCCAATTGCAGGTGCTCTTTGTTGCTGTCGCCGAATACATAGGTCGTTGAACAGTCAGAATAGAAGTCTGTCCCTTCAAAGCTGCACTTGGTTACGAATGTGAAAGGCTTGTTCATCGTCTTATACTCATCCTCTCCTGGAGCAGCACCGATGGAATGACCTACACTTCTCAAGGATGTCCTGTTCTTCTTATCTTCGGCACAGATTACCAGGGTCTCGGAAGGTTTGAGCTTATTGTGATCTATGACGGTACAGATATCCCTTACACTGTTCAAGAAGAAAACCGCTTCAGTCGAGTAGATAGATTCACCGTCCAAAGTGTTGAAGAAGCCTCTCTGCCGGTAATCCTGAATAATCTGATCAATGGCGGATACAGTACTTCTCATCTTCCTGGGAACTACATCAATATCTTCCTTCATCGACGGGTCCCATTCCAGTGTAACATATTCCATACCACTGAACTCCTCCATAAGATCAAGATAGACCATGTTCAAGGGAGTAGCTGATATGTTTACTATTCTATTGGGCAGACTTTTTAGCGTATGAAGGAAGTTGATCACAGTGGACCCCTTCATTCTTACGTCAGTGAAGATACATGTCCACTCATCCACGACAATAGTAAACCGGTCTAACATGTTCCTGGCCCTTAAAGCATTCAGGACGTTGAAGAGGGAATCGAATGTGGATAATATCTTCGGTACATTAGGCAGATCATTGAAAGGGTTAGGGCCACAACTTAGAAGATACTTGTCCATTTCAGCTATTGTTTCGCTCAAATCCTTGTTCCCGTCACTCCTGTCGAAATAGAACAGCTTTCTCTTGATGTTTTTGTCTTTGAGCTTACTTTTGATGAGGCTTATTCTCGGGCTTGCAAGAATGATGGGCTTATCGTTAGTCAGGAAGAACACAGTACATCCACAGCCGGTAATGTTCTTATTCAGTATTATGTGTCCTTCCGGCAAAATGTCACCAAATTCCTTCCAGGTCGATAAGTGTCGGTATTGGAGAGGGACTTGAATATCTATCTTTTTCATTTTCTTTATCAATTTGTTATTCAAGAAGGAGGGCCCAAAACTTTCGCTTCAGACCCGTCCCATCCGTCTTTCATCTATCAAGCAGCATTTCCGTTAAGATACTGAGATAGGCCACGAGTACTGTTAAAGCCTTTATCTTCCTTGTAAGACTCGTACTTGATGATGTATTCGGCCTCTTTCTGTTTAAGTTTCTCCTCAAGTTCATCGGCACTATTAGCATCAACTCTTTCCAGGACATCCCACATCCAATTTGAAGGATCATGTTCTTTTCTGGCTTTTTCAATTCTCTTTCCTCCATACTCTACCTTTAAACATCTCCAGTGGTAATTCCTGTCAAGCATGTTAGATGACTCACCAATATAAATGAACTTCACTCCATCTATGATAATGCTTCTCATATAGATGAATCCCACATGTTCTTCCGTGTCCTTCGAAGGTGTATAATTTGTTATCATTTCCGTTTCCTTCTTAATTGATACTTTTCCCATTGTCTTTAAGTTTTAATTTGTTGTCAGAAAGATCCTTATGACCCTTCTTTCTGCTCACCAGGTTCATTGTTATATTTTTTGATTTTAAGAACCTGATAAATCTTCTGTACTGCTCACGTTCCTGTTTGTGACGAGGGCAGATTTCAATGATATCGCTAAGCTTGATGGTGAATTCATACTTTTCTCCTGTCTCATAAGCTTTCTTGAACTGATCATCATACTGCTTTAGCGATTCAATGTCCATAGCAAACATTCTTTCTTCTACTATGGCATTGTGTTGATACTTTCTTTTGTTATTCATGGGTAAAAATTAAAATTGTAGTTCCATCTCCATCCCTCTTGTGTTAGAATGGGATAATACCATACCCTTTATTCTCGAAGCATGGTTCTGTCTGGCTAGTCTCTTGTAATCCTGAATGATGTCTGGGATATAGAAGTAGAATAAGAAGCCGGGGAAATTAGGTACATTCAATCCCAATGAAGGCCTTCCCTGTCCCAAGATCAGCCACATCAAAGGTTGAGGAAGGCTTTCACTATCATCCTCAAACTCTTTAAGGATTATCGGCCACCAGAACTTTACTTTATTGTTCGGCTCATCAACAGTCACCTTAAAACCACTGAGATCCTTTCCATTGGCGATTTTCTTGAGTTCATGGTTTACGCTCCATTCAAAATCCTCTGGGGCATCATACAATAGTTCTCTGATTTTTCCCATCAGCCAAATCTTCTTAATCTTTTTTTTTGCCATCTTTTCTGCTTTTAATGGTTAAGATCACGCCCATTTCATCCTTCAAAACCCTCTGTAAATGTCTGTATGCATCCTTTCTGGGTCTATTTCTGGGCACGATTCTGAGTAGTTTCTGGAGAGTCACATTTATCTCCTGTCCACTCTCTAAAGGTTGCCCATTTGAAAAGGCTTCCTCTAGTCTCTTGATATCTTCAGCGATAGAATCCACTGAAGTCGCACTATTCACACGTTTTTCATGAGTAACCGGAAGGATAGTGCGTTTATCCTCCCGTTGCACACTGTCCGCTGTCCCCGGAAAAACCGTCGAGAACATGGACTGAAGTAATTGGTATATCATAATCGTATATTGTTAAGGGAATCAGGCTCTTTCATCCCCATTTTCGTTATTTCACAGTTATAAGAAGAAGGGGCATATTTCAACCCCATTTTCTCCATTTCAGCATAGTTAAGGCGGCTATCTCCCTCAAGGATAAGGTTCCCAGGTCACCCCAGCAGCGTTTTTCACGTTTCAGTACATGGATAAGGGAACTAGACCCACCGAACCTCCCTTTTTCATATTTCACTAGATAGGGGTTCTACGGGCCGGGGAGTGCGTTTTTACGATTTCGGGATTTTTTAAGGTTTTTGCTGCTCATAGTGCCTAAATATGGCACTGGGATGGGGTAATTTTGCAGTGGATTACAGATTTGCGTTTTTGTGAGAAATGGGATTGTGTGAAATCATTAGATATGTGATATGCCCATTTTTCAAGAAAAATGCTTATCTTTGCGTCCGGAACAAGAATATTATATATTCTTGACCTGCGAAAGACCGAGAGTTGAACGATATATAACAAACTCCTTTGCGGTTATATAGGCTTTGGTCGGCCTGCAGGGACTGCATTGGGGTTTGTTTTTTAATATGATAGAGCTGAATTAACCAATGGCTTCTAAGAAGAAATATACATTTATTGATCTATTCGCAGGGTGCGGAGGATTGTCTGAAGGTTTCTTGCAGACCAATCGCTTCCAAGCATTAGCTCATGTCGAATGGGAGAAGCCAATGGTTGACACATTAAGGAACCGTCTCGTAACCAAATGGAAAGAGTCTAAACAATCAGCAAGAAAAAAAGTAATCCACTTTGACATACAAAAAACGGACGAACTTCTTCATGGCAATTGGAGCAAAGAATCCGTTGACCAATATGGGACTACAAATGATGACTTTGTGAAATTATTTGGCCTTAAGGAACTTATTGGAAGTACTCATGTTAACCTTATTATTGGAGGGCCACCGTGTCAAGCATATTCTATTCACGGAAGAGCTACTGATAAGAATTCGATGAATGACGATTATCGGAACTATTTATTTGAGAGTTTCTGTAAAGTTGTGGACGAATTTCAACCCGACATATTTGTCTTCGAAAATGTTGCAGGTTTGCTTAGCGCAAAACCTGGAGGTGTGCCAGTCAGAAACCGCATTTTTGATGCGTTTAATGCTATTGGCTATCAAATTCTCAATCCAGAAAATCTTCCTAAAGCTTTATTCAATGCTGTTGATTTTAACGTTCCACAGAATAGACCACGTGTTATCATTTTAGGCATAAAAAGGGATTCGATTTTTAGTCTGAATGAGCTATACAAAGCAATAGAATCAGAACGAAGCACGAAGCAGAAACTTACAGTAAGGGATGCCATCGGGAATTTACCAGCGTTATATCCTCTTCCAAAACAAATAAAAGAGGGTCGTACAGTTCGGTCCCATCAAATGAATCCTAATCCCGATATTAAACAACATGAAGCTAGAAATCATGGCCCTCGTGAATTAGAGATTTTCAGGGAATGGGTAGAGTCTAGAATGAATTATATCAGTCACCAGGAAATGATAGATTATTATTATCAGAAAACTGGACATATTACGCTTTACCAAAAGTATAAAAGTCTGGAGTGGGATAAACCCTCACATACCGTTGTCGCTCATTTAAGTAAGGACGGTTATATGTTTATTCATCCAGATCCTGAACAACAACGTAGTATAACAATTAGAGAAGCAGCTTGCTTAATGACGTTCCCAATGGATTTCATGTTTTTAGGGAACAATGCTTACAATTTCAAAATGATTGGAAATGCTGTTCCTGTAAATTTCGCGAGGGCAATTGCAACTGCTTTATATAAAATATTAGATACAAAAACAGAACAATGAATGTACTAATCGCATGTGAAGAAAGCCAAGCTGTATGCAAAGCCTTTAGAAAAAGAGGCCATAACGCATTCAGTTGCGATATATTGGAATGTAGCGGAGGACACCCCGAATGGCATTTCAAACAAGACGTTTTACAGGTAATACCTGATCATGGCGGAACACTTGAAACAGGTGATACTTATTTCTTGCCCGAAGGAGAAAAGTGGGATCTTATGATTGCACATCCTCCTTGTACATATCTTTCTGTGAGTGGAGCTAGATGGCTTTACCACCCTGATGACGCTCACTTGCCTATTGAACAGCGTAGGGAGCATCCTCATCATCTTGGTAGAAGAAAGATGAAACAAGAAGCGATAGAGTTCTTCATGAAATTCACCCAAACTGACATAGAACATTGGGCAATTGAAAACCCTGTTGGTTGTATGAATACAGAGTATCGTAAACCTGATCAAATTGTACAACCGTTCTGGTTTGGTGACAATGCTTCAAAAAAGACGTGTCTGTGGCTTCATAACTTGCCACCATTAGTGCCTACCAATATGGTTGAAGAAGGGCCTCGAGTTGTTCTCTCAAGTGGGCGTTCTTTACCAAAATGGTACTCGGACTCGTTTAATACTAGAATTTCAACTGAAGAGAGAAGAAAACTTAGAAGTAAAACTTTCCCAGGATTTGCAGAAGCTCTTGCAGAACAATGGGGCAAATATATTGAAGATCATGTTATACATCCGTAAACTATTCACCCAAGATTTAAGGGACGGCAAACAAATAGCTTTTCCCAAGGAACCATCATTGGCTTTCTTTAACTTCAATTACATTAACAACGAGTCAGATAGAAAGGTATCATTTATATTCAAGGCGCAATTTGGGCAATTTGAACAATTTGATAATAAACTGATACAATCACGTCTCTATGCCGCTGGCTCCGAATCTCGAATGGATGGTGAAGTTAAAGCCTTTATTCGTGATGAGTTAAATGCCCAAGTTAATGATCTTCTCATATTTAAGAATAAGGGAACTAAATATACTGATTTTGAATTTATGTTTGTTCCCCAAAGCAACACTCAATATTATCCCTTGCTTCTTCAGTTATCAAATAGTGATAATCATTCTGTCTTTGGCTTCGATGAGAGCCAACCTGAGATTGAGAGGGTAAGCTCTAAATATCGTCAGTTCATAACCGCCATAAAGTCGAAACCCTTCTTGTTGCTTGCAGGCATATCTGGTACGGGTAAGAGCCGTATTGTAAGGGAACTTGCGCGGTCATGTTGGCCGGTTGGTAGTGAAGAGTTCAAAGCTCAAAAGCCGAGCAACTATGAGATGGTCCAAGTAAAGCCAAATTGGCATGATTCTAGCGAATTAATTGGCTATGTGAGCCGTATTGAAGGTGAGAAGTTTATTGCTGGTGATTTCCTCAAATTCATTTCAAAAGCTTGGGAGAACCAGGACACTCCATATTTCCTCTGTCTCGATGAAATGAACCTTGCTCCTGTAGAACAATACTTTGCAGAGTATCTCAGCGTAATTGAAACCCGAAAGGCTGATGGAAATGGAGGTATTAAAACAGATCCGATTCTCAAGAGCAATGAACAATGGTTCTTTGATCTAACCGCTTCGCTACCGTGTGGTGATGAAGTTCGCCAAAGATTTAACAATGAGGGTATCACCATCCCCCAGAATCTTATTGTCATTGGTACCGTTAATATGGATGAGACTACCTTCTCATTTTCTCGGAAAGTACTTGACCGAGCTATGACCATTGAAATGAATGAGGTTAACCTTGATGGTGGTCTAGACTCTAAATATGAGATTATTGGAAAGCTCGAGAAAGATGACTTGATTGGTATTGCTGTTGAGGGTGTTGATGTGTATAGCATTCATCGAGGTGTTTGTGACAAAGTGATTGACTATCTAAAAAAGATAAATAAAAAACTTGAGGGAACTCCATTTAAGATAGCATACCGTACTCGCAATGAATTCCTCCTTTATGTGGTCAATAATCTGCCTTATAAAGAAGATGAGAATGGTGAGGAATGGACTGAAGAAGAAATCATTGCTCGCGCTCTTGATGAAATTACAAACATGAAAATATTGTCACGAATTGAAGGTGATGAATCAAAAGTGCCCGAGAAATTACTTAAAGAATTATCGCAACTTATCAAAGAAGAATTAGAGGATATTTCGGGTTTGGAGTTTGTAGAGAGCGAGGAAGTCGCAGAGCCTGATGAAGATGGCAATATGCCGCTGATTTCTATCTCTCTTGCCAAACTTGACGAAATGATTAAACGCCTCAAAAATAGCGGATACACATCATTCTGGGCATAAATAATGGATCTCTTGAGGATTAAACATACCGATTTTACTATGAGCATCGAATGCCCCAAATTTGAAGGCATTTGGGGCAAAGCTGTCACGAATGTAGGTGAGGAAAACTTGACTTCCACATACTCTTGGAGTGATGGTGTGCAGTCGGTAAAACTCACCAATCTTTCAGATCAAACTATTGAGATTATCCAAGGGGAACCAAGCCAAGCTATTTTCTTCGACAACGCCAATTACCCAATATGGGTTGAGTTCAACTCTAATGTAACCCAAGCCGAGTTCAGTTCGATGTTGCAAAACGTCAATGAAGGCTTTAGCTTTCGCAGCCACATCTTAGCCGGATTCTTGAACTATGGCAATGATATTGGCAAGAGCGAGATAAACCTTAGGTACATAATTGGTGATACCCAAAAGTCGTTTACTTTCGGGTTTGAGGTGTTGAGTACGAAGCTCAATTATCACGAACACTGGAAGTATATCATAGAAGATATCGAGCGTGAGTACAGAATGCTATCGCTCGATTACATGAAGCGAACTTTCCACGGTTTTTCCCCTCAGACCGATGGAGATAGACCGGATCTGATCTGGTGGAGCGTCTTCCAGGGAGAACAAGATAAATTCATTAATGCTTGCCGCAGCATCATAGAGCGGCCTAGGCGCCGTTTACGTGGCATAGAAGTGTACCAACGTGCTGATAAGCTCAAACGGGTTACATCTGCTATTGAGAATGAATTTGCCGAGCATCGTAAAGAACCTGCACACTTGTACCGCAATGAAGAACAGGTTCAAAATAATGATACTCAAGAAAACCGTTTCTTGAAATATGCCCTCGGGCAGATCACAACCAAATACGCCCAATTGGAGCAGCGTATCGAACAGTTGAAGAACATCTCTGAAACGATGGTGACTGAAATGCAGGAGAGGGTATCAATACTAAAACACCTGCAACGCCATCCATTCTTCCGTACTATCGGACGCTTTAAAGGGCTCTCACAGGAAAGTCTCGTTCTTCAGAAAGCTACCGGCTACAGTCAAGTATATCGCACATGGAACCTGTTACGCAGGGCATACTCGTTGAATGACGGTATTTATCGCTTGCAGTCCAAAGATATAGCCACGCTATATGAAATTTGGTGTTTCATTGAGGTCAGCCATATCGTCAAGAAATGCCTCAAAGAAACTGAAGATGACATTTTAGTTGACCATCGGAACCGTATGGAAATGAGCGGTATGTTTACGTGGGAGCTGGGTAAAGGTGAGCATTCCCGCATTTTATTCAAGAAAAATGACGTGGAACTGGCCGAACTGGTTTACAATCCCAAGCATACTGACCGTCCCAATGATAGTATCAGTATTGCGGATTTGGTCGTACCTACTGTTCCGCAGAAGCCTGATATCGTTCTTCAACTCACCAAAAACGACATGCAGAAAGGCATGAAGTTCACTTACCTATTTGATGCGAAATATCGTATTGGGGGACGTGATAGCGATGATGTGGACGAACCACCTGATGGAGCCATCAACCAAATGCACAGATATCGTGATGCTATATATTACCAGCACAATCAGGACGAAGCCCTCAAGCGAGAGGTGATAGGCGGTTACATCCTATTCCCAGGAAACGGCCAACCTAAGAAATTTGAGGATTCGATTAAGGCTGTAAATATTGGGGCCTTCCCGTTACGTCCTAAAGACGTAGTTAGCCGTAAGCTGCTCGAAGGTCATATCGCTCAATTGATTGCCTCTAAATCATCAAAGATTATCGAGCAGGTGATTCCTCAGAAGGGCGTTTTCGTCGAAGTTCCTAATCGAGTACTCATCGGACTTGTCGTTAATCGTAAAAGGATTAATGAGGAGATGTTCGATAATGGCTCAGCTGACCTCTATTATACCGGCTCCAATTTCCCCACAACGATTGCTCTGCACGATCTTCACTTCTTTATCCCTTACATCAAGGGCAAGGGAATTCGTGATGTGTATGAGGTGAAGCGAGTTCGAACTATTACCGCCAGGGAAGCAAAAGGCGATGAAGGCAGCGAAAACGACCTTCGATTAGCCTTTGAGCTGGAATTCAGCCGTCATCTTTTTGATGACTACAAAAAGATAGATACCTCTCACATGAGCAACAACACGTTTATCGACACAACGTTTGATGCTATTGGTTCTCTTTTAAATACAGATGATTCTGAATAAACTAATTTACACTATATTATGATGATATGGAAGCCAATAAACTAAACTTAGCCAAGATATTCACTGGATACACGTTATACAAAGTACCGTTTTATCAACGTAGTTATGTCTGGGAGGAAGACAAATGGAGCAGATTTTTAACTGACATGTACTATGTCTCGTCAAATAAGAAAAGCTACTTTCTTGGATCCGTCATCTTAAAACAAGAAAGTACAACAACGGGCACTCCTGATGAAAGAATCATAATTGATGGCCAACAGCGCTTTACTACGATTATTCTATTTTTTAAATCACTCTCTTTGAAGAAACCTGAACTAGAAGGTGCTTTTATCAATCGTTTCTATATCCCTCTTAATAATCAAGTTGCACTTAAACATAGCATTAATGATGCAGTTGATTTCAAAGCAATCATGGATTTAAGTGCAGACGAGCCTGTTATTAAAGAGAAGCCAAGCAAGATAATTCAAGCATATAATTATTTCCACGATAAACTTAATGTAGATCTTATTGACTTTCATACCCTCATAAGCAATCTCACATTGATTGGGATTGATCTCAATCAAGATGATGATGAGCAAATGATTTTTGACACCATCAATTCTTTGAGTGAGCCGCTGACAACCGGAGAATTGCTGAAAAACTATTTCTTTAAAGAGGATGCTCGCGAGGAATATGAAATTCTTTGGAGGCCCACTTTTGAAGAAGATAGTGACACCATTGAGTTTTGGAATAGGGTAATCACTCAAGGACGATTGGGAAAAACGAATATTGATATCTTCTTCAATGCGATGCTGCAAATCAAGATTCACAATCACTCAATCCCGGGAATCTCATCTGAGTATCGA
>JAEEGF010343505.1_pt1 | contig 11418 bp, 7 predicted proteins | sample 9134171 | NCBI WGS metagenome assembly JAEEGF01 (sample SAMN16246542, study PRJNA631951) | gut metagenome | biome: gut microbiome; feature: rumen; material: AP-attached | host: Bos | place: Iran: Karaj | collected 2018-10
CCCTTGACTATTCCCAAATCCATGTTAGAATAGCACTGTAATTTTTAAGGAATTACGAGGAAATTATTGCGAATTCTTTTCGCCAAGCGAAAGGAACAAGGAAAAGGAGGAAACCTCATGAAGAAGATCCTGGCACTGGTCCTGGCTCTGATGCTGGTCTTCAGCCTCTGCGCCTGCGACAAGGGCGGCGGCACGACCAATCCCACCAGCGCCCCCACCGCAGCCCCCGCACCCGGCGGCAGCGAGCCCGCCCCCGCAGCCAGCGGCAAGGCCTACCCCAACTGCAACGCCGACGGCAGCATCAACCTGGACACCATCGCGCACTACGACGCGGAGTATGACTACTCCAAGAACCCCAAGTACAAGGTCGCCTATCTGGTGGCCAACAGCGGCCCTCTGTATGAACAGTCCGCCGACGCCTACGAGCACTGGGCTCCCCTCTTCAACATGGAGTGGGCCGGCTTCATCAGCGCCAACGGCGACTCCGATATGTTCCTGACCAACCTGCAGACCGCCATCGACCAGGGCGTCAAGGCCTTCATCCTGGACCCCGACTCCACCATCTTCCCCGCCGTGGTGAACCTGCTCAACCAGTATCCCGACGTGGCCTGGATGAGCCAGATGTCTCCTCCCCGTGACGGCGAGGCCGGCGACAACGTGCCCGTGGGCGGCAACCTGATCAACAACTACGTGGGCTTCGACAACACCGAGGCCGGCCGTCAGGTCACCCGCGTGCTGATCGACTGGAAGAACCGCACCTATCCCGACGTTCCCTGGAGCGAAGTCGGCTTCCTGATGGTGGACTACACCCTGTCTCCCCCGCTGCATGAGCGCAACATCGGCTCTCATGAGGTGTGGATCGAGGCCGGCGGCCTGGAAGAGAACTTCTTCGTGGCCGACACCGTCTCCACCGGCATGACCATGCAGGGCGGCCTGGACGCCATCGGCCCCGTGGTCTCCTCCAACAGCAAGATCAAGTACTGGCTGTGCAACGGCATGTTCGACGATATGGCCCAGGCTGCCGCCTCCATCTTCGACCAGCAGGGCCTGACCGAGACCTCCTGCGTGGCCGACTTCGGCGGCTCCGCCCTGCAGATGCAGTGGGACGCCGGCCAGCAGGACGCCTACCGCTACGCCATCTTCACCGCTCAGAACCTCTATGCCGAGCCCATCATCGGCGCGGTCTACGCCTTCCTCAACGGCTGGGCCACCCCCGACAGCATCTGGCCCAGCTGGGTGAAGTGGGACGACAAGGGCACCGACGGCCACACCTATTCTCAGCTGCGCCTGCCCACCGAGCCCCTGGTGTATGAGACCTACAAGCACTATCTGGAGTGGACCGACATGTATGCCCACGCCGACGCTTATCCTTACAGCCAGGACGGCATCAGCATCGACGATTACAGCCCCTTCGTGAGCGAGGTCCCTGCGGACTACAAGCAGCCCTGAGTCTCTGAATCCCGACGTTTTCTCCGATGCTGCACCGGAGACCGAAAGGCGGGCGGCCAAAGCCGCCCGCCTTTTTACACACATTACTTAACTGATAAAGGCAGGTGAACAGCGCATGGCAAAAACACTGGAGTTCAAAGGCATCGGAAAGTCTTACCCCGGCGTCCGCGCGCTGGATAACGTAAACTTCAAGGCCGAGGGCGGCAAGGTCCTGGCCCTTCTGGGTGAAAACGGCGCGGGCAAGAGCACGCTGCTGAAGATCCTCAGCGGCGATCAGGCCGCCAGCGAGGGCGAGATCCTGGTGGACGGGGTCGTGACCGCCTTCCACTCCCCCCACGACTCCCAGGCCGCGGGCATCAGCGTCATCTATCAGGAACGGCAGCTGATGCCGACCCTCTCCGTCATGGAGAACCTTTTCGCCGGGGCCCTTCCCAAAAAGGGGCTTCTGGTGGACAGGAAGGCTCTTTACGAGCAGACGGCGGCCATCATCCGGGAATTCGGCCTGGACATAGCCCCCGATGAGCTGGTGGGCCGCCTCAGCATCGCCAACCAGCAGATGGTGGAGATCATGAAGGCCTACCGGCGGGACAGCGACATCATCGCCTATGACGAACCCACGGCCCCCCTCTCCGAAAAAGAGATCGACCTGATGTTCAAGGTCATCGAAAAGCAGAAGGCCGCCGGGAAAGCCATCATCTATGTCTCCCACCGCATGAACGAGATCTTCCAGATCACCGACGAGATCGTGGTGCTGAAGGACGGGCGGCAGGTCACCACCCTCCAGACGAAGGAGACCAGCGAGCCGGAGCTCATCAAGGCCATGGTGGGCCGGGACATCGGCGACACCTACGCCAACCTCCGCCGCAACACCCCCCAGCAGGAAGTGCTGCTGGAGGTCAAGAACCTCTGCACGCCCAAGCTGAAAAACGTCAGCTTCACCGTCCATAAGGGCGAGATCGTGGGCCTGGCAGGCCTGGTGGGCGCAGGGCGCACGGAGGTGGCCCGGGCCCTCTTCGGGGCCGACCCCATCACCTCCGGCGAAATTTACCTGAACGGCGAAAAGGTGTCCTTCCGCTCCCCCCGGGAAGCCATCGACAAGGGCATCGCCCTCTGCCCGGAGGACCGGAAGGAGCAGGGCCTCGTGATGTACCGCTCCATCTCCGACAACGTGGCCATGCCCGTGGTGAACTATCTGAAAAAGGGCCTGGGCTTCGTGGACCGGAGCCAGGCCACCGTGCTGGCGGACAAGGCCGTGTCCGACTACGCCATCAAGACGCCCACCATCCTCAAGCTGGTGGCGGAGCTCTCCGGCGGCAACCAGCAGAAGGTCATCCTGGGCCGCTGGACCAGCGACAAGGTGAAGACCCGCCTCCTGATCCTGGACGAGCCCACCAAGGGCATCGACGTGGGCACCAAGGCGGAGATCTATCAGAAGGTCTGCGACCTGGCATCCGAGGGCATCGGCGTCCTCTTCATCTCCAGCGAGCTCACCGAAGTCATCAATCTGGCGGACAACATCTTCGTCATGCGGGGCGGCAGCGTCAGCGGCTGCCTGCCCAGGGCCGAGGCCACGGAGGAAAACGTGCTGACCCTGGCCATGGCCGACGAAGCCGGGAATAAAGGAAAGGAGGGACGGGCATGAAATCGGAAGGTTCTTTTTTCCAGAGGAAGATCAAGCCCCTCCTGCAGCATAAGGTATTCTCCCTGATCCTGCTCTACCTGGCCATGGTGATCATCTTCACCGTCTGGGCCGCTCTCAAGAACGGACAGTGGAACAGCTTCCTCCGGATCACCATTTTCCGCAACATCCTCAACTCCCTGGTGATCTCCAGCTTCCTCACCATCGGCGCGGGCTGCCTGCTCATCGCGGGCCACATGGACCTGAGCCAGGCCGCCATCGGCGCCTTCGGCAGCATGGTGCTGGCCACGGCCATCAAGGCCTGGGGCCTCCCCTGGTTCGTGGGCATCATCCTCGCCCTTCTCCTCTGCGCCGTCTTCGGCGCCGTCAACGCCTTCTTCGTGACGAAGCTGAAATTTCCCTCCTTCATCGGCACCCTGGCCATGGCCAGCATGGTGAAGGGCCTCATGTACCTCTTCAGCTCCATGGGCAACGGCGGCGTGGCGGCCAACATCAACTTCTCCAACAAGGCCACCGCCTTCCTGGGCACCGGCTCCCTGGCCGGGATCCCCCTGAGCGTCATCATCATGGTGATCTTCTTCATCGTCTATGGTCTCATCATGTCCAAGACCGCCTTCGGCATGAAGGTGACCCTCATGGGCGGCAGCCCCGTGGCCGCCACCCTGGCGGGCATCAACGCCGCGGGCATCACCACCCTGCTGTTCATCAACAGCGCCGTGCTGGGCGGCGTCGCGGGCATCTTCAATGCGGCCAAGCTCAGCCAGGGCGCCCTGACGGCCCTCACCACCAACCAGTTCACCGGCATCACAGCGGCCATCCTGGGCGGCATCTCCTTCGGCGGTGGCGCCGGCGGCATGGGCGGCGCTTTCGTGGGCCTGCTCATCCTCAACACCTTCCAGGTGGGCATGGGCATCGTGGGCGTCAACCCCTTCTGGGTCAACGTTTTCTCCGGGCTGCTCCTCCTGATCGCCCTGGCTTTCGACTTCCTGAGCCAGCAGCGGCAGAAGAAAGCCCTGGCGCATTGAGTTGGGAGGGAATGAAATGAAAAAGAACAATGTCTTCTCCGTTTTCGTAAAGAGCAAGTCCTTCCCGCTCATCATCATCCTTCTGGTCATGGCCGTCATCACCATGGTCATCAGCTCCGGCGTCACGGAAGGCGCGCCCTTCGGCGCCATGTTCACCGACGGCTTCCTGTCCAAGGGCAATATGATCACCGTTTTCGGCGGCATGGCCATCCAGGTGGTCATGCTCTGCGGCCTGGGCTGCATCCTCATCAGCGGCAACATCGACCTGTCCGTGGGCGGTCAGGCGGCCCTCTGCTCCATGGCCTTTGCCTGGCTGTGCAAGAACACCCAGATGGGCTGGGGCATCGCCTTCCTGCTGACCCTCTGCCTGGCCCTCTGCCTGGGCCTGGTGAACACGCTGCTGGTCAACAAGCTGCGCTTCCCCGCCTTCATCGCCACCATCGGCATGTCCTCCATCTACCGGGGCCTGTGCAGCATCATCACCAAGGGCAACAACATCCAGATCGCCCGCCAGTCCTTCCTGGCCCTGGGCAAGACCAACCTCTTCGGCTTCCTGCCCATCGCCTTCGTCATCGGGCTGGTGCTGCTCCTGTGCTGCCAGTTCGTCCTTTCCTACACCCGCTTCGGACGCAGCATCTTCATGGTGGGCGGCAACCAGCAGGCGGCTCGTCTCAGCGGCCTGAACCCGGACCGCACCAGGCTGATCCTCTTCCTGCTCAACAGCGTCATGGCCTGCATCGGCGGCCTCCTCTGGAGCGCCCAGAACAAGCTGGCCAGCCCCAGCTCCATCATCGACGCCGCGCCGGATATGAAGGTCATCTCCGCCGCCATCCTGGGCGGCATCGCCTTCACCGGCGGCGCGGGCAACCTGGTGGGCGGCCTGATCGGCGTGCTGCTGCTGAACGTATTCAACAACATGCTCATCGTCATGGGCATCCAGACCTACTGGACCGTGTTCGCCTCCGGCTTCGTGCTGGCGGTGGCCCTGGTCATCGACTACATCTCCAACGAGCGGCGGCGCAAGGCGCTGCTGGCGGCGTCGGCAGCTGCGGAGGCTGCGGAAGCCTCAGGAGGATAGGGGCACGCTGCTTTTGCAGCGCGCCTGTGATGTGCCCGCTTCGCGGGCGTGATGCCGCCCTTCGCGCTTGTGATGTGCGGCCCATGGCCGCATGATGCTGCGCCTTGCCAGGCGCGGTGGCGGTTTCCCCTTCGGGGAGGAATGAAAACAGGGACTGCTGCGGCAGTCCCTGTTTTTCATCACAATATGAGCAAAACTTTAAAAAGGCGGAACAAAACGGGCGGATTTGTGTTATAATGTGCAGGAGATTTACAAAGGAGGGCTTTCCATGAAAAGGTGGACTGCGCTTGCGCTGATAATCCTGCTTCTGCTTTGCTTATCCGCCTGCGGCGGGAAAGACCCGGAGCTGACGGCGACGGCTGCTCCCGCACCCCAAGTTACGGAAACCCCTGCGCCCCAGGCGACGGAAGCGCCCCAGCCGAAGCAGTTCGTCTTCACCCGCTCGAATTTCCCCCGGCTCAACGGCTCCACCGCCATGGTGCCCCTGGGACAGGCCATCGCCAGCGTCCTGCTGGGTGAGACAAGGGAGGAGGTCGCCGATCTCATCGACTTTTCCCGCACCACCCAATCCTACCGGCAGCTGATGAACGGCATGGCCGATCTGCTCATCTCCGGCGCGCCGCCGGAGGCCATCTATCAGGAGAAGGAGGCGCAGGGCTTTGATTGGGAGCTTTCCCTCTTTGCCGTGGATGGGCTGGTCTTCCTCGTCAACGCGGACAACCCGGTGGACAGCCTGACCGTGGAGCAGCTCCGGGGCATTTACAGCGGGAAGATCACCAACTGGAGCGAGGTGGGCGGCAACGATGTGGAGATCGTCCCCTTCCAGCGCAACGAGGAGGCCGGGAGCCAGACCGCCATGAAAAAGCTGGTGATGGGCGACGTTCCCCTGATGGATGCGCCCAAGGAATATGTCAGCGGCGCCATGGGGGACCTGGTGGAGGTAGTCGCCTCCTACAACGACTCCGCCGCCGCCATCGGCTACACCGTCTATTACTACGCCCACGACATGAAGATGGCGGAGGACCTGAAGCTGCTGGCGGTGGAGGGCGTGGAGCCCAGTGCCGAGACGATACGCAGCCGGGAATATCCCTTCATCAACGATTCCTATGTGGTGATCGCCGCCGGGCTCCCCGACGACAGCCCGGCCAAGGTGCTGTATGACTGGCTCCTCAGCGAGGAGGGGCAGCGGCTCGTGGCCCACGAGGGCTATGTGAGCATCCTGGACGTGGGGGAAACGCCATGAAGAAGCTGATTGCGGCTTTGCTGCTCCTCACCCTCACCGGCTGCGGAATGAAGCCGGAAGCGCCCACAGTAACGGAGGCCCCGGCGGCGACGGAGGCTCCTTTGGCGACGGAGGCCCCCGTGGAAACAGAGCCCCCCTCCCCCGTATACACCGACTGGTCCAAGCTCACGCCCTACGAACCGGAGAAGCCGGTCTATACCCTTCATCCGGGCTACGTCGGCCCCGATGAACCGGAGGCGCGAGATGACTACGGCGTACTGCTGCCCTACATCGGCAAATATGCCTCCATGGAACGGTATGTGATCCCCGCCCTGCCCCTCTACGGCCTGGTGACCGGTAAGGGGGAAGTGGTGACCGATCCCGTTTACAGCGACATCAACTTTTACGAGGATTGCCTGGTCCTCTACCGGGGCGATCCCCAGGGCGTCGGCGGCGGGGACACCTATTTTCACGGGCCCTTTTCCCGCACCCTGGCCGCCCCTGACGGGCACTGGGTCCATGAGCTGCCGGAGGGGTATTTCGTAGGAAACAGTCAGGGGCTGATCGTATTGGCCGGGACGGACGGCTCCCTGGAGATATGGAACACGGAGGGCGAGGTCACGGCCCGCTTTGACGGCGAACCCTTCAACGAGCTTTTCGGCGAGGGGTTCTATTGGGGGGAAGAAGGGGGCCCCTTCCTCACCTGGGCAGACGACAGGGTGGGCTACGCCATAAGCTATGTGGTAAAGGGTCAGTACCGGGAGGAGCCCCTCCGCGCCTATCTGGATCTTGCCGCCGGGACGGTCTCCGACACCCCGCCGGAGGGCTACCCGGAGGAAATAGACTATGATGCGCTCAGCCGGGCGCGCTCTGAAACTAGGCCCGTGCCGCCCACGGTGGACGGGTGCAGATCCCTGAGTCCCATCACCGACAGGGTCACGGGAGAAGTCTATTATTATGGCTACAACCGGCATCTGGATAGTCACGCGCTTTACGACGGCGCGGGAAACCGTCTGCTGGAAAACGCCGACCTGACCTGGCCCTTTGAAGCGTCGCGAACCCTCGGCGCCGGGCTGTATGCCGTGCTGGAGGACGGCTGCTTCTGTCTCCTCTCCCTTGCGGATGGGACGACGGTGTTCCGCTACCCCATGCGGACGAATTCGGATTAAGGGAAAGCGCAGGTTTTCATCCGTTGTTCCGCTTCTTCCTAGGCCGTGTTGCAGGATTCCCCTTTCTCGTCATTGCGAACCCGCGAAGCGGGTGTGGCAATCCGTTTCGCTGCAAAGCCAAAACGCGACCCAGTGAAGCGGCCGCGTGTTGGAGCGAATGTTTCGCCGGAATTTGCGAGCATTGCTGAGATCGGTAATGCGAACTATTCCGGCGAAAAATGGAAATAAGACGGATTCCCACGACCGTTCTGCGGACTGGCCTCAGAACGACGGGGTTTCCGGCATTTTTCGGCACGCCCTTAAGTAATCGATGAATAAATCACCGCGCGCGTCTTGCCGGCATATTTGCCGCCTGATTTAGTCAAATAATCTTGCAATACACAGAGTATTCCTGCGATTTTTCGCCTTCATCAGGTAAAAAATCTTCTCGGCAATCCGCACACGCCAGTTTAATCATCTGTTACTTAAACGCAAAAAAAGAGATATTTTCAGTTTGCAAAGATTCAACATAAAGGGAGCTCTCCGACTCACCGCGGACATCCTTGTCTGCGGCTAACAGTTCCTGTAAACGAGCAGGTGGTGAACTTTCATCAACTGATTGGCCCATACTGCATGCAAAACAAACGCGAGGCGGCCCGGATGGGCTGGCTCAGACTGTCAACAAGGAACCAGATCATCGAAAACGGTCATGGCGAAATCGGTGACCGATCTCATCGAGTACTGCAATCCGAGTCTTCCGTCCTTATATCCTCAACATGACCAAGAGGACGAGAGAGCGGATCACCACATCAAAACGCTCCTCATTCCCCGCGAGGGGACCCTCCGCATAGCGGGGGCGTGCGCTACATCATTCCACGCGATGAGCAACAGGCGCGTCCCAGTGTGGGGTTGCACACGCATCCCTGCAAAGGCCCTCGCGCCTGGAATGGGAAACAACCGCGCTGCAGTGGGCGCGCGCTGCCTCGCGATGAAAAAACGGAGGTTTGTCTATACATTAAGGCGGCCCTGTCAGGCCACGTCGATGCGTTGTTCCGGTTGAATTCGTTTTTCAAAATGCCGTCTTTCTGAGTAACAGCACCTCAATATAAGCAGGGTCACAGCAGCTGCCGATGATACTGCAAATGTTAGTAATGCAGATTTCGCGGAAGGGAACGACCGGGTTTACAAGTTCATAGAGCTAGTCTACAGTCTCCTTGGATATGCTTATCTCCCACCGTGATCGTGACGGTGTTCGTAGCGACGTTGTTGCCGTATTGATCCTCCACCATCAGATTCTCCCCGCTTTTTTGATATTTACATTTCTTGAAATTATGATATAATAATATGAATTGACACATCACTATTCCGGTTGTATGAGGAATAGTCCCCTCATCGGGACAAGACAAGGCGCAGAGCTCCGGTCACTGCGCGGCACTGGGGTGTATCACTTTTGAATAAAGAAAACCAGCTTTTCCTGCGATTATGCGACATTCTTTCAGACGTCGTCCTGATCGTGCTGGCGATGCTGCTGTCCTACTTTTTGCGATTCTGGGTCCTGCCTGGCAAAGAAAACATGCCGCTGCTGTTCTACGTCCGCAGCGCGCTCCTGATCTCCCTTCTGTATCTCCTGCTGTTTTCCACCCTGGGGCTCTATGAATTCAAACAGAATATCCTGATCCTGCAGATCACCCAGCAGGTCATCCTGGTCTCCCTGGGATGCACGGCTGTGCTGGCCATGTTTTATTTTACCTCCCGCACCGTCGACGTATCCCGCGTCCTCCTGTTCTTCTTTCTGATTCTCAGCTCGCTGTTCCTCTCCGGAAAGCGCGCCCTGTACTACCGCCTGCGAAGGACCGCTTATGCCCGCGGCCTCCATGTCCGCCAGGTCCTTTTGGTGGGCTCCAGCCCATCGGCGGCAGAATACAACCGCACCCTCACGGAAATGCCCTGGATCGGATATCAGCTGCTGGGGACCGTGGGTTCCAAGCCGCTGGCGGAGGGAGTGCCCTACCTGGGCACCCTGGACACGCTGGACGACGTGCTGCGGGACACCACGGCGGAAGAACTGGTGGCCGCCCTGGATTCCGACGAATTTCCTGCGATGGACCGCATCGTCAACCTTGCGGAAAAATACGGCCTGAAGTTTTCCCTCATCCCCTATTTTGCCACCTATATGATCTCCAGGCCTTATATCGACCAGGTGGGCAGCCTCCCCCTCGTCAACCTGCGGCGCATTCCCCTGGACAACATGTTCAACGCCTTCGTCAAGCGGGCGACGGACATCGCAGGAAGTCTGCTGTGCCTCCTGCTCACCTCCCCCCTGATGCTGATCGCGGCATTGGGAACGCTGGCGACCCTGGGCCGCCCGATCATCTTCCGGCAGACAAGGGTGGGGTATCAGCGCAAGGAATTCACCATGCTGAAATTCCGTTCCATGCGGGCGGCTCAGCCCGGTGACAGTTCCGGATGGTCCAACTATGACAAGAATCGGCTCACCCCCTTCGGAGCCTTCCTTCGGAAGACCTCCATCGACGAGCTGCCTCAGCTGATCAACGTGCTGCGGGGGGAAATGAGCCTGGTGGGTCCCAGGCCTGAGCTCCCGAAATTCGTGGACCAATTCCGGGAAACGGTGCCGCTCTATATGCTGAAGCATCAGGTCAGGCCGGGCATGACCGGCCTCGCCCAGATCCACGGGTTTCGGGGAGACACCTCTATCGAAGCGCGGATCCGGCTGGATCTCCGGTATATCGAGACCTGGAGCTTCCTGCTGGATGTGAAAATCCTGTTTCTTACGCTCTTTCACTTTATGGATATCGGAGAACCCAAACACCCCTCTGAAAACAAAGAAGACATTAGCGGAGATGAACAACATGAACGATCAGAAGTCACCGAAGACAAGTGCACCGGAAGCGAAGACTCCCTCGATGAGCAGCACTGACTCAAAGAAGGGCGGCACCGGCGCTTCTATTCTGGACAGATTCCCCTATGAATTTCCGGCGTTGCTGCTGGCGCTTGGGCTGGTAATGCTAACGCTTTTGCAGTTTATCGAGAATCAGAAGTGGCTGGTGCTCAGCTGCTGCATTCTGTCCGCTCTGCTGGCCGGCATCCTCTTTTTTCAAAAAGGGCAGCTCAAAAAGCAGCGGCTGTTCTTCCTGCTCTACGGTGTTTATCTGGTATGGCTGGGCTTGGGCATCTTCTGGGCCGTATCCGGGAAGTTCTTTCTCCGCGAGTATTCGAAGCAGCTGACCGTGCTTCCCCTCATGCTCTGCATTTTCTTCTTCCTGCCCAGAAGGGAATCCTCCATCCGCAAGCTTCTGTTCCTGCTGAGCGCCGTCGGCGCGTTCTACGCGATCCTTAGCATCGACAACGCTACGGTAGGGCTGTCCCATCCCCTGCTGTATCTCATCCCCGGCTTCACGGAAGCGCACACCGGCTATGAGGCCGGGACCCGCCTGTTCGGCCTCTTCGGCAACGGCAACATCTCCGGCGGTACGCTGGGCATCTGCATCATTCTCTCCCTGTACCTTCTGGAATCCGCGGAAAACCGCAGGCAGCGGATCTTCGCCGCCATCTTCGGCGCGCTCCAGGCCTGCACCTTCCTCCTGAACTTCAGCCTCGGCGCCACCGGGTTTTTCATTGTGAGCGTCGTCGTCTACCTGATTTTCGCAGGTGAGCGGCGCATCTGCGTATTTCTCCGCATGCTGGAGATCGCTCTGCCGGTTCTTGTCTCCGTCTTTATTTCCGTCCGCTACTTTGAAGTGAGCGACAGCCGCCAGGCGATTCCTCTGATTGCCGCTTTGATCAGTGCCCTGGTCGCCGCAGTCCTTGAAATGGCGGTGTTCCCCCGCCTGTCCAAG
>JAEEGF011227176.1_pt1 | contig 11417 bp, 8 predicted proteins | sample 9134171 | NCBI WGS metagenome assembly JAEEGF01 (sample SAMN16246542, study PRJNA631951) | gut metagenome | biome: gut microbiome; feature: rumen; material: AP-attached | host: Bos | place: Iran: Karaj | collected 2018-10
CAATGTGCATTTTTTGCACATTGCTTTCTCGAATCAATTCCTTCTCCTTAAAAATATTATTTACATGTCTCGTAATTACTGTTCGATCCACATTAAATAATTCGGTCATCTGTGCTTGCGAAAGCCACACCGTATCTCCATCCATCGGAACTGACAACGTTACTTCTTTATCATCAGTTTCAAATAAAGCAATCTCATTAATACTTCCCATATTGCATCCTTTCCAAATCTATCCGCTCTATTTTCCAAACGAATCCTTTATCCTTTGAAGTTCTATTGCTTTACAATACCGCGTATATTCCATCCCGGCATCATAGAATGCTCTTTTCTTTTCGTTCTCCTCTGGGTATTCTTCCGTAATTGGAATTCCATATTCTCTACAGAATTCCTCATGATTAAATGAAATCAATCGTTCCGGATGTTCCTCGCATTCCTTAATCGATTCATCGAGTTGTTTCTTTTCTTCTTCAAGGTTTTCCTGATCATATCCAAAGAAAGATATTTCATGTAAAAAATCAACAATCACATCCATTAAGTTATCCTGTGTCAGCTTATTATCTGAAACGAGGAAACTTAACGCCTCTTTTTGTTCCGTAAATTCATATGCATATAAAGGAAGATTCTCAAGCTCCTCCGTACCCATTAATTCATCTGCGTGAATTAGTCCTACCACCTCACCTAATATAATATCATGCGTTTGCGATTTATACACTAATAATATTCCCTGCTTTTCCGGACTAGCTTCTGCATTCATCTCACATAGTCTATTCAGAAAGTCCTGAAACCTGGCAGATATACTATTATTAAATTCTCCGATCGTAATATCATCAAAGTCCTTTACTTCCCATAGATTAATCGGATGCTCATAAAAATAGGCAGATTCTATTGATTTGTGATCTGTTTCTATCAATACCTGTTGAATAGTTTTCATATGATTATATTTCCTCCCTGCATTTCTAATAATCTGACGGTTTCGGAAGCATTTTCGTTGTCACACAGTTCTTCTACCGGTCCCAAGTACTCATAATATGCTTCCTGCCCTAAATCATTCATTTGATTAACAATTTCCTTTATTGTTGTGTCAATCTCTTTTCCCATGAGTCTTCCTTTTTTTGCACTTCAATCGAATGTATTCTTTTATATCCTTAGGAATATCTATCTGTCCACCGTGTTTGAATAAAAAATCTTCACCCACATAATAATACTCTGTTCTGGTTTTTTCTTCATACCACACCAGCAGATAGTCTGTTGTAGAACGTTCTTTTCCGATTACTTTTGTAAGAAAACCAGCCCCCGGATAATTCAAGACATCATTTGGAGGAATCTTTCTTCTGGTCTTTTTGAAATGTTCAAACGACTGGTCTAATATTTCCACAGCTTCCTCAAAAGGTATGAAAGGATTGGCTGGCGGTACATTCACTCGGATATATTCCACATACGCTTTTTCTTCACTTGTTTTATTAATCTTTTCCATCAGCATAGCTGTCTTACTTATAAGATCCCCATATATCTTTCTTCCATAATCCTTATCAGACGAAAATGAACGAAACTCAAATCCCTTGTATACTTTTGTAAGTTCCTCAGCAGCAGACAACGCCTCTTCATTCGATGTAAAGAACATAAAAGCAGGCTTTATTTCTCGTCTGATTAATAACCTAAATACTTCCAGAGCTGTTTGTATTGTTTTTAATTGTTCCTCAGATAAATATAGCGTAACGATTACATCATCGTCATTTCTATGACAAAAAACAGAAAAATCCACTAAATCCCCCCTGTTCCGCGGCTTATCATAATTCACTGTTATATCCCCCTCAGGGTTTTTATACCATGACACCTCATACCGTAGTCGTCGCTGGATGTCATACGCATTTATAGCCCTGATATCTGTTTTATCACTCCATATGCCCAAGGAACAGCATGTATAATCACCACATCCGGCTAAATACGGAATCAGCAAATCACGAATCTGTAGAAACAACATGTGACTTACAGAATTCTGATTCCACTTATCTCCGGTATCATAAATGCTCAAATCATCAATCCTGTCATATTGACCTATCCAAATCCGGCTATACAGATCAAGGGCCTTTAATACCAAATAGCATTCCTCTTCTGTAATAATTAGGGATAATGTCTCCGGAGATGCCGCCATTATCTTTTCCATCTTATTATTGTCATTCTTTGTCAAGATATCTTCCCCCCGTGATTATACCATTGGTATATTGATAATAACATATTCCAATGGTATAATCAATAGGGGGGTTGATAATCTATAGCAATCAATCCATCCTTTATATAATGATTTTTTTGAAGGAGTTACTTACTATGAATGTTTCATTAAATATATCCAGATTAATAGAATGCAGAGAAAAACTTGGCATCAGCAAATTAGAAGCGGCCAAAAGAATGCAGCTTTCGCAACCGGCATATTTGCGATACGAAGCGGGCACCAGAATACCCTCTATTCAAACAATAACAGTCATTGCAGATGTTTTAAATACATCTGTTGAGTACTTGACAGACCAGTCTGATGATCCTATGCCAGTTTCATATACCATATCTAAAACAGCCGATCCGGAATTATTTGAAATAATCAATATCTGTAAAATGTCAAATGATAACGTGATCAAAAGATTATCCACCTATGCTGCCAAATTGTCTGAACAAAAATCAATCAAATGAAGTACGCTCACAAGATGCACGAAAAAGCAGGTATCCAAGTGAATACCTGCCAAAAGTAATTATATAATTTGTTCTTTTCTTTGCACTTTATTGCGTTTTTGCCTTTTTGGTTTTTGTTACTACTCCTTTTTTATCGCAATAAACCTTCTTTCCATCCTCAAGAGTTACCCACTGAGACTTAGCAAGTTTTCCGGATTCTAATGCCACATATTTCTTGCTCTTATATGTGATCATCTTGTTAACGACCACTTTTCCGGTACCCTTTGTGGTATAGTATTCTGCATTGCCAACCTTGGTGATTTTTCCCTTTATCAAGGCGCCGTTTTTTCCAGCTATATACATGGATCCGTTCTTAATCTTTACTATGGTGTCTTTGAATTTTTCACCTTTTTTGTTTAAGATAAAGCTGTCACCTTTTGGCGTATTAACTATGGCATTGGTTACCTTGGTTCCGTCTGCTTTATAAAAGAATCCGTTTTTCTTTTCAGAAGCCGTCACCTTATTCTTGATATTTGTCTTAACCGTTGTTGTTTTTGATGCAGTTTTCTCTGCAGCAGGTGTTTTTTCCGGTTCGATCACTTTCTCAGGTTCTATCTGCTTTTCAGACTCTCCTGCTTTTTCAGGCTCAACCTGCTCACTTGGCGTAGGAGTTAAAACAGGTAATCCAGAATAATCTTGTCTATCAGGCTCTGTTGGCTGGCTTGGCTGAGCTGGTTGACTCGCCTCAGTTGGCTGCTCAGGCTCGTCCGGTTCCTCCGGCTGAATATCTTTAACATATTCGCCATATACACTAACTTCGTATGTGCTTATACCGTAATTCTTTCCGCTTACTTTTTTGGTGAGAGAAGAATTAATCTTCACATAACGTCCTGTTGGTCTCTCAGGGAGTATTATAGTATTGATCAGCTCCTGATCTGCTGACAGTTCTGATCTGACAGGTGCAAATGTATCATTGTCATCAGATACTTCAATGGCATATCTTGAAGAAGCACCTGCTTCCCAGTAAACCTTAACTGCGTCAATACAGGAATTTTCCCCAAGGTCTATGGTTATCCATTCCTCATCGGAATTGCGAAGTGATGCCCAACGTGTAGCAAGATCACCATCTACTGCAAGACCTCCAACAAAGGTTGGAGCCTGGGTTGAAACAGAGCTTGTATAGGTTGTCTTATTTAACGAAATAATGCTGCTTTCTTTAATAGAAAGTTCTTTTATCTGATAGCTATCTCCTGACGATGACTTTAAAACTATCTTTATGCATTTACACATAGCAGAAAGTTCTATACTTTCCCTTCTTCCATGTCCGTCAGTTACTTCTTTGCATTTTACAAAGCTGCTGCCATCTTCCGACAGATAAACATCGTAATCTATCGCGTAATTATCTCCCCAATTTATTGTCATCTTTTGCAGGAACGCATTAGGATCCTGATAAAGAAGTATGTATTCCTCACCGTTTCCTGCGCTCTCCCAATATGTCTCTGCTTTAGCGTCGGATAATTTGTCAATTTCTCTTCCTGCTGCTTCACTGCTTGCCTTGCGCTTATCTGTCTGCCCTTCAAACCTTGTCATTGGCTGTCCCGCATAAGGAAGGTCTCCTGAGATAAAGCATGTGTTAGTGGTATCCTCCCCATGAGTTATCTTAACGTTAACTTCTTTGTTACTCTCATGGTCATTAACCGCCAGGCTGATTTTTCTTGTTTCATCTGTTTCATCAATGATCAGGCTGCAAGGAGCATCAACCTTAACCACATAACCCGGCTTATACTCAAGTGAACCGCTCTTATAAAAGTTGATCTCTGTTATCTTCAATCCATCATGCCTGACCGCCTGAACTTCAGGTGTGTTAGAAACAATTACCACCGGAATGTTTTCTGCATACTCTGCCACTTGCTCCTGAGTTTTATTGGGAACAACGATATACGCATAAGAACCATCTGTCGGTTTAACACCATGTTCAACATAAGCTGTAAATACATTAGCTGCCGCATCCTTCATATTATCAGGCCATAGACTTGGCATATCTTTTTGTGCTCTGTTTGACACTCTTACAGCTGTTTCCTCCGGGAATACATAACCTATCTTGTTGTTATATACGTATTTGGCAGTAAACTCTACGTCTTCTGTACCAAAAGGAACATTCTGACCGCTAACAACAACATTTTCAGCCTTAGCCTGATTAAGAGTAGTACATATATTACTTGTAGCAGTTGATTTAATACTGTTTCCAAGGGCTACAAACTCATCATCAAAAAAGAAATACCCTTTTAGTCCGCTTGTATAACTCTTATTAAACTTATATGCTGTTGCACCGTATGTTCCGTTATTTACACCAATATCAAACAATTCGCTGTTTTCAAAATCAAACTTTCCACTTATATAACTGGTGGATGTTGCACCGGGTACTCGAGTCCAGTCAAACACCGGATACACCGATGTGTATTCATCTCCGTCTACCGTTATAGCTGATGAAGCTGTCGATGTCCAGAAAATAAGCTGCTGATTTGTCTTATTAGGCTCATTCCAAGGTCCTCTCCATTCACCGCCTTTTAAGTTTTTGGAGTCCATTTTAATGTTTACGCCATATCCTTCTCTCATATGAGAGTCATAACCTGAACGCCACATATAGTAATGACCATTCTTTCCGTTAAAGCTTTCCGGATTCTCAATATTGTTTAAGATAGCCTGATAATCCGCCGCACGGACAGGATCAGACTCAATCATACGTTTCAAAGGCTCCACATATTCTTTTGCGTAATTAGCATAACCTACCTCGTGCTTGTATGGACGATAGCCTAAATACAGTTCCATGATATCCCCACGAACTGTCCATGAAGTTCCGTTTATCATGTAATTGCCCATTCTTGTGATAACGTCATTGCTGACAGCAAATCTCGTACCTCGAAGGATATAGATCCAAAAGCTCATGTCGCGGAACATTGACATTCCATAACCGTTAGAATAAAACTGTCTGCCATGCATATAAAAACTGTTATCAACCTGAACTGCCTCTGATGTAGTATCGTCAAGCTGAGTAGAAAGACAGTAATCCAGATAATTATGCACCATATCAAGAAGTTCTGCCTCGTCTTCTGTTATGATGGCATGATATACATAATTTTGATCAAACCAAAGATTGTTCTGTCCGGTACCATACTTTACAGGAGTCTTTTCTTTAAGCTTTGTTAGCAATATATCCTGTGCATCTTCAGTTAATAAACCTTCCATGAACAGAGCGATTCTTGAAAATCGGAGCTGTACACCAACCTGATTCTCCCACCAGTTAGTGGATCTTGGATTTTTAATACCCCAGTACTCTATCGCCTTGCTAAGCTTGCCCGGAACCTCAGGATCCTGATACAAAGCATTTCCTTCTTTGTGGTATGCAATAGCGATTGCCTGCATGCGGTCAAGTGCCAGATATGGTGACCAAGCTGCGCCATTTGCAGCGTTATTTGTTGCCTCATAGTCTACATCTGCAAATGAACCGTCATCTTCGATCAGGCTAAGATAATCTTCTCCGTGACTGACATAACATGCCTCCACTTTTGAACCATCATCTATAGTATCTAAATTTATAAAGTACTCTTTTAAGCGACTTTTGATAATTAAAAACTCATTTATATCCTGCGCCTGCACTCTTGGCAAAAGCCCAATCACAAAGCTTAAAGCCAGTAAAACCAACACGATACATCTCATTTTTCTACGTAACATTTCATAAACCCTCCCAGATTATTACATCTTTTTCATTTTCCAAATTACCCCGGTTTAAGATCATACCGAGTCCCTCTCAACAATTTCCACATCCATTATTATCTTTTCCACGTCATCGTTTCTATGCCCCATTCGATACAAAAGACGCTGCATTGCTTTTTCTCCCATCAGCTTCTTTTGCACATGGACTGTGGTAAGCGCCGGAGTTATCATTCTGCTTAGCTCGATATCGTCAAATCCTGCTATTCCTATGTCTTTCGGAATTGAGTAGCCCTTTTCCTGCAATGTTCTCATAAGGAAGATTGCCAGTTCATCGTTAGAGCAAATAAGCACCTCAGGCTTAGTCGGGATCTTTTCAAAGGCCTCGTAAATCCCTTTCGCATCCTGTTTAATAACATATTCTTCCACATTCTCCAGCGCGGAAAACTGTTCAACATATGCCATACTTTCTTTGAAAGTGTTTAAATTCATATACTGCTGCACAGCATCCTGAAAACCCAGAAATCTATCCCTTGTGCTTGGGGTATACTCTATATCTCCAAAATAGCCAATCTTTTTCTTTCCTTTTCCGATAAGATAAGCCGTCATCTTATAAGCGCCGAGACGGTTATCCGATATAACGCTGTCAGTAGATTCTTCAAAGGAGATATAATCAACAAGAACCACAGGGATCTTATACTTCTTTATGCGGTTTAAAAAAGCATCTTCTATTTTGCCTACCACGATAATTCCGGATACTTTTCTACATTCTATACAAGAAGGAACCTCTTCCTTTTCGTAGGAAGTAATGAATACGTCATAACCGGACTTTTTCGCCTTTTCTTCTATACCGAGAAGTATTCTGCCGTAAAACCTGAAATCTCTAAAATACCGGTCCTTTAACAATACGCATATATTCTTGTTTGAATAGGCTTGCAAATACTTTGTAGACTGATCGATGTACCCCAGTTTCTCAGCCGTATCAAGTACCAGCTTTCTTGTTTCTTCGCCCACTCCATCTTTGTTGTTTAGAACTATAGAAACCGCATTAACAGAGAGATTTAGTTTTTCAGCTATATCTTTCATTGTTACACTTTTTCTCTTCATCCACATACCTCCGATCCTTTTTACTATCTGCTCACTTCCATCGCTTCAAAAATGTCTTTTAAAGATATATCTGCCCTACATATCTTATCATCTGCAGCTCCGTAATAGATCCTGACAATGTCATCTTTTAAAACGCATCCGCAAGTAAACACCACATTCCCGAAAAAGCCGTCTAATTCATAATCTTCTTCCGGCTCTAAGATTGGACGTTTTGTTTTTGCAAGAATAATAGACGGATTGCCTGCATCTAGAAGCATTGCTCCAAGGCAGTACCTGTCAGTCCTGTCAGCAGCATGATAAATCTTAAGCCAGCCATATTCTGTCATAAACGGAACTGCGCCTCCGCCGATACGTCCGTTTTCCCACGCATCTTCCGAATCTGTTAAGCCACAGAAATGTTCCTGCTCACCCCAGTGGGTAAGATCTGTGGACTTTGCAATCCAGATTTCAGGATTTCCAAAGCTCTTTGGCACGGGCCTGTTTAATGCAACATATTTGCCGTCAATCTTAGCAGGAAAGATTGTAACATCCTTATTTTCAGGGGCAAAGATTGTGCCACATCTTTCGTAAGTTTTGAAATCTTTTGTTTTTATAAGCGAAGTTGCCGCTCCGTGCTCAGACACAGAAGTACAAGTGATATAGTAAACATCCTTTATCTGAGTGATCCTTGGGTCTTCCATTCCCCAGCTGTCGTATTTTGCTGTAAGTGAAATGAATGGTTTCCTGTCTACCTCGAAGTTTATTCCATCCTTACTCCTTGCAATGCGTAAATGCGACAAAGAAGTAAGGTTTAATACATTAAGATCATTCCCAATTTTTCTTGCCACCCTTCTGCTATCTGTAAAATCCAGTTCAGGATGTTCTTTTTTGTTGTAGGTAATTATTTCAATCACATCATGCCCATCTCTATTGACAACGATCGGTATTTTTATTTCATCCTCATTATCGCAGACCACAGATTCAGCCACTCTGCAAAGAAGGATGGTCTCACCCTTATATTCAGCAACGCCGCAGTTAAATATACCGTCAACCTTGAAATCCGTGCGGCTCGGAACCACATCCTTTTGCGTGAGAAGCGGGTTTTTTATGCATCTGTCTACTTTCATATACTTGCTATATCTCCCTAGTCAATTTTGATCATTCTTCTTTCTTCATCTAACCGAATAATAACACCCATTTTACTTGAATTAAACCCTTATTTACTTGAATTATAAATTAACAAAAAGGCAATCCGCAAACTATCTGCGAATTGCCTTTTTATTAATCATAATCTACTTAAAATTACTCCATCTCCACCGTAGCCGGCGGTTTTGTGGTTACATCGTACATTACGCGGTTTACGCCTCTTACCTCATTTATGATACGGCTCATGGTTTTCTGGAGTACATCGTACGGGATGTCTGTAGCTTCGGCAGTCATAAAGTCTACTGTGTTGACTGCACGAAGGATAACTGCGTAGTCGTAGGTTCTCTCATCTCCCATTACACCTACGGAGCGCATGTTTGAAAGCGCTGCAAAGTACTGGGATGAAACCTTGTCGAGGCCTGCGTTTGCCATCTCCTCGCGGAAGATGTAGTCAGCGTCCTGAACAATACGGACCTTTTCAGCTGTAACATCGCCAATGATACGGATCCCAAGGCCGGGACCCGGGAACGGCTGACGCATAACAAGCTTTTCAGGAATACCAAGCTCAAGACCGACCTTACGTACCTCATCTTTAAAAAGGTTGCGAAGAGGTTCAACGATCTCTTTAAAATCTACATAATCAGGAAGACCGCCTACGTTGTGGTGTGACTTGATTACGGCTGACTCGCCGCCAAGGCCCGACTCAACAACGTCAGGGTATATAGTACCCTGGGCAAGGAAATCAACAGCACCGATTTTCTTTGCTTCCTCTTCAAAAACTCTTATAAACTCTTCGCCTATGATCTTTCTCTTACGCTCAGGTTCTGTTACGCCTGCAAGCTTTCCGTAGAAGCGATCCTGTGCGTTTACTCTCACAAAGTTAAGGTCAAAGTTTCCGCCATTACCAAATACGGCTTCAACCTCGTCTCCTTCGTTCTTTCTAAGAAGGCCGTGATCTACAAATACGCAGGTAAGCTGCTTTCCTACAGCTCTTGAAAGAAGACCTGCTGCAACAGAAGAATCAACGCCGCCCGAAAGGCCGAGAAGAACTCTTCCGCTTCCGATCTTCTCACGAAGCTCTTTAACCGTATTGTCAACAAATGCGTCCATCTTCCATGTTCCGGCGCATCCGCAGATATTACGTACAAAATTGTATATCATCTTTGTTCCGCCTACAGTGTGAAGCACCTCAGGGTGGAACTGGATAGCATAAAGGCCGGCAGGAACGTTCTGACAGGCTGCCACAGGGCAGTTGTCTGTGTGGGCAATAGATTCAAAGCCCGGTGCCATCTTTGAAATGTAATCAAAATGGCTCATCCAGACTATTCCGTCTTTATTGATATCTTCAAAAAGTTTTGTATCTGTATTAAAGTGAGTTTCTGTCTTGCCGTACTCACGGTCTGTGGCACGTTCAACCTTGCCGCCGAGAACAAGCTGCATAAGCTGAGCTCCGTAGCAAAGACCAAGCACAGGGATACCCATTTCAAAAAGCTCTCTTCCGGCTGAAGGAGCCCCCTCTTCGTAGCAGCTGTTAGGGCCGCCGGTAAGGATGATACCCTTTGGGTTCATAGCCTTGATCTTATCAAGAGGTGTCCTGTAAGAGTAGATCTCGCAGTAAACGTTACACTCTCTTACTCTTCTTGCAACCAGCTGATTATACTGACCGCCAAAGTCGATTACTATAACCTTTTCCTGATCCATCATTAAATCCTTTCGCGTGCAAATGTGTTATTATCTGATAATAATGCTGTCTCTTTCTGCTCCGACCGAAACATACTTGATACGGCAGCCGATTTGCTTTTCAATGAACTCAACATAATCTCTTGCCGCCTGAGGGAGATCTTCCCACTTACGGATACCTGAGATATCGCACTTCCAGCCGTCAAAATATTCAACTACAGGCTTGCAGTCGTTAAGTACGCACGGGAACGGGAAGTTGTCGATCTGCTTTCCGTCAAGTTCATAATGTGTACAAACCGGAATTTTATCCATATATGATAACACATCAAGCTTGGTAAGTGCAATAGCTGTAGCGGCCTGTACTTCAACACCGTATCTTGTAGCTACGATATCGATAGGTCCGACTCTACGAGGACGGCCTGTCTTAGCGCCATACTCAAAACCTGCCTTACGAAGCTCTTCTGCCTCGTCGCCAAACATCTCACATACAAACGGGCCTTCGCCGACACATGTGGAGTAAGCCTTAACCACGCCCACAACATCATCGATCTTTGCACTTGGAAGGCCTGAACCTATTGGCGCATAAGCTGCTGTGGTATTTGAAGAAGTGGTATAAGGATGGATACCGTAATCAAGGTCACGAAGAGAACCAAGCTGTGCCTCAAAAAGGATCTTCTTTCCGTTTTTCTGCGCATCTTTAAGGAAAAGACCTGTATCGCATACAAAAGGCTTGATCTTTCCGCATGCATTTTCAATCCATTCGTCGATCATCTCCATAGTATATGGCTTTGCACCGTATACCTTGGTAAGAGTGAGATTTTTCCACTCCATGATGTCTGCAAGGTGGCTTCTTAAGTGCTCAGGGAAGAAAAGCTCACCTGCAAGCACTGTCTTTTTCTGATATTTATCTGAATAAAAAGGAGCGATTCCCTGCTTAGTAGAGCCAAACTTCTTGTCTGCAAGTCTCTGCTCTTCAAGCTCGTCAAGATCACGGTGCCAAGGAAGAAGAAGTGATGCTCTGTCGCTTATCTTAAGATTATCAGGAGTAAGAGCTACTCCCTTGCTCATAACATCTTCCATCTCAGTCCAGAGATTCTGTGGATCGAGAGCAACACCGTTGCCAAGGATATTTA
>JAEEGF010444466.1_pt1 | contig 11416 bp, 8 predicted proteins | sample 9134171 | NCBI WGS metagenome assembly JAEEGF01 (sample SAMN16246542, study PRJNA631951) | gut metagenome | biome: gut microbiome; feature: rumen; material: AP-attached | host: Bos | place: Iran: Karaj | collected 2018-10
CGACATCCCTATCTGCCTGCACCTGGACCACGGCGACACATTCGAGCTTTGCAAGGACTGTATCGAGAAAGGATTCTCATCAGTAATGATTGACGGTTCAAGCAAATCCTTCGAGGACAACATCGCAATCACAAAGAAAGTTGTTGATTTCGCACATCAGTATGATGTAACAGTTGAGGGAGAGCTGGGAGTTCTGGCTGGTGTCGAGGACGATGTGGCTGCAGAGAAATCACACTACACAAGACCTGAGGATGTAGAGGAGTTTGTTAAGCGGACAGGCGTTGATTCCCTGGCTATCTCCATCGGAACATCCCACGGTGCAAACAAGTTCCGCCCGGAGCAGTGCACACGGAATGCAGAAGGCATCCTTATTCCTCCTCCACTCCGCCACGACATTCTGGCCGAGATTGAGAAGAGAATCCCTGGATTCCCAATCGTACTCCACGGTTCATCCTCTGTTCCACAGGAATATGTTAAGATCATCAACAGCTACGGCGGAAAACTCAAGGACTCTGTAGGTATTCCTGAGTCCGAGCTCCAGAAGGCTGTAAAGTCTGCTGTATGCAAGGTAAACATCGACTCTGACGGAAGACTGGCTATGACAGCCGCTATCCGCAAGTACCTGGTGGATGATCCTGCTGCATTTGACCCACGGAAGTACCTGGGCCCAGCACGGGAAGAGCTTAAGAAGCTGTATATGCACAAGAACATCAATGTTCTGTTCTCAGCTGGCAAAGCTTGATAGTACGCTGTTTAACCAATAAAAAAGCCATCCTTCGCAGGGTGGCTTTTTTTGTGCCTTGTTATTGTTACGTTTCAGAGTCTACAGCACCGCGTTCAGGAACTGCTGGAGCCGCGGGCTCTTAGGATGGTCGAAGATATCCTTAGGAGTTCCCTCTTCCTCGATAACACCGCCGTAGATGAACAGAATACGGTCTGCCACTTCCCGGGCAAAGCCCATCTCGTGGGTTACAACTGCCATGGTCATGCCGGCCTTGGCCAGATCCTTCATTACATTCAGAACCTCGCCTACCATCTCTGGATCCAGCGCGCTTGTTGGCTCATCGAAGAGCATTACATCCGGGTTCATTGCCAGCGATCTTACTATGGCGATACGCTGCTTCTGACCTCCCGAACAGGTTGAAGGATACTTATCTGCCTTGTCCTCAAGACCTACCCTCTTAAGGAGATCAAAGGCGGTTTTCCGGGCCTCCTCCTCGCTTTTAAGGTTAAGGGTCACAGGGGCAAGTGTAAGATTCTGCAATATTGTGAGGTGCGGGAACAGATTGAAATGCTGGAACACCATTCCCATCTTCTGCCGGTGCTTGTCCAGGTCAGTCTTGGGATCTGTCAGCACTGTTCCTTCAAATGTTATACTTCCACCAGTAGGAGTCTCCAGCATGTTCAGACAGCGGAGGAATGTGCTTTTGCCACATCCGGAAGGTCCGATTATAACTATTTTCTCGCCACGGCGGATATCTATGGAAATATCCTCCAGAACGTTGCGTCCCCCATTGAATGATTTTTGGAGATGGCTTACTTTGATTAAAACTTCATCTGTCACTTCGGGCCATCCTTCTTTCAAACACATCAAATACCTTGGTAAGTCCCAGTGTCAGGATAAGGTAGATGATGGCACAGGTTAAGAGAGGAATCCACGCATTGTAGGTTGCGTTGCGGATCATGTCTCCAGCTTTGGTCATATCCATTACTGCGATGAAGCTGGCTACCGATGTCTCCTTGATAAGAACGATGAACTCGCTGGTGTAGGTAGGAAGCACAGCCTTGACAGCCTGGGGCAGGATAATCTTGAACAAGGTCTGCCGTTTGGAAAGTCCTAATGACCGGCCTGCCTCGCTCTGCCCGATGTCCACACCCTGGATACCTGCGCGGAAAATCTCGGTGCAGTAGGCGCCTGAGTTGAGGCCGTATGCCAGGATTGCCACCAGAAGCTTGGGCAGGTGCAGCGGGGCAAACACAACAAAGTAGAAGATCATAAGCTGTGTAGCCAGCGGCAGACCGCGGAGCACTGTGGTATAAAGTGTGGCAAAGGCCTTCAGGGGCCGGTTGTCGGAGATTTTCATCAGGGCCAGGATACAGCCCAGGATAGTACCTATGATGATGGCACAGATAGCAATAAGCAGGGTAACGCCCAGGCCCTGAAAGATCAGGACGTAGCGCTGCCCCGCTATCATTGTGTCATATATTGACTGAAACATTATTTCTTGATGATGATGACCTGCTCAGAAGCATAGTATGGAACTGAGAAGTCAACATTTTTCTTTCTTTCTTCGGTGATTGACATACCAGCGGCGATGAAGTCGATGGAACCAGCCTGCAGTGCAGGGATAAGGCTGTCAAATGCCATGTCTACAATCTCCAGCTTAACGCCAGCTTTTGCAGCGATGTACTCACCCATTGAGATATCGAAACCTGCGATGTTCTTACCCTCTACATACTCGAACGGAGGGAATGCAGCGTTTGTTCCCAGCTTGATTGTGCCGGACTTTGCATCGTTTGCAATCTGTGGAATAACGATGTTTCCGTCAGCAGGCATGAAAGCTGCAACCAGTTTCTCGTAACCGCCATTAGACTGGAGCTCTTTGATTGTTGCGTTGACAACATCCAGAACTTTCTTGTTGCCTTTCTTTACTGCGATAGCATATTCCTCTTTGTTCTCGGAGAACTCAGGACAGCGGATAATAGCCAGTCCAGGGTTCTTGTCTACGATTGCCTGTGCAGGAAGCTCGTCGATAACTACACAGTCGATTGCGCCATTCTTAAGGTCAAGTGCTGCGTCGATACCGCTCTTGAAAGAGTTGAGCTTAACGCCCTTAACGTTGTCCTGAACCCAAGCCTCGCCTGTTGTTCCGGTCTGAACACCAATCTTAAGACCCTCAAGGTCTGCGATTCCATTGATAACTTTCTTCTCTTTGCTTCCGCCGGCAAAACATACGCTTGCTGCAAGAAGAAGGATAAGAGCAAACATCAAAATCTTTTTCATTTTTCTCTCCTAATTATGTTAAACAATATGTGAAACTGTATCACATTATTTTTATTTATTCAATTATTTTATTTATACATATTCCAGGATGTGGCAATCAGGTTCTCTACGCTGCTATGTACTGCCTTCCAGCCCAGAAGCTGGGCTGCAAGCTCCGACTTGGCCACCAGGTTAGCGGGGTCGCCGGGTCTGCGTTCCACATAATCCACCTTAAAGTCCACACCTGTTATCGCCTTGGCCTTGTCTGCCATCTCCTTGACGCTGACACCCACGCCTGTACCCAGGTTCACGGTAAGGCTCTGCCTTTTAGCCAGCAGGTACTCCGCTGCCGCCAAGTGCCCGGTGGCCAGGTCGGAGACATGGATGTAGTCCCGTATACAGGTGCCGTCCGGGGTCGGGTAATCGTTGCCGAATATGGCGAGCCTGCTCCTGATGCCGGCCGCCGCCTCCATGATTATGGGGAGCAGGTTTGCAGGGTTCTTCTCAAGCCCCTTGATGCGACCTTCCTGATCGTAGCCTGCCGCATTGAAGTACCTGAGGGCGGCGAACTTGAGCCCTTTCAGCTGGTCATACCACGCCAGGAACTCTTCTATGGCCAGTTTGGTGAAGCCGTAGTAGTTCGCCGGCTTCTTGGGATGGGCCTCGTCTATGGGCAGGTAGGCAGGCTCGCCATACACAGCGGCGGAGGAGGAGAACACTATGTTCTGTATGCCCGCCTTTACTGCTGCATTGAGTATGTTGATGGTGCCTGTGATATTGTTGACCGAGTATTTCTCGGGAATCAGCATCGACTCCCCCGCCGCTTTGAATGCAGCCAGGTGTATGATCAGGTCGTAGCCGCCCGCCATTGCGCTGTCAAGCTGGGCGCTGTCAAGGATATCCCCTTTTATGAACTCCTCGTCGGGAAAGATGTTCACCATCTGTCCTGTGGAGAGGTTGTCGAATACTGTAACTTTGTGTCCGTTATCCAGGAAATGGCGGGCCACATGGGAACCGATGTACCCTGCGCCGCCTATGATCAATGCTTTCATCTATGCTCCTGTCAGAATAGGCTCTTTAGCCCCTTCTTCATCTCTTTCTTCATATCCTTCGAGGCCTTGTTAAGCTGCTTCTCCATCTCTTTCTCGGCTTTCTGGGTCTCCTTCTGCACCTCAGACTTGGCCTCTTCCACCTGTTTGTTCACCTCTTCCTTGGCCTGTTCAACTTGCTTGTTGACTTCTTCCTTGGCTTTCTTAACCTGCTTCTCAAGCTCTTTCTGAGCCAGCTTGGTAATCTCTTTCTGCAGCTTCTTCTGCTGGTTGTCCAGGTCTTTTACAAAGCTCTTGAGATCGCTTACATTGGTGAATACGATGGTCTTCATGCCGGTGTACTTCTGGACCTGTTCCGAGAACTGTCTTGATATTTCCTCAAGCCTTGCGTTGACCTCTTTCTCCACCTGGCTCCTGATCTTTGCTATCTCCTCGTTCATCACCTTCTTGAGGCCCCGGACTATCTGCCGGTCCACGTTGGTGTCAAGGTCAAAGTCCAGCTTGTCCTGCTTGGAGTAAGCGAAACCGATGTCGAAATCAACCTCGTCTATAGTAGCCAGGACGCGGGCATACAGGTCGTAGATGAACTCCGGCTTGAACGCTGTGGCTGTGATGGTTGCCGGATCCAGGATAAGGGCTGCGGAGGTGCCGAACTTCTCGTTATTATCGTAGAAGATTTTAGCCTTGATGACAGCCTTTCCGTCGATGGTGGGCACGCCCTTCAGCTTATTTGCGTTAGGTACCTGAAGTTTCATAGGATATGTCTTTCCTGTAAAGTTCACATCTACTATGTTGCCCTTGGGGTTGGTGCGGAAGTCGCCCAGAAAGTCCAAATTCTCGGTATAGCCACCGCGGATAAGGTCTATGCCTCCAGTTATAGGCTTGTCCAGCAGGTCTGCGTCATTACAGATGTTGAAAACTGTTCCTTCGATAGAGAACTTCTTGTCAGGAGAGTTACCTCCCAGACGTATCTCCCGGATCAGGAACGACGGCAGGTCTTTGCGGTATGTCACATCGCGGCCCTTGAGGCGTACAACCAGCTTCTTCTCTTTCTTCTGCTTTTCAGGAAGCTTTGGTAGCGTCTTACCCGACTGCTGGAAATCCTTGGCCATATCTATGCCGTCCTTGATGTACGGATACCACTTGCCAAGAAGTGTCGCAAAGAAAGTGTCGAAACAGCTGGATATGATACGCTTTCCGTCATCAATATCAGGTACCTTGATGGATTTTATGCGGTTCTGGATGTAGTTGGTGTCGTGCTTAACCGAGTTCTGGAACTTGTCTGCCAGCCCCTGCACTGTCTTGGTGTCACGCACAAAGTGGTCTGAAATATCCTCAGCCCTCTTCTCAAAGGCCTCGGCCTTCTTCTTGGTCTCGTTTATCTGCATCAGAAGCTCGTTCAGCTCCTGGAGAGTGTCAATCTTGGTAATGTCCATCTTGGTGTATTTCTTGACCTCTTTGCCGAACTCCTTGACCTGCTCCTGGGTGCTATCAATCTCGTCCTTCCAGTCCTTGTAGATGGTGGTCATGTCGTCCACAATCTCGTCCTTCATGGCCGGTGTCTGAAGCGAATTGATGGATTCCTTGAGAAATTTCTCTGGGTCGTAGAAGCCTATGATATCGGTTATCTCGTCTTGTGCCTTTGCAGCCAGGGCATTCAGCAGCTCCTCCTTCTTTTTCTCAAAGGCCTCGTCCCGCTTCTTCTGTTTTGCTTTCTTTGCCGCCAGCACCGATTCCGGCAATGCTCCCGATGTCTTACGCGGGGTGCCGTAGGTTATGCCTGTGCACTGGGCCAGGTCCATGACAAATTTCTTTTTAAGCAGTTCCACCAGATTAAAGTCCACCGAGATATTGCCCACCTCGAACAGGTTCTCCATAGGCTTGTCCTTGTTGGCCACAGCCACGCCTTTTATCACAAGGCTGGAGTCGAATATCTTAAGGTTGACATAATCGATGTCAGCCTTTGCCCAGAATATGTTCTCCAGGGCATACTGAAGCCCTCTCTTCACCAGCGGGTTCTTGTAGATGTTCACCAGTGTCACCATGATAGTGATCAGGATTACCAGAGTACTTATCCAGACAATGTGCACTCTCCCCTTCTGGGTCTTAATCTGGGAAGCCATAGTCTTGAGCCGTTTCACCTCGTCCTTGTCGAAAGTGCGGTCGTCAGGAATCTGCAGAATCTTGCCGTCCTCTTCGAAGAGACTCCGTACAAATTCCCGGTCATCTTCTATATAAATGCGCGAAAGAAGCTTGCGCTTCAGGCTCCGGGGGTTGTATTTGCGGCGGAATATTTTAGGCAGCTTGTCGCGGTTGAAATCACTCATGGCTCACCTCCGAAATCTTGAGGATAAGCTTGAGGAACGGCACCTTCATGAGGAACTGATATGCCTTGCTGCGGACAAAGTACTGATACAGTGTGTTGCGCCACAGCCGGATAAAGATACGGGCCAGGATGTAGAACGGGATGTACAGGATGATTCCCCATGCCAGACCGCCCATCACTATTGTGTTGTTGAAGCGGGTAAAGGCCACAAACGGTGTATCCAGGAGCCTTGCGAAGGTGGGGGTCAGCGCCGGATGGGTCAGAATGTAGTATCCGGTGGTGTCAAAGAGTGGATCCACCAATGGGATGAAGATGGAACCCAAGATGATGCTCAGGAAGAGCGTTCCCCTGTTGATGCGCAGGAAGAATGTGAGGATGAAGAGGATTATCCAGAGGAGATTCCCCTTTGGAACGAACGCAAGCAACATACCCAAGGCAAATGCGTGGGCCAGCTCGCCCGGCGCCCGGTTTGCGTTCAGGGATTTAAACATCTGCTGAAAATAGTTTACCACCTGTGCCTCCTAATATTTATATAATATATCAGGTTGGGCAGTAGCGCAAGGCACAAGTGGTTTGTTATTATTCTACTGTTACGCTTTTTGCAAGGTTCTTGGGCTGGTCCACATCGCGGCCAAGCTCAAGAGCCGAGTAGTAGGCCAGAAGCTGCAGAGGCACGCTCATCAGGAACGGGTAGATGTACTCCACAGTTTTCGGAACTTCAATAACATCATCAGCAATACCGTACACATCTTTATCTCCTTCTGCTGCAACTGCAATAATCTTTCCACCCCGGGACTTCACTTCCTTCATATTTGAAATGATCTTGTCATGAAGCCGGTCATCGGTGACCAGGAACAGACTTGGTGTCTTCTCGTTGATAAGGGCAATCGGACCGTGCTTGATCTCGGCGGCGCTGAAGCCCTCTGCATGGATATAAGAGATTTCCTTAAGCTTAAGAGCCCCCTCCATAGCTACAGGATAGTTGATTCCGCGTCCCAGGAACAAGAAGCTTTCGGTATGGCAGTACTTCTTCGCAATAGCTTCAATTTTTGGTGCTGACTTGAAGATTGTCTCAAGCTTTGCAGGAACTGCCTCCATCTCGTCGATGAATTCAAGGCCGTCCTCGAAGGACATATTGCGAAGCCGTGCCATGATGAGTGTGAAGATGTACATAGCTGTCATCTGGGATGTGAATGCCTTGGTTGATGCAACTGCAATCTCCGGGCCGGAGTGGATGTAGACTCCGCCGTCCGATTCACGGGCAATGGTAGAGCCGACCACGTTACAGATACCCAAGACGCGGGCACCCTTTCTCTGGAGCTCCCTCATGGCATATAGGGTATCCATGGTCTCGCCAGACTGGGAGATGGCAAAGTAAAGTGTATTCTTCTCGATAATAGGATTGCGGTAACGGAGCTCGGAGGCAATCTCGGCGTGGGCAGGAATTCCAGCCATGCTCTCCAGGAGGTAAGCTGCAACCAGTCCAGCGTGATACGAGGTGCCTGCTGCTATAATCACAACCCGCTCTACCTTGAGGAGCTCTTCGGTGGTCATGTTGAGTCCGCCCAGATGGCCTGTGGCATGGGCTCTGTCCAATCTTCCTTTCATTCCGCGCACTATGGACTGGCTCTGCTCGTAGATCTCTTTGAGCATATAGTGGTCGTAGCCGCCCTTTTCAAAAGCCTCGGCCTTCCACTCGATTATATCGATATCCTTATTGATTATATTCTCGTCCAGGTCCATGGTCTGGAAGCTGTCTGGTGTCACAGTGACAACCTCGCCATCCTGCAGATAGATGACCTGCTTGGTGTAGCTGATGATAGCAGAGGCATCAGAAGCCAGGAACATCTCGCCGTCCCCTACTCCCATGATGAGCGGAGAACCGTTCCGTGCACCCACCAGCATATCTGGGTGATCCTGATGCATTACAACCAGCCCGTAGGTTCCCTTGAGAAGGCTTATGGTCTCAAGCACTGCCTTGGTCAGGTCGCCCTTGTAGCACTGCTCGATAAGATGTGCGATAACCTCGGTGTCGGTGTCGGACTTGAGAGAGTGGCCTTTGTCCTTAAGGAGTTCACGCAGTTTCTCGTAGTTCTCGATGATTCCGTTGTGGACTATGACGATTTTGCCGCTGCAGTCGGTATGCGGATGGGCATTGACCTCGGTTACGCCGCCGTGGGTTGCCCACCGGGTATGGCCTATGCCGTTGTGACCGAATGGCCGTGGAGGCACGATTGCAAGCAGGTTCTTGAGCTTGCCTGTAGATTTGATGATTTTGAACCCTTCGGGTGAGTCCACGCATATTCCGGCAGAGTCGTAGCCTCTGTATTCAAGTCTCTTAAGCCCTTCCAGAAGGACTTCTGATGATGGTTTCTTTCCTACGTATCCGATTATTCCGCACATTTTGATGCTCCCAGTTTCGATTTCTACTTATATTATCGGCAATTAAAAATTTTTTTTAATTTTTGCAAAAAAAATCCGGGAAAATTGAAGCAAAAACGCATTTTTTTATGTTTATACAGTCAGGAGGATAAACATGACTGTACATTTTTTTGAGATTATGCTGGTATGTCTGGCCCTGCTGAGTGCATGCTCGCCGCTGCCAGCCGAGAAGAAACCGGCCCAGAGCACATCCGCCCCTCCCGTGGCGACTGAGGTGTCGAACAGGTCTCCCAGCCTTATAACCCTTAAGTTCGACAAGGAGGTGTCGGCAGACCCGTCCAACTTTATGATTGTGCCCGAGGTGGGCATAAGCTCGGTGGAGTGCCACGGGAGCATGGTGGAAGTCCACCCGTCCCAGGCCCTGTCGGCTGGAGAGGAGTACTTTATCAAGGGGATAGTGCAAGATTCCAAGAAGAACACCACATCTTTCGGCATGACATTCTTCGGCTACAACCCCGACCTGCCGCTCCTTCTGATAAACGAGTTCACCACCAACGGCTCGGGCAAGCACCCCGACACAGTGGAGCTGTATGTGAGGAAGGGGGGCAACGCCGCGGGTATTACGCTGTTCGGGGGCACCAAAACCACGTTCCAGGACAAGTTCATACTGCCCAAGCTGCGGGTAAAAGCGGGGGACTATGTGCTTATACACCTTAAGCCCCAGGGGCTTGAGACCGAGGTGGACGAGACGGAGCGGCAGGACGTGGCTGTCGGCTATGACTCCAGCGACACGGCCTGGGACTTCTGGGTACAGGGGGGCAGCGGCCTGTCGGGGAACAACGGTGCCATAACCCTGTATACAAACCCATATGGAGACCTGATGGATGCGGCCATCTACACAAACCGCACCTCGGAGTCGGACGAGAACTACCGGGGCTTCGGAAGTGCCAAGTTCATGCTCCAGGCCGACGAGGTGGTAGCCGCCGGGGGCTGGACTATGGAGGGGGACGAGATAGCCCCGGAGGACTGCATTTCCTCCGCCGACTCTACCGCCACCCGCTCCATCTGCCGCTCAAGTGCCTCTAAAGACACCGATAACAAGGGGGATTGGCACACTGTGCCCACCTCAAAATTCAGCTTCGGAAAGGAGAATAGTGATGAAGTATATATAAAAAAGTAATATAAAAAGTGAATATTGTGAAAAAAGTTATTTCATTTTTTTCGTTCTATGGTATAATCGAAAAAACAAGGAGTATTTATGGAAACTATGAACTTTGGCTTTATCTCGGTTCTTCCACCGATTATCGCCATCGCCCTGGCTCTCATAACCAAGGAGGTTTATTCCTCCCTGTTCATCGGTATCCTTATCGGTGGAGCCATCTTTGCCGGAGGATCTTTCACAACATTCTTCGAGCATGTTATTCAGGACGGAATGGTAGCACAACTCTCTGACAGCTGGAACGTTGGTATTCTCATCTTCCTCGTTATCTTAGGAATTATGGTCTGCCTCATGAACAAAGCAGGCGGATCTGCCGCTTTCGGAAACTGGGCTAAAAAACATATCAAGACAAAAGTCGGCGCACAGCTGGCAACTATCGCCCTTGGTGTACTTATCTTCATCGACGACTACTTCAACTGTCTTACAGTCGGCAGCGTAATGAAGCCTGTAACAGACAACTACAAGATCTCCAAGGAGAAGCTGGCATACCTTATCGACGCAACCGCAGCTCCAGTCTGCATCATCGCACCTATCAGCTCATGGGCAGCCGCTGTAGCAGGTTTCGCACCAGAGGGACAGAATGGTATCGCCCTCTTCTGCAGCGCTATTCCTTACAACTTCTACGCCCTCTTCACAATCGGCATGATGATCATCCTCTCAATCTTCAGCCTGGATTTCGGTCCTATGAAGAAATTCGAGGCAGCTGTTGACAGAATCACAGAGAAATCAAACGACGATATTATTGCAATCGGAAACGGAAAAGTCATCGACCTGGTATTCCCGATTGTAATCCTTATCGTAATGTGTGTTCTCGGAATGATCTACACCGGCGGATTCTTCGCTTCAGGCGAGGACAAGACTAACTTCATCGACGCATTCGCAAACAGCGATGCATCTGTAGGTCTTGTAATCGGATCCCTGGCAGCACTAATCATCACACTGATCTTCTACCTGCCACGCAAGGTTCTTTCCTTCAAGGAGTGCATGGCATGTGTTCCAGAAGGCTTCAAGGCAATGGTTCCTGCTATCCTCATCCTCTCTCTGGCATGGACTCTTAAGGCTATGACAGACAGCCTGGGAGCAGCAGACTATGTAGCAGGTGTTGTAGAAGGCAGCGCAGCAGGACTTAAGAACTTCCTGCCTGCAATCATCTTCCTTATTGCATGCGGTCTGGCATTCGCAACCGGTACATCCTGGGGAACATTCGGTATTCTTATCCCTATCTGCATCGCAGCATTCCCAGATGCAGGAGACCCGATCCGGATTATCTCCATCTCTGCTTGTATGGCTGGTGCAGTTTGCGGCGACCACTGCTCACCTATCTCCGATACCACAATCATGGCAAGTGCAGGTGCTCAGTGTAACCACGTGAACCATGTGGCAACACAGCTGCCATATGCAATCTCTGTTGCAATCATCTCATTCATAACATACATCTTTGCCGGATTCATCAAGAA
>JAEEGF011123763.1_pt1 | contig 11416 bp, 11 predicted proteins | sample 9134171 | NCBI WGS metagenome assembly JAEEGF01 (sample SAMN16246542, study PRJNA631951) | gut metagenome | biome: gut microbiome; feature: rumen; material: AP-attached | host: Bos | place: Iran: Karaj | collected 2018-10
GACAAAAGAGGTTCCTGTGGCAGATATTATTCACAGAGAGCTTGGATTTAAGGTCATAATAGAAAACAACCTAAAGGCATTTGCCCAAAGCGAAATATTTTTTGGACAAGGCCGTATAGAAAGTAATATTTTAATGCTGAAATGGGGGCCTGGTGTAGGTTCCGCCATTATTGTAAATCAGCAGATTTACGAGGGTGCATTTGGCCAGGCGGCAGAAATAGGTCACATTACAGCAGTTAAAAATGGCAGGTTATGTAACTGTGGCAGGAAGGGATGCTTGGAGACATACATTTCCACCCATGCCCTTAGAGAAGGGAAAAATATATCTATTGATGAAATAGACATTCCTGATGATAAGATTGATTTGTTTGCCCACAATGTCCGAAATGCCGTGGCTATGATAGACCCAATGAAGGTTGTGCTATTTGGCTATTTCTTTGATAAGCCAGGTGTGACTGAAAGATTTATTCAAAGCTATCGTCAGTATGATAACAGCATAAGCGAAGATTTCTTCGCAAAAAGCACACTTCCTGTTTTAGAAAGCCATACTGAAGGTCTTGCAGTAGTCATGGACGAGATGTTCTTCTAAATTGTACAAAAACGTCGTAAAATGGTACACTTAATGTGTCCGTTTGCGACGTTTTATTTTTTTGCATATCGAAAGGATTTTTATAGATGAAAGTAGTTTTTATGGGTACACCGGATTTCGCGGTAGAGACCTTAAAGGCATTATATGAGGCTGGTCACGAAATTATCTTAGCAATTTCACAGCCAGACAAACCAAAGGGACGTAGTGGAAAGCTTGCACCTACTCCAGTAAAGGAATTTGCCCTAGAGCATGACATTCCAGTATATCAGCCAGTTAAAATCAGAGCAGAGGAATCAGTTGAATACTTAAAGCAGTATCAGGCAGATGTATTTGTTGTTGCTGCCTTTGGCCAGATTTTACCTAAGGTAATTCTTGATATGCCACGTCTTGGCTGTGTAAATGTTCATGGTTCACTTCTTCCAAAGTACCGCGGTGCAGCTCCAATCCAGTGGGCTGTTATCAATGGTGAAAAGGTAAGTGGTAACACTACTATGCTTATGGGTCCAGGACTTGACGATGGAGACATGCTATTAAAATCTGAGATAGAGCTTGCAGCAGATGAAACAGGCGGTAGCCTTTTTGATAAGCTTGCCATTGATGGTGGAAAGCTTGCCGTTAAAACTATCGAAGCTCTTGATAGAGGTGAAATCACACCTATTCCTCAGGATGAATCACAGGCTACTCACGTTGGCATGATTTCAAAAGAGATGGGTAATGTAGACTGGACAAAGCCTGCTGATGAAATTGAGCGACTTATTCGCGGTCTTAATCCATGGCCATCAGCATTTACATTTATAGATGGCAAGCAGGTAAAGCTTTGGTCAGCTACTGTAGTTGATGGCACTGGTGAGCCAGGCACAATTATGGATGTTAATAAAAACGTATTTACGGTAGCTTGTGGCAGCCAGGCTCTTGAGATTAATGAGCTTCAGCTTGAGGGCAAAAAGCGTATGGCCACAGGAGATTTCCTTAGAGGATATAGCCTAAAAACAGGCAAGAGGTTTGTAAATGGCAGGGAATAATATCAGAGAAATTGCAGCTGATACCTTAGTTGAAATATTAGAACACGGTCAGTTTTCCCATATTTATCTAAAGGCTGTTTTAGATAAATATAGTTATTTGGAAAAGCCGGAAAGAGCTTTTATCAACAGGCTTGTAAATGGAACTGTTGAGAGAAAAATTGAGTTAGACTTTATCATAGACAGCTTTTCTAAAACAAAGGTAAAAAAGATGAAGCCTCTTATTCGTACTATTATGCGAATGGGAGTTTACGAAATCTTTTACATGGATTCAGTTCCAGATTCAGCCACCTGCAATGAATATGTTAAGCTGGCAAAAAAGAGAGGCTTTGCTGGACTGTCAGGTTTTGTAAACGGAGTACTTAGAAATGTATCCCGAAAAAAATCAGAAGTTAAAATAACTGATATGGGGATAAAGTACTCTATGCCAGATTGGATAGTGGATAAATGGACTGCTGATTATGGCAAGGAGCAGACAGAGGCTATTCTTAAGGGCTTTTATGAAAATGAAGAGCTTTGTATCAGAGTTAACCTTGGCAAGATTTCAAGGGATGAGTTGTCTGATAGACTTTCAAAGCAAGGCATTTCAGTTCGTAAATGCGATACTTTAGAAAGCGCTTTATATATTTCTGGAATGGATTCCATTTCAGCTATTGATGAATTTAATAAGGGCCTGTTTTATGTGCAGGATTATTCTTCGCAGCTTGTGTGCTACAAATCTGGCATTAAAGAAACAGATAAAGTTTTAGATGTTTGCGCAGCTCCTGGCGGAAAGGCATTACATGCTAGCCAGCTGGCAACAAAGGGCACAGTAGAGGCTAGAGACCTTACCGATGCCAAGGTGGTTTTGATTAATGAAAATATTGCCCGTATTGGTCAGACTAATATCACAGCAAAGGTTTGGGATGCAACTAACTTTGATGTAGATGCTGAAAATAAATTTGATGTAGTTATTGCAGATTTGCCATGCTCTGGCCTTGGTATCATCAGAAAAAAGCCTGACATTAAATACAATCAGACAGTAGAATCCCTTCAGGAGCTTTCAGCTCTTCAGGCCCAGATTCTTGAAAATGTCTGTAGATATGTTAAAAATGGGGGAACTTTGTGCTATAGCACCTGTACCATTAACAAGGATGAAAATGATCTTCAGGTAGAAAACTTCTTACGAACACATTCGGAATTTAAAATGACTGAGTGTTCACAGCTTTTCCCTGACAAGGATCACGATGGATTTTTTATATGTGTAATGAAAAAGAATTAACAGATATTCGCTCTTTAAATTTAGATGAACTTACAGAGTTTGTTGTAAATGACTTAAAGGAGCCAAAGTTTAGAGCAAAGCAGTTATATGAGTGGATGCATCAGCATCTGGCCCTTAATTACGATGAGATGAAAAACATCCCAAAGTCATTAAAGGAAAAGCTAGAAGCTTCTTGCAACTATCGTCCACTAAAACAGATTAACCTTCAGGTTTCTAAAATAGATGGAACCAGAAAATATCTTTTTGAGCTTTGCGATGGCGAAATGGTGGAAAGTGTTTGGATGAGCTACAAGCACGGCAATTCAGTGTGCATCAGCTCTCAGGTTGGTTGTAAAATGGGATGCCGTTTCTGTGCTTCTACACTTGATGGTTGGCTTAGAAATCTTACACCAGCAGAAATGCTAGGACAGATTTATGCAATCCAAAGAGATACAGGAGAGCGTGTATCAAACGTTGTTGTCATGGGCACAGGCGAGCCAATGGACAACTACGATAACATAGTAAAATTCGTTAGACTTCTGTCTGATGAAAATGGACTTAATATTTCCCAGAGAAATATTACAGTCAGCACTTGTGGTATCGTGCCACGTATCAAGCAGCTGGCAGATGAGGATTTGACCATCACCCTTGCAATCTCACTTCACGCTCCTAATCAGGAAAAGAGAGCAGAGCTTATGCCTATAGCTAACAAGTACGAAATTCATGAGCTGATAGATGCGTGCCAGTACTATTTTGAGAAAACAGGTCGTAGAATCACCTTTGAATATTCTCTTGTAGGTGGTGTAAATGACAGAGATGAGGATGCGGTAGAATTAGGTCAACTGATAGGTCATTTGAACTGTCATGTAAACCTGATTCCAGTTAATCCAATCAAGGAAAGAGACTTTGTTTCTCCTAGTATGGATAGGGCCTACGCCTTCCAAAAAAAGATTGAAAAATACGTGAATAATGCTACTATTAGAAGGGAAATGGGCCGCGATATCGACGGGGCCTGTGGACAACTTAGAAAGCGTCAGATGGATGCTTCGAAAGGGACTATTGAATGATAAGCTATGAAAAGACTGATGTTGGCGTTAAGAGAAAGGTCAATCAAGACACTATCTTTTCTTCCAACACTAGAATTGGTAAACTGCCTAATCTATATATAGTTGCAGACGGCATGGGTGGCGAGCTTGCAGGAGATTATGCATCCGCTAAATGTGTCGAAACCATCGTAGAACAGATTGAAAAGTCTACAGAGGTGGAAACTGTTAGGATTTTTGAGTATGCCATTCAAATTGCTAATAATCGTATATACGGAGAGTCAAAAAGTGATCCAACAAAAGCTGGCATGGGCACAACACTGGTTATGGCTACAGTTTTTGATGGTCATTTGTATGTGGCAAATGTAGGCGATAGCAGGCTTTATGTCGCAGGTCCTACAAAGCTTAAACAAATCACTAAAGACCACTCGGTAGTTGCAGAACTGGTATTGAGCGGTGAGCTTGATGCTGATGATGCAAAGCATGATAAGCGCAAGAATATGATTACAAGAGCTATCGGTGCAGAAAAAACTATCAATGCAGATTATTTTGATGTTGCCATCAGCGGTGGTGAACGCATTCTGCTTTGTTCAGATGGTCTTACCAATATGGTTGAGGAAAAAGAGATTTATCAGGTTCTTACATCAGAGGACACCATTGCTAACCGTGCAAACAAGCTGGTTGCTATGGCTAATGCAAATGGTGGCAAGGACAATGTTTCAGTTATTATTATCGAATAGTTAAATAAAAGGAGAATACATGATTACACAAGGCGTTTTTATAGCGGACAGATATGAGGTAATAGATAGAGTAGGCTCAGGCGGAATGTCTGATGTATATCGCGCAAAGGATCACATCCTTGGCCGCGAGGTTGCAATCAAAATTTTAAAGCAGGAATTTTCTGAGGATGCTACATTTGTTGCAAAATTTAGAACTGAGGCTCAGTCAGCAGCAGGTTTGGAGCATGCCAATATTGTTAATATATATGATGTAGGTTCAGAAAACGGCATGTATTTCATCGTTATGGAATACGTGGAGGGCATCACTCTTAAAACATATATCGAGAAAAAGGGACAGCTTAACTTTAAGGAAGCTATCTCAATCGCTATTCAGGTAGGACGTGGTATCGAGGCTGCTCATCAAAAGGGCATCATTCACCGTGACATTAAGCCACAAAATATCATTATTTCTACCGAAGGCAAGGTAAAGGTTACAGACTTTGGTATAGCACGTGCTGCCAGCTCTAACACAATCCATGCTGATGTAATGGGCTCTGTTCATTATTCATCACCAGAGCAGGCTAGAAATGGTTTTGTAGATGGTAAGAGCGATATTTATTCACTTGGTATCGTTATGTACGAAATGGTTACAGGCCGTGTACCATTTGATGGAGACAACACAGTTGCTATTGCTATTCAGCATCTTCAGGAAGAAATGGTTCCACCAAGCGCATACGCACCAGACCTTCCTATATCACTTGAAAAGATTATCCTTAAGGCTACCATGAAGTCACCTGACAGAAGATATGCAACTATCTCTGATATGCTCATGGATTTAAAACGTGCTTTAGTTAGCCCATACGAGGATTTCGTTAATATCGTTGATTCTGCTGACCTTGGCAAGACTCAGGTTATGACAGGTATTACACCTGAGGAAAAGCGCAAAGCAGCAGCTACTCTTATGTTTGAGGACGATGTTCCTGAAAACGAAGAGTGGGATGAGTACGATGAAGGCGAAGAATGGGACGAGTACGATGACTACGATGATGACGAGGAAGACTCAAAGATGGATAAAATTATCACCATCTCAGGAATCGTAGCAGGTATTGCAATTGTTATTATTCTTGTGGCTATCTTAGGAAATGTTTTCGGACTTTTCAAATTCGGAGCTAAAAAGGTTACCATGATTAACGTTGTAGGCTCAACAGAGACACAGGCCGTTGAAGACTTAAATGGTATTGGACTTGATGAGGACAATATTTTAGTTTCTTACGAGGAAAGCGATGAAGAAGCTGGAATCGTTATTGCACAGTCAACAAAAGAGGGCGATGAGTTCTCGTTAAATGATACACTTAGACTTACAGTTTCAGGAGAGCCTGAAAAGTCAGAGGCTTCTAGCTCAGATAAATCAGAATCTTCTGAGTCAAAGCCAGCAGAGTCAAAGCCAGCTGAAACACCAGCAAATGATGGCGCTGCACAGCAGACAGAAAACACTCAGGCGCCTGCTGACAATCCAACAGCTACTGATGGTAAAACAATTGCAGTTCCTAGCGTTGTTGGACTTACACAGGCAGAAGCTACCACAGTACTTGATGCTAAAAAAATTGTTGTTACAAGTACATCACAGGATTATTCAGATACAATAGCCTCTGGTCAGGTTATTAGCCAGTCTATTGAGCCAGGCACAATGGTTGCTGAAAATGCAACAATCACACTTGTAATTTCAAAGGGCGCAAAGGCTACAACCTATAGCTACAGTGTTGCTAACCCATATCCTGGCGAGTGTACATATGTAATTCAGGAGCTTAATAAGTCAGGTACAATTCCTCAGAACGGTTCGATAAATATTTCTGAGGTAACAAAAGCTAGTTTGACTATTACATTAACTTATAAAGATCCTACGACTCAGCAAGAACAGACAACTGGGCCACAGTCAATACCAGGAACACCAAATTAACCTATGACAGGAAAGATTATCAAAGGTATAGCCGGCTTTTACTATGTATATGTAGAGGATAAGGGGTTGTACGAATGCAAGGCCAAGGGGGCCTTTAGAAAAGATAAAATAAAACCTTTAGTAGGAGATGATGTTGAAATAGACATCATCTCTGAAGAGGAAATGACGGGCAATGTTATTACTATTCTACCTCGCAAGTCTGAGCTTATCAGACCAGCAGTTGCTAATGTAGATCAGGCATTGCTCATTTTTGCTACTAAGAATCCTGAACCAAATCTTAATCTTTTGGACAGGTTTTTATGTATGATGGAAGAGCAGGAGCTGCCAATCGTTATTTGCTTCAACAAAGAGGATTTGGCAGATGAAAGCTTTGAAATCAATATGAGAAGGACCTACGAGGCGGCAGGCTACCAGGTGATTTTTTGCTCGGCTAAATTGCAGCAGGGCATAGATGGCATCAGGGAAATCCTCAAAGGGAAAACCACTACTGTTGCAGGGCCTTCGGGAGTTGGAAAGAGCTCTATTGTAAATATGCTTACAGAGGGCCATTCCATGGAAACAGGAGAAGTTTCTGAAAAAATTGGCAGGGGCAAACATACCACTAGACATTCTGAGCTTTTGTATTTAGGGGACGACACTTACATAATGGACACACCAGGTTTTTCATCTTTGTTTGTACCAAAGATCGAGCCTGTGGATTTGTACAGATTGTTTCCAGAGTTTATCGAGCCAGCCTCATATTGTAAATTTACAGGCTGCGCCCACGACAAGGAGCCGCAGTGTGGTGTCAAGGATGCTGTTGAAGCAGGAGAAATAGCTTCAAGCAGATACGAAAACTATTTACAGATTTATAGTGAAATGGTTAATGAAAGGAATAATAAATATAGGTGAGTACTGTGAGAATTTTAGCGCCTTCAATTTTATCAGCTGATTTTGGAATTCTTAAGGAGCAGCTAAAGCTTATTGATGAAGCAGGAGCAGAGTATGTGCATTTTGATGTAATGGACGGAGTTTTCGTTCCAAGCATTAGCTTTGGACTTCCTGTTTTAAAGAGTATTAGAAAATATACTAACAGGCTTTTTGATGCTCATCTTATGATTGTAGACCCTGAAAAATATGTAAAGGACTTTGCAGAGGCTGGAGCAGACATCATTACTGTTCATGCTGAGGCTTGCAAGCATTTAGATGCTACTATTGATTTAATCAAAAGTTGTGGCAAAAAGGCTGGTGTTGCTATTAATCCTGCCACACCACTTACAGAGATTGTACATGTTCTTGAAAAGGTGGATATGGTGCTTATCATGACTGTTAATCCAGGCTTTGGCGGACAGGCACTTATTCCATACACCCTTGATAAAGTAAAAGAACTTAAGGCTATTGTTGATGATAAAAAGCTTAGCCTTGATATAGAAGTAGACGGTGGCATCAATAAAAACACTATAGATGCAGCTCTTGCTGCCGGTGCTAATGTCATAGTTGCTGGTTCTGCTGTATTTAATGGAGATGTTAAAGCAAACGCTTCAGAGCTTTTGGAGAAAATGAGATGATAGTATTTGTTATTTCTGGCGGAGACTTAAATAAACAGTTCACTAGAGATTTCATTAATAAAACAAAAGAAGAAGATTCCCTTATCGTTGCATGCGATAAGGGACTTGAAAGCTGTCTTAAGATGGAGCTTGTTCCCGATTTGGTTATCGGGGATTTTGACTCTGTGGATGAGGCAGCTTTTTATGAGTTGCCAGAATCTACGGAAATAATAAAGTTAAACCCTATAAAGGATGATACCGACACAGAGGCAGCCTTAAGACTTATTTTTGAGCGAACCACCTACTATGATTGCATTTATTTGCTTGGGGCCACAGGTCGTCGCATCGATCATTTGTTGGGAAATGTGAGCCTTCTTGGGCTTGGTCTTAAAAATGACCGTATGATTATTATGGTGGACGAATACAACTACATCCAAATGCTTGCTCCAAAAGAAACTTTAGAGCTTGATAAGGAAGGGCAGTACGGCCAGTTTGGTAAATATGTTTCTGTTTTTCCATATGGCGGCAAGGCTACAGGAGTATTAATGGAAGGCTTTAAATATCCATTAAAAAGAGCCACTCTAGAAGGCTTCAATACTCTTACTGTAAGTAATGAAATCACATCTGACGTGGCTCATATATACGCTGATACAGGTTATTTAATTGTCTGTGAAACCAGAGACAGCTTTAACGCTGACTAAAATAGCTTTCTATACCGTCTGCAATACCTTTGGCCAACTTCTTTTGATAATCATCATCTGTAAGCTTGGCCTCTTCATCTATATCTGAAAGATCACCAAATTCTACCACTGCTGTTGGAACTACTGACCAGTTAATTGCTGCGTAGTCGTCTACCTCATCTACACCATTGTCAATTGATTCAGCTCCCTGAACAATCGAACCAAGTAATGTGTCTGCTAGCAAGCGACTCTTATCGTAGTTGTCAAATGTATAAGGATTGTCTTCAGTCTGACATTTTACTGATACTCCAGTGCTGTTTCCAGTACCAATAACAACATATAAATCAGCCTCAGTAGTATTAGCTATCATGGCACGATCGCTGTTGCTTAAATCTATATCATTTGTATCTCTGGTTAGTACTACTTCATATCCGTAATCTTCAAGATTCTTTTTAACAATTTTTGCAAGCTTTAAATTCAGCTCATATTCACGGACACCTGTTTCTTTTCCAATCTCACCTGTGCTTGTCTTAAAATCTGTTTTAAAGGCCCCAGGAGCAATTGGTTCCTTTTTCTTATTAGGAATCTCCTGACAGCTTGGATCCACCACGATTATCTTTGGCTCTTCCTTTGATATTTCTTTTGCCTGCACGGTAAGTGTTGGAGCAGTTATAGCTACAAGGAGTATTAATACAATATTCAGTTTTGTAAATTTCTTGATGCTTAACATTTGTAAACACACTCCCTTCTAAATCTCTAAGAATATTATCGGTCACTTCTGTGAAAAAATCATGGAAAATACAAGATAAATACACTATTTTTGAATATTTTAAAAAGAAATTTGAAAATTCTTGAAAAAAGGTGTTGACTTACTTCGTCAGTCGTAGTAAAGTTACTACATCAGATGAAATACTTCATCAGTCGTAGTACATCAGACGTAGTACGATAGACGTATAAAGGAGGTCCTAAATGGTTGAGATTAGCAGTGACGTAATCCGCGGCTACAACGATACCATGATTCTTTCCATTCTTTTGAAAGAGCCTTCCTATGGATATGAAATTTCCAAAGAGATTAAAAACATCACTGAGGAAAAATACATTATCAAGGAAACCACACTTTATTCAGCTTTCACCAGAATGGAAAAAAATGGATATATCGAATCCTTTGTAGCTAGTCAGGATTTAGAGGGAAATGGTAAAAAACGTACCTACTACAGAATCACCGAAGCAGGTAAGGAGTATTACCATACCAAATGTCAGGAATGGGAACTGACAAAGGATGTAGTTGAAAAATTTATCGAAAAGTAATTTTTAAGCGAGGAGAAAAATATGGAAACAATTAAGAGTTATCTTGAAGCAATGTTTGCAAACCTTCCTAACACACCAGAGGTCAAAAAAGCTAAGGCTGAGCTTTTAAACATGATGGAAGACAAATACAATGAGCTTTTGGATGATGGTGTTAGTGAAAACGAAGCAGTAGGGACAGTTATTTCTGAGTTTGGTAACTTAGATGAGCTGGCAGACACACTTGGCCTTACAAAAGAGGTACAGGAGACAAAGGAACGGGAAGAGAGCAGACCACGCCATTTTCTTAGAATGGAAGAAATCGAAAACTATTTATCAGTAGTAAAGACAAATGCATTGTTCATAAGTGTAGGCGTTTTGCTTTGCATCACATCAGTTATTTGGCCAATAGCCTCAGATGAAATCTTTCATACAAATGAGTCATTTGGCGTATCTGGTATGTTTATCAGCATAGCAGTTGCCGTAGCTTTATTTATATTTGCTGGCATTAGAGGAAACGATTGGGAGTTCTTAGATAAAGAGCTTTGCCAGATTGATATGGCCACAGCAGATATGGTGAAGGAAAAGAAAAAAGCATTTAAAGTTCCAAATGCACTTCTCATTTGTATTGGCGTAATGTTATTTATTCTTTGGATACCAGTGAAATGTGTTACACATGATTTCATGTCAGGAGTTGCACTTTTCTTATTTGTGGGCATTGGTGTGCTTCTTTGTATCTATGCAAACATGGTTATGGGAAGCTATGAAAAGGTTCTAAAGCTTAATGATTCTAAAACAATCAGTGGAAGCTATGGAAAGGATGAGGGGGATATCGTGTATATTAATAAATTTGCTGAGGGAGTTATGGAAGTTTTCTGGCCTACAATGACTTGCATCTATTTAATGGTTAGCTTCGTTACAATGGACTGGCATATCACATGGGTTATCTGGCCAGTAGCAGCAATTGTTCACAGAGTGCTTGAAATAGCTTTAGCAGCAGAGGAGGAGTAAAAATGGAAAATAAAAGATGGACTAAAAAGTATTTATTATTGATTTGGCTTATAACACTTATTGTTGTTGTAGCGGCAATTAGCGGACATTTTTATAACATTAGACATTTCTTCAACTGGGGTGGAGACCCTGGCAATGTGGATCTAAAAAATTATGATTTTTCTAATGAAAAGGTTACTGGCATTTCTATTGAGATGAATGCAGCAGATATTAATATAGATTATGGCAATACATTTTCAGTAGATGCCTCTTTCCCTGAGAAATATACACCTGATGTAGAGCTTAAAAATGGCATGCTTACAGTATCTCAAAAACAGTCTATTAAAAACATGCATGGCTTTGATGATT
>JAEEGF011235827.1_pt1 | contig 11416 bp, 7 predicted proteins | sample 9134171 | NCBI WGS metagenome assembly JAEEGF01 (sample SAMN16246542, study PRJNA631951) | gut metagenome | biome: gut microbiome; feature: rumen; material: AP-attached | host: Bos | place: Iran: Karaj | collected 2018-10
TCTATGTCGGACGATTCCTCACACAGGGCTGCGTCAATTCCCTGGGTGCGGACACCGTGGCCGGCTACAATACAGCCACGCGCGTGGAGAATCTGGCAATGATGGGCTACGAGGGCGTAGGCGTGGCGCTGTCGACGTTTATCGCGCAAAATCTGGGCGCGGGGCAAGGCGGACGCGTCCGCGCCGGACTGCGCACGGCTTTCTCCATGGTCGTCTGCTACATGGTGACTGTTTCGGCCGTCGTCTATGCGTTCGCGCCGGACATCATGAGCATGTTCGTCAGTTCCGGCAAGGGCGCAGGCGTGATCAGCGCCGGCGTCAGCTATCTGCGCCCGATGTGCGTGTATCTGATGTTCGGCTCGGTCGACGCGATCATGCAGTATTTCTTCCGCGGCCTTGGGCATTTCCGGACCGTGATGCTCGTCTCGCTCTCGCAGATCGTGCTGCGCGTGCTCCTCTCGTTCCTGTTCGTGCCGAGATGGGGCGCTCCGGCGATCGCTCATGCGACGGCCGTCGGCTGGGCGATGATCTTCTTCGTCCTCACGGCGCTGACGCGCAAGCACCTGAAAATGATTTCGGCACAGAGCTGACTTTGCAAAAATCCCCCGTCCGGGCGATTCCGGCGGGGGATTATTCTGGTATGATGGCATTGTAGAAAACTACCATTGACAGGACAGTGAAAATCCTGTATTAAAAGGGCGCCCGCGGGATATGCGCGCGGGCGATAACTCCGATCACAATCCAGGGAGGTACAACCAGGAATGAAAAAGTTCAAAGGCGCGTTGTTGGGAACGCTTCTTCTCGCGGCCGCGTGCGCGGGCGGCAACATGTTTTTCGCGGGGCGCGCCTTCGCGGCGCTGCCGGAAGCGGTGATGTCGAAATGGAACAAGCTGACCGAGATGCTCGACGAGGCTACCGTTCTGCGCGGCAAACGCGACCGTCTGCCGGAGAGTTCGTGGCTCGGCGCCGACAAGCAGAAGACGAACGAAAAGATCAAAAAGGTCCTTCGCGACGCGCAGGAGATCCTGCTCTCCGCCGATGCGATGAAGCTGGTCGATCGCAGCGAAGTGATCAAAAAACGCCTGCCCGAGCTGTACGCCGAGATCGAGCACTACAAGAACAAGCGTATCGGCGCTCCGGACAAGTCCTACAACCCCTTCACCGACACGGTGGCCGACTGCGACAAGAAGATCGCCAAGGCGGAGAAGGACATCAAGAGACTGAACCGCGAGCTGCGCGACATCCGCGACAAGATCGCAGCCGAACTGCGCAGCTGGGGCATGAAGCTGACCGATCAGCAGGCCGAGGTGCTGTTCTCGTCCGTCGTCGGCGACAGCCTGCTGAAAAACGCCGTCATCTTCGAGAACGTCAAGGGCGTAACGCAGCAGATCGCCGAGCTGATGGCGCAGAACAAGGCTGACACGACCGTGGCTCGCAAGTACTATGGGATGTACGTCACGCTGATCGACGTGCTGCTCGACAGTCAGTACGGTTTCATCGACAAGATCGACAAGGAATGGGCGCCGCGCGTCCAGAGCATCTCCGAAGGCGCCAGTGCCTCGCTCAAGGAAGCCCGCGCCGGTCTGACCCGGCAGGATTTCACGCGCGAGCAGAAGAACATCCTGCGTGCCAACGCCGAGTCCAACGAACTGACCGTGAAGGCCGCCGGACAGTACAGCAAGCTGCTTTCGATGCAGAAAGCCAGTGTTGAAAAGTGTATCCGCAGCATCAAGCGCGACCGCGAAGTGGCCGTCAACACCTACTCGACCGTGCAGCACATCAGCGACATGGACACCGTGATCCACAGCGGCCTGCAGCTGTTTGACGTGCTCGCCACCATGCAGCTGCCGGAGATCCAGATCTTCGACAACAGCGGCGTGCGCAAGGAGTTCGACGAGATCACCAAGCGGTTGCAGCAGGGGAAGTAATGCTCTGCTGCGGCAAACGAATCGAACATGAAAGAATCCCCCGAACGAAACGCACGTTTCGCTCGGGGGATTCTTTCATTGTTAAGCGGCTTCTACGATAAAGCCGGCCATGAGTGCTCTCAGAAAAAGTCACTCATGGCCGGCTCGTTTCTTTTGTAGAGCGTCTTAGGAATTACTTTGCCTGTTCCGCTGCGGGCTTTTCGGCTTCGGGCTTCTGCTCGGGCGCGGGGGCTTCGGCCGGCTTCACATCGTCGGCTTTCTTCTCCTCGGCAGGTTTCTGTTCAGCTGCGGCGGAAGCGTCAGCGGGTTTTACATCTTCGGCTTTTTTCTCCTCGGCGGGCTTCTGCTCGGTCGTCGCGGGAGTCTCAGCCGGCTTCACTTCTTCGGCTTTTTTCTCTTCAGTCGGCTTGACTTCCTCTGCCGGTTTTTGGTCGGCGCTGGCGGTCTCGGGCTTCACGTCGTCGCTGGGAACGGTGAAGAGGTCTTCGGCAACGATCTCGACTTTCATCTTGTCGGCCAATCCCTTGACGTAGTCGCGCTGTACTTCGGCCTTCTTGCTCTGGAGGAGCATGTTCTTCAGGCCTTCGGACACTTCGGAGAGCGGGCGCACTTCCTCGCTCACGGCGCGGACGCGGTGGAAGACGAAGTAGTCCTGGCTGCTCACTTCGATAGGGGCGCTGAATTCTCCGTCGGCGAGCTTGGAAACGGGCTCGAGCTTATCTTTCATCTCGGTCTCGGCGATGCGCTCGGGCTTGCCGGCTTCGCTGGAGATCTTCACGTCGGCAGACACGAGCTCGACGGCCTTGCCCCAGTCGCCGGTCTTGGCGGCTTCGATCAGCTTCTCGGCGGCTTCTTTCGTCTTCACCTGGGCGAAATCGGCTTCGATGCCGGCGGGCTGGGTGAAGTTGCCCTGGAGCATTTCATAGAGCTTGGCGACTTCGTCATCGCTGACGACCACGCCGCCGGCGACGTCGCCCAGCATCTTCTCGATCGAAAGCTGACGGGCGATCTCGGCCTTGGCCTGTTCGAGCGAACTGTTCTGGCTGCGCAGCACCTGCATGAACTGTTCGCGGGTGACGTACTGGCTCTCGATCTGCTTGAGCTGCTTGTTCACATCTTCGGCGGGGACGGAGATCTTCAGGCGGTTCACCTCGTCGATAACGGCGCGGTTGCTGACCATCTCGTCGAGCACGGCTTTGTAGATGAGGGGCATCTGCTTGTCGGAGAGGTCGCGGATGCGGTTCCTCTCGATGAAGCTGCGCAGGTGCTGCTGGAAGACGCTGATGTGCAGTTCTTCGCCGTTGATCTTGGCGACGACGAAATCGCCGCTGCGCTCGTTGTTCGAGCGCGAACCGCCGGTGCCGTACATGAAGCCGACGGAGGCGGTGAAAATGACGATGAACACGGCGAGGATCCATTTGATCTGGGTGCGTAAAGCGGTAAGCGGTAACAAAGTAGAGACTCCTTTCAAAAGTTCAGTGAGCGAATTTGCTTTTCAGCCTTTGAATTCTATCACAAAAGTCCGAAAAATGGCTAGACTGACGCAAGGGTTTTGCCGGTGGTCTGCTCGGTTTTCAAGGGAACGGAGAGCTTCACGGCGTTTTCCATCACTTCGGCCAGTTCGCGGGCGCACTTTTCGGCCTGATCGGCAGGACATTCGCAGACGATCGAGTCATGGACCTGGAGCACCATGTGCGTGCCGGTGCCGGCAAAATGCTCGAACGCCCTGTTCATAGCGATCTTGGTGATGTCGGCAGCCGTCCCCTGGATGGGGGAGTTGATGGCGACGCGTTTTTGATGATCCCTTTTGCCGTTGCCGGTGCTCACTTCGTCCATGGGACGACGGCGGCCGAAAAGCGTCGTCGTATAGCCGTCGGCCAGAGACTTGGCCTGGCTGGTAGTGATGTAATCGCGCACGCCGGGCAGCGCAGCAAAATATGCCTCAATGATGCGGTTTGCGCTGTTGCGGTCGGTCCCAAGGCGCGCGGCGAGACCAAAGACATTCATGCCGTAGATCAGACCGAAGCTGACAGTCTTGGCGCTGCGGCGCAGTTCTTTGGTAACGGCTTCCGGCGGCAGACCGAAGATGAGCGAAGCCGTCTCGGTGTGGATGTCTCTGTCAGAGTTGAAGATGGAGATCAGCTGAGGATCTCCCGAGAGGTGGGCGAGTACGCGCAGTTCGATCTGCGAGTAGTCGGCGGCGACGAAACAGTTCCCTTCTTCTGCGGGAATGAGGCAGTCGCGGATACGCGCGCCCCAGCCGCTGTAAGCGGGCAGGTTCTGCATGTTTGGGTCCCTGCTGCTCAGTCGTCCCGTACCGGTGACGAGGGCCTCGAATGTGCTGTGGATCAGCCCGTCGGCTCCGGCGGCGGCCAGCAGCGGCTGAACGAAGCCGGATGACATCTTGCTGAGTTCGCGGTATTCAAGCAGCTGCGCGGGCACGAGGCAGCGCTCGCCGCAGATGTCGCGCAATTGTTCGAGCACGGACACGTCGGTGGAGTAGCCGGTCTTGGTCTTCTTGATGACAGGCAGGCCGAGTTTCTCGAACAGCATCTCGCCGACCTGCTTGGGGGAGTTGAGGTTGACCTCCGAACCCACGGCGGTCCGGATGGATTCGGTCAGCTCCGCGATGCGCGTGTCAAGTTCGTCTGACAGCGCGGCCATCTTCCCGCGGTCGAGGCGGATGCCGCGGCGCTCCATTGACACGAGCACGGGGATCAGCGGCGTATCGATCTCGGTCAGCACGGGGCGCATATTCTGCGCGTCAATCTGACGTTCCAGAACTTTGCCGAGCGACAGCAGCCGCAGCGCGCGCTTCGGTGAGAAGGAAAGGCCGAGCTCTTTGGCGGCGTCGTAGGTCTCCAGGTCGGGGTGAAGCAGATAATACGCTGATTTGATGTCGAAGACGGAGCACGCGGCGGGCAGTTCTGTGAGATACCAGACGGACTTTGCGTCGAGCGTGACGAGCGTGTGTCCTGCAAGCTCAGGCAGACGCGGGGTGAGATCGGCAAACGTGCCCCGCCACCAGCTGCCGTCGGGAGCGGCGAGAACAACGCCGAGCGCGGCAGAGAGAGTCGGATCGGGCGAAAAACTGCGCACGAATTTCGTCTCGTCAAAATCGAGTGCAAGGCGCGGCGCCAGAAGGATGGCATCGAGTGAAATGGCACCGGCGGGAGAAATCACTGGGATCGGTTCATTCAAAGAATCGTTCGGCGCGGCGTCTTCGTCGAGCGAAAGCGGCTGAACGTCGTCCCGTCGGGAGGGCAGAGAGGCGCCGAACGTCTCGGCGACTTTTTTCATGCCGAGGGAAGCACATTTGCGCGCGAACGCCTCCAGATCGACGGCCGGAGCCGACGCAGTGAACTCGTTCAGATCCTCGTCGCATTTCAGCCGTGTGAGGACTCGGTTATCAAGGGCCGTCTGCCCGTGCTCGCTGATCTTTTTGCGCAGGGCCGGCTTGAGCTCGTCGGTGTGGGCGATGATGTTCTCGATCGAGCCGTAATCGTGCAGCAGCGAGGCAGCTGTTTTCTCGCCGACGCCCGGGATACCTTTGATGTTGTCCACCGCGTCGCCCATCAGCGCCAGGTAATCGACCATGCCCGAGGGAGGAAAGCCGTATTTTTCGCTGAACACCGTCTCATCGTACTCGTCAAACGAAGAAACGCCCTTGCCGGGACGGAGGATCTTCACGCCCGGGCGGAGCACCTGCATGATATCCTTGTCGGAGGTGAGGATCAGTGCCTCGTCACCGCGTGAGGTGAACTGACACGCCGCCGAGCCGATCAGGTCGTCGGCCTCCACCGTTTCGCGTTCCATCAGCCGCACGCCGAGCAGCGGCAGCATTTCGTGCAGCAGCGGGATCTGCACTTTGAACTCATCGGGCGTCGGCTTGCGAGTGCTCTTGTAATCGGGATAAAGCTGGTGGCGGAACGTGGGGCCTTTCATGTCGAACGCACAGAAGACCTCGTCGGGCTTCCAGATGTGCCGGGCGCGGGCAAACATGTTGAAGAATCCCACCAGCACGTTCGTCGGCGTGCCGTCGGGCGCATTCAGCATAGGAACGGCGAAGAACGCGCGGAACGCGATCCCGTGTCCGTCAATGAGCAAAATTTTTTTGCCGGGCATTTCCACAAACCTCCGTAAAAGGGGTATAATAATAAAGTTCGATCGCGCGATTTTTCGCGCGGCTCTATTGTACACGGTAAGTACCAATTATGTCAGGAGGAGTTTTATAAATGACGAATGAAGTGAGAGTCCGTTTTGCACCCAGTCCCACCGGCGCTCTTCACATCGGCGGAGCCCACACGGCGCTTTTCAACTGGCTGTGGGCGCGTCACACGGGAGGTAAGTTCATTCTCCGCATCGAGGACACGGATCGAGTCCGTTCGACGGCCGAGTACGAACAGACGATCATGGACGGCATGCGGTGGCTCGATCTCGATTGGGACGAAGGTCCCGACGTGGGCGGCGATTACGGCCCCTATCGCCAGACCGAGCGTCTTGATCTCTACAATAAATACGCTCAGCAGCTGCTGGATGAGGGCAAGGCGTATAAGGACGGCAATGCGATCATCTACAAAGTGCCGCTCGGCCTTGACATCGGCTTTGACGACGAGGTGTACGGACATATCGACTATAAGAGCGACGCGCTCGTCGACGGCCGTACCGGCGTGATGAAGGACATCGTGCTGATCAAGAGCGACGGTTTTCCCACCTATAACTACGCCGTTGTCATCGACGACCATCTGATGAACATCACCCACGTCATCCGCGGCGAAGACCACATCTCCAACACGCCCAAGCAGGTGCTGCTGTACAAAGCGCTTGGCTGGGAGATGCCCAAGTTCGCGCACCTGCCGATGATCCTCGGCAAGGATAAGAAGAAACTGTCCAAGCGCCACGGTGCGACGAGCGTGTACGAATACCGCGACATGGGGTACCTGCCCAGCTCGATCTTCAATTTCCTGGCGCTGCTCGGTTGGGCGCCCAAGGGCAACGTGGAGATCTTCGACCGCGATCTGGCCGTGAAGGAATACCAGCTCTGCGACATCAACCGTAAGTCGTCGGTGTTCGATTTCGACAAGCTCAATTACATCAACCAGAGCCATATCACCGAGATGCCTGCTGAGGAGAAATTCGAGCTGATCCGGCCGTTCTGGGAGGGCATGGGCGTCGATTGCTCGAAGCTGAGCATGGATTATCTGACCAAAGTCTTTGCCATCATGGCCGGACGCGGCAAGACGATTAAGGAACTGGCCGAGTTCTCCGATTATCTTGTCACGTTTGCTCCGGTTGCCGCACGCTATGACGCCAGCGACCTGACGGAAGAGCACCGCGCCATGCTGAAGGCTTTCTGCGGCGAGTTCATGGCCGCCCGCCCTGCGACGCCCGAAGCGATGCTGGCTTTTGCCCGCGAGTGGGGCGAAAAGCACGACGCCAAGCTCAAGGACATCGCCATGCCGCTTCGCTGGATGCTTACCGGCTATAAGGTCAGCCCCGGTATCTTTGAGGTGATCGAACTGCTTGGTTTTGACGAAGTGACCAGCCGTCTGAAACATTACGGATTGCTGTAATTTTAAGAGAACTTATCTGAAAAAAAACAGAGATTTGCGATGTTTTCAGAGCGGAAGTAAAAACTCTATTTTCTAAAATCGGGAACATAACGCGCCGAAAACGGAACGGAACTTTTCGATCATGTAAAATTTTGAGTTTGACAATTCGCCGGAAACGTTGTATAGTCTGTTTCGCGCTCGGGCAATGTGTCCGCGCTACCTCGCACGAGCGGGGAATATAGTTTTTGGAGGCATGCAACTTGAAAGGCAAAGTGAAATGGTTCAACAGCACCAAGGGCTTCGGCTTCATCACGACCGAAGAGGGCAAGGACGTTTTCGTCCATTTCAGCGCGATCAAGATGGACGGTTATAAGTCCCTTGACGAGAACCAGGAAGTCGAGTTCGACGTTGTCGATGGCGAGAAGGGCCCTCAGGCGGCCAACGTTGTCCGTCTGTAAGACGGCGCTTGGTGTCAAACCCTTTTTAGCTTAAAACAAAAAGGCCGGCAGATTTGATCTGTCGGCCTTTATGCTATTTCAGGAGCTCAGTCCCGTTTCGCACGCTTCTGTCTCCAGACATATACGGCGATGAGCAGCGCGCAGAAGACGCAAAGTCCGATACTGATCTCAGAAAGATAATGATGGATCAGCTCTTTATTTGCGCCGAGCCAGTAGCCCAGCATCGTCAGAATGACGACCCAGATCCCAGCGCCGAGCGTGGTGTAGAAGCAGAACTTGCGCAGGTCCATCCGTGCGATCCCCGCAGGCAGCGAAATATACTGCCGGATCACGGGGATCAGGCGGCCGACGAACGTGCTGATGTGTCCGTGCCGCGCGAAAAAGTCGTCCGCTTTGTCGAGGACTTCGTCCGTGACCCCGAAATGCCGTCCGTATTTGATGAAAAAAGGACGCCCGAAGCGCAGCGACAGCCAATAGTTGAACAGCGCGCCCAGCAGGCTTCCGGCGATGCCCGAAAGCAGCGCGAGCGTCAGCGACATCTGCCCCTGATGGGCAAGATACCCTGCCGGGGGCATCACCACTTCGCTGGGAAACGGGAAAAACGACGATTCCAGAAACATCAGTCCGGCGATCCCCCAGTAGCCCATCGCACCGATCGTGTCTACGAGCCACTGGATGATCCCGCTCAGAAAACCGCTTAACATGTGCTCACCTCATAGAGATTAAAAATTGCGTTTCGGCCGGTATTGTATCATGGAGACTCTCTCAGTGCGCAAAAGTTCGGCGCGTGAAAAAGAAAAACGATTCCATTTTTTTCGTGCGCAAGGGGATAATATTTTACAGAAGTCGGAAGGAGAGACGTGATCGTGTGCCTGCCATACTGGAACAGTGAGATCGACATCGAGGCGGGCAGCTGGGCTTCGGCCAGAAAAGCGAGAGGCCTCGTTTCAATGGCCCGCCTTCATGGTCCGCAGCTGGCGAAACTGGCGTCGCTCGTTCTGAACTGCGACAGCGAGCTGCTCTACATCTGCGGCAGGGAGAACGCTCCCGCCGGCAGCATGCTGTGGGATGACGCGGTGCTGGAACGCCGCATTGCGCCGGATATGCTCCCGTTCACGCTCGTGCTCGGTTACAGCCGCAAAATAGAAAAGATCGCTGCTGCGATCACGGAACGCGTGCCGGGACTTCGCGCCGGCGTGACCGACTGCACATTCTGGAACGGAGGCGTCCCGCTGGAGCGTTATAAAGTCATCGCCTTTCTTGCCGCTCTGCCGGTCTTTGATGAAAGCGCCTTTCTCGATACCCTCGTGGCGGAGCTGAAAAAACAGAGCCAAAGCGGCGAAACGACCTCGTTCTACGCCGAGCGCCTCGGCTTTGTGCGTGCTCCCGTCCCTTACGAAACCGACGTTCCCGCTCAGATGCTCATGTTTGACGAACTCGACAGCTTTCAGCTCGACGCGACCAGATCCGTCGTCGGCCCTGCGCCTTCCGTGCCGCTGCCCGTGTTCTTTGAACTGGCCTCTCTGGGCAACGGCGAGGAATCGCGGGAGCGGTGATCGCGTGTTATGCGAAACATTCAGCTGTGCTGTAAATTGCTATTTTTAAGGAGGAACTGTGGATGACTACTCAGAAAAAAGAGAAAAAGACCGCTGCCGCGAAGGACACGCTCCTTGACGCCGCGCCTGAAAACGCTGCTGTGGCCGCGGAACGATCCACTTCAGCCTTGAAAAAGAAAAAGGACACCCCTGTAAAGAAGACCGCTGCCGCGAAAACGCCGCCAGCTCAAAAAGACGCGAGCAATATGGATACGACGCCGACAGCGGAGGAGTCTCTCAAAACAGAAAAAAAGACGAAAACAAAAACAGAAACTAAAAAGACAGCAAAGAAGGCCGAATCCTCTAAAAGCGAGAAGACCGAAGCTAAAAATACTCCGTCTCAAAAGGCGAAAACGGCCGATGGGAAGCCTGTGAAGGCAAAAGCCGAAAAGACCAAAGACGCCGAAGCGAAGAAAACGCAGACAGCCGAAAAGGCCGACGAGAAAGAAAAGAAGGATCCCGTTAAGGCTGTTCAGGAAGATGTTAAAGAGACCGCGGCAAACGTTGAAAACGAGACGGCTGGAAAGAAGAAAAAAACTGCGACCAAAAAGACAAAGACCGAGAAAAAACCTGTACAGACAGAGCTGAAGCAAGAGAAGGAAACAGAAAAGAAAAACGAGGAAAATCCCGAAAAAAAACCTCGGAAAAAGGCTGAGAAGAAACAGGAGAAGCCGCGGGAGAACATAACCGAAAAAGAGACCGAGGATGAAGTGCTCGTCGGCCCGCCTGTCAACGAAAGCGAAACGCTGGACAGCGATCTCGACATCATCGACGAACACGAGCCCACCGCCGGCGAACTTGCCGAGGACGAAAGCGATTTTGACGACGAGATCTCCACGATCGACGAAACCGCCTCGTTGGGCGACAATCCCGGCCTGCCTGATTCGCTCGATACGACCGGCGACGGTGCCGGCCTGAACGAGGAGCTCGAACCTTCGGGGATCGAACTGCAGCGTTCCATCATGGACCGTGTCCGCAGCCTTATCGTGATCGGCCGCAAGAAAGGCCACGTCTCTCATAAGGACATCGAGCAGTGCGTGCCGCCGGAGTACTGGAGCTCTGAGATCCTCGACAACATCTTTATCAATCTCAGCGAGCTGGGGATCCAGGTCATCGACGATGCCGCCTCAGCCCCTGTCCCCGCGCAGAAGGGCAAGGGCGACGATGATTCTTCGTCTTCGGAGGAGAACGGCGAGTACTCTTCGTCTGACGAAGCGCCGGTGTATTCCGAAGAACTGGGACGTATGGAAGACGTTCCTCTTTCCGACCCCGTGCGCATGTACCTGCGTGAGATCGGCAAGGTCCCCCTGCTCAGCAGCACGAGAGAGCGCGAGCTGGCCATTCGCGTCGAAGCGGGGGACGAGGAAGCGAAACAGCAGATCATCGACGCCAACCTTCGCCTTGTCGTCTCGATCGCGAAAAAATACATCGGCCGCGGAATGCTCTTTCTTGACCTCATCCAGGAAGGCAACCTCGGTCTGATCCGCGCCGTCGAGAAGTTCGACTACCGTAAGGGCTTCAAGTTCAGCACTTACGCAACGTGGTGGATCCGCCAGGCGATCACCCGCGCCATTGCAGATCAGGCCCGCACGATCCGCATCCCCGTGCACATGGTGGAGACGATCAACAAGATGGTGCGCATTTCCCGCCAGCTGGTCCAGAAGCTTGGCCGCGAGGCGACCGACGAAGAAGTGGCCGGCGAGATGCAGATCGAAAGCACGCGCGTAGAAGAAATCCGCCGCATCGCGCAGCTTCCCGTGTCGCTGGAAACGCCCATCGGCGAGGAAGAGGACAGTCAGCTCGGAGACTTCATCGAGGACCAGAACCTTCCCAGCCCCGAAGACGCTGCCGCGGGGAATCTGCTGCACGAGCAGATCGAAGAG
>JAEEGF010467646.1_pt1 | contig 11415 bp, 6 predicted proteins | sample 9134171 | NCBI WGS metagenome assembly JAEEGF01 (sample SAMN16246542, study PRJNA631951) | gut metagenome | biome: gut microbiome; feature: rumen; material: AP-attached | host: Bos | place: Iran: Karaj | collected 2018-10
CTGCCGAACGTGCACGCTCCATCAATCCCGATATAGATATCGAGATCATGGATTCGATGGTATCGGCTGACACTGTGCCAGACATCCTTTCCGGTGACATAGATGCACTGGTGGATGCGATCGATACAGTGGAGCACAAGGTATCATTGCTGAGGTATGCAGCAGAGAAGGATATCACCACATTCTCATCCATGGGTGCCGCTCTGCACTTCGATACCTCGTCGATAAAGGTCGCTACGCTGAAGAGGACCAACACATGCCCCCTGGCAGCCTCGGTAAGATCTCGTCTGAGAGACCTGGATACTGAAAACATAACGTGCGTCTATTCGACGGAGCCCGTTCTTGTCAAGCCGTCAGAACGCGATGACCACGGCAAGAGCATCCTCGGTTCCCTGCCGACAGTTCCGGCCGTGTTCGGAATGACCTTGGCGAACGAGGTAATAAGATATCTTCTGTCTAAAAATTGAAAGGAAGATGCGGGGTCGCCCCCGCTGTTTTCTTCTCAGAGAGGTCTGACGAGGATCTTGACATCCTTTCCGGTGATGTCCCAGCTCTTCATTCCTTCTTCGGGTCCGGTGAACTCGATGGATTTAGCTCTGACCTCATTGGAGATGAAGTCCTTCCAGGTCCCGAACAGTTTCACCAGGTAGTCGTCGGCGTTGACGCGGATGTCGATGTACTGCTCGACATTCAGCTTCATGTCCTTACGCATCTGCTGGATCCTTCTGATCAGTTCCCTTGCGTATCCTTCCGCTTCGATCTCGGGTGTGACATCGAAGTCGATGATCATCTGTCCGCCGCTGTAGCTGCAGGGCTCCTTGTCCCTGGGGATCTTGTCCGCGGTGATGTAGACGATGTTCTTGATGTTACCCTGCTGCTTCAGGACGTCCTCGAACATCTCGACCGCCTTGTTGGCTTCTTTGTCCTTTCCGCAGATGAACACCTGCTTGAGAGGCCATCTGAGCTTGCTGCCCATCTTCGCCCTCTCCGTCGCAATGTCCTCGACGAGTTCCTGGATGACCGCCATGTTGGTCTCGATGTCGTTGTGCATGTACGAGACGTTGACCTTGGGCCAGTCCTCCATGTGGACACTGGTCTTCTCTCCGCCCATGTGCTGGTAGATCTCCTCGGACAGATGGGGTGTGAACGGCGACATGATGATCGCGGTCTGCATGATCGCGTAGTACAGGGTACAGTATGATGCAAGCTTGTCGACCTGCGAATCCCTGTCCTCTGTCCAGCTCCTGTCCCTGACGAGCTTGACGTACCATTTCGAGAGGTTCTCCATTATGTAATCTTCAATGGCACGTGCCGCCTTGTGCAGTTCCCTGGTCTCGATTCCTTCCGTGACGGTTGCCTTCATCTTCTCGGTGCGTGAGAACATCCAGCGGTCCTCGAATCTGAAGTACAATTTCATTTCAGCGGGATCGTACTTCTTGTAGTCGAACTGGTCGATCTCCATGTACATGGATGCGAACTTGACCACATTCCAGAAGGTATTCAGTACCTTCCACGCGTTCTTGGGACCTTCTTTGAGCGGCGGGTTCTTCTTGGTATCCCACTGGAAGCTGGTATCGTCCCAGGGAGCGTTCGCCCTGACCGAATACAGCCTCATGGCGTCGGCACCGAACTCGGATGCGACCTCCTTCGGCTCGACCACATTACCGAGCGATTTGGACATCTTCTGTCCCTTGGTGTCCAGCATCCATGCGTGCATCATGACCTCGTCGTAAGGCGTCCTGTCGAACGACATGACACCAGCTCCGAGCTGCGAGTAGAACCATCCTCTCGTCTGATCATGTGCCTCGACGATGAACCTGCAGGGCCACCATTTGTCGAACTCCTCCTTCTTGGCGGGATAGCCCAGTGATGCCCATGCTGCGACACCCGAGTCGAACCACACATCTAGGATGTCTGGCACTCTTCTCATGACGCCTCCGCACTTGGGGCATTTGAAGGTGATCTTGTCGATCCAGGGCCTGTGGAGATCCATGCCCTCGGTGTAACCGTCGCCGTCCTTCAGTTCGGTGACCTGTCCGATGACCTTCCTCTCGCCGCATTTGCATTCCCAGACCGGGATCGGGATACCCCAGTATCTCTGCCTTGAAATGCACCAGTCCCTGGCGCCGTCCACCCAGTTCTTCTCCCTGGTGGAACCTGCCCAGTCAGGGACCCATTTGACCCTGTCGATCTCGCTGAGCATCTTCTCCTTCACTTTCGGTACCGACAGGAACCACTGCCTGGTGTTCCTGTAGATGATGGGTGTCTTGCATCTCCAGCAGTGACCGTATCTGTGCTTGATCTTCTCTGAATTCAGGAGAAGTCCTTTCTCGTCGAGAATCTTGATTATGTCCTCGTTGACCGTCTTCACCTTGCGGCCTTCCATCAGCGGGAATTCCTCTGTGTATCTTCCGGATTCTCCGACGGGACAGAACGGCGCTACGCCGTATCTCTTACCGGTGTCGTAATCGTCCGGACCGAATCCGGGTGCGGTGTGGACCAATCCGGTGTTATCCTGCTCGACGTAATCCGCATTCACGACCTTGAACAGGTATTCGCTCTGTCTCAGGTATTTGGGGTCGATCTCGAACGGCGGTTTGTATGCCATTCCGACCATGTCCTTGCCCTTGTATTTCTCAAGGACGGTGAATGATGTGAATCCGCCCTTCTTCATCACATACTCTGCCTGTGATTCCATGCAGATGATCTTCTCGTGCCTGTCATCCTCTCCCGAGAAGACGGCCTTGACGTATGTCATGTCAGGATGTGCCGCGACCATCAGGTTGGCGGGAAGTGTCCACGGTGTTGTCGTCCAGATCAGGAGCGATGTGTTGGGATCGTCGATCAGGGGGAATTTGACCATGACCGAAGGATCGGTCTCGTCCCAGTATTCGATCTCAGCCTCAGCGAGAGCGGTCTCGCACCTGGGGCACCATGTGACCACCCTGCTGGATGAATCCAGCAGTCCTCTGTCGCTTGCTTTCTGGATGGTCCACCATGCAGACTCGATGTACTCGTTCTTGATAGTCTGGTAGGGGTGATCCCAATCCATCCAGACTCCGAGTTCCTTGAACTCCTCGGTCATATCGGCCTGCAGTGTCAGAGCGTGCTGTTTGCAAGTGTTCACGAAGTTGTCGATACCGATGATGTCCTCGATCTCTTTCTTGGATCTCACACCGACCTCATCGGGTTTGCCGTCCTTGTTGACCCTTCCGGGGACACTGATCTTCTTCTCCACCTGAACTTCGATGGGGAGACCGTGCATATCGAATCCAGGCTGGTCGCGGACGTTGAATCCGTTCATCCTCCAGTATCTCAGGAGGATATCCTTGATCGTCTTGTTGAGTGCGGTTCCCATGTGGACGTGCCCCGAGGTGTACGGCGGGCCGTCCACGAAGTAGAATCTCTCTCCGTTCTCACGGAGTTCCTTTGTCTTGTGGTATGCATCTGTGGAGTCCCAGTAATCGCGGATCTCCTTCTCTATAACAGGCGCTGTGTAGTTCGCGCGGACTTGTTTTATCATCACGAGTCACTCCAATTCTCGGAACTATCTTGTCCGATTGGATTTCTCGTATAGTGGTGCTGTTTATAAGGGTTAGGTAAAATGGATGTCGGATGATTCATCGATGTCGATGTTTGAAGGTATCCTTTCAGAAAGAATCTCGGGAAATCGGCGGATCACTGTGTGATATTCTAAATTTTAATTCACTAAACCGATATTATATAAATTGACAGACAGGTCTGAAATTCATGAACTCTGACAGTGATGGTCAGGGGAGGGGCAATGTCGCTCCCCGGAACAGTCTTGGTAAGAAAGTCCTTCTGACAGTAGGAGCACTTGTATTGGTGGCTGCGATCGTCTGTTTATTCGGATTGATATCATCCGACGATTCGGCTGCGGATACGATAGAATCGAAGGATCTGCAGGTCGGATACCGCTATTGGGACGATAGCTCGCAGCCTCCGGTGTTCACACCGGAGTGGAGGTCCTTCGAGAACGGCAGATTCATGCATTATAATGATGAAGTGAAACAAGGCAAGAGGCTGTCCGCTGACAACACGGATGGCACCGATGTCGTCGCAGAATATGACGAAGCTTCCGGAACACTGTATATCAGGAGCAATCTGAGCTTGGTAAAAGCTAATGGCGAAAGCGGTTCGCTCAAGATTGTTGCTTTATGCGACCATCTGTACCTGAACGGAATACGTGGGGTAAGCGATCTGGAACTGGCCAGCATCGAGAGTTACTCCATGGAACTGTGGCCTACGTCACGGGCCCTGAGTTACAACACTCTGACTATCTCAGGGAATCTGACGGTCATCACGGGTGATCCTATTGATTATTGGGAAGAATGCGTTTTCGAAGAGTGTCTGGAACGCTACTATATCGAAAACGGGACACTAACCGTGAAGGACAACGCATCCTTCTATGGTGTTGTAGACCAAGAAGATTTCATGGATGACGGCTACGATGGGATCTTCGATTTCAGCGGCATGAGTCTCAGTGAACTCGAGGAGTACGACCGTTATGGTCTGCTCGCCATCCTCAAGACGGATCACATGGTCGTTGATACCAACGGCACCGTCGAAGTGGGACTGGAACGTTACGACTCCGTGAATGAAGGGAGAAAGCTTCCTGCGTCCATGCTGATAGTAATGGACAATCTGGAGTTCATAAAGTGCAATGAATTCACCATCTACAATGCATACGTCAACGATGTCGATCCGACCGCTCATTTCATCGATGATGCGGAGTTCATGTCGAAGGTGAAGAACGACAGCCTGACGGGATACACCTCTACAGTATCGACCGAACTCATCTATGGCAAATCGTGCATGGTACTTCGGGTCGTGAAGGATATACAGATCATCGACGGCCCAAGCATCTTCGTGTCGGAGCCAGTGCACAACGGGGAACCCGCCGTACCTACCGAGGAGGACGACAGGTTCACCATATCCTCATATGAATGGAGCCCTAACGGTAATTTCGTTGCCGGACAGAACTGCACCCTGACAGTGATGGTCAAGAGGAATAACAGCCACTATACATTCGAGGGGATGACTTCCGCGACGATAGCGGGTCATGCGGTAACATCTTTCTCGTCCACGGCGCAGTATGCGATCCTATCGTATGAATTCACAGTACCAACCCCTCAGTTGACTGCATCGTTCGCCGCAAACGGCGGAACAGGAACGATGGAGGACGTTAACAGTCTGTACGGGGCATACAACCTGCCTGTATGTACAATCACACCGCCCGCCGGTAAACATTTCAAGGCATGGGCGGTAAACAGTGCTTCCGGGCAGCAGTATGCGGCCGGAGAACCATATGATGTACAGTCGAACATCGAATTCTTTGCTATCTGGGAGCAGAACGCTTTCACCCTTCAGCCTAAGACCCAGGCCGAGGAGGCGGGCAATCCCATAACATCAGAATGGGCCGTGAACTTCAATGCCGTGAAGTACGCGATCGTAGAGAATGGTACGCCTGGCGACCCAATCAGTCTTGAACCGGCGACAGACCACGGTAGTTTCGACAAGAACAGCGCTATAGAGACAGAACCGATAAGGTTCAAGGTTCGCGCATACTATGATCCGGTCAATTATGTTGAGAGCGAAGAGTTCGTCCTGAGTTGGGCATTGGCCGTTCGTACGGTCGTCTACACCCCGGGGGAAGGAAGCGGGACCTCCGATTCCTACTACGTAGTAGTCGGCGACGTCATCAAACTCCAGGACGTTGATGCGCTCGGCTTTTTTTATGGTGGGTTCGTTTTTGATCATTGGTCCATCCACGCGTATCCGTATGAGGAGACTGTGCTTGGTACGAAGATGCCGGGAGAATCCTACACCATCAGCGACAGCATAACCATCGTCGCCATATGGCAAGAGAAGACCGCGGACCATCTGACCGTAGATTATTCTGGAGGCCCCATCATGGCAGGAACGCCGCTGGATGTCGGTTCGTTAGCGATCAAGCTGCACTATGATGACGGAAGCTTCGATATTAGAGACATAAACCAGGTCGGTTTCTTCATCGGGACAGAGTACATAGAGAGCATCACAGGATACAATTTCACTACCGTTGGAAAAGTGACATTGAGGATCGAATCCGAAGAAAAGAGTGCGTATCTGGAACTCCTCGTTGTCGGAAAGACAGTTTCCTTCAACGGCAACGGCGGCGAGGGTATGATGCCTTCTCTCACCAACAAGTATGGCAGTATTGCCCTTCCGACCACTACAAGTTTCATCCCTGCGACCGGAAAGTATCTGGTGAAATGGGCACTCGGCAGCTCCGGCGGAACACAATACGATCTCGGAGCATCGTACGATGTCACCGGGGACGTCACGTTCTACGCTATATGGGCGGACAAGACCCCTGATTCCCTGACGGCAGTCTATCAAACGACGATGGGATCCGTGGGCAGGCACATCGATATCAGTGCCATCGACATCACACTGAACTATACCGACGGTTCATCGGATCGTGTAGATAAGCTTGCAGCCACATACTGGTTGGGTGCACAGCAGATTCCAGATATCACCAAGTACCTGTTCGACAAGGAAGGGGCGAGCACGATCACCGTCAAGTACGAAGGTATGCAGACAGCGATGGATATCACTGTTGTCAGCGACTGTCTAGTCAAATTCGACAAGGATGGCGGAAAGGGCGTCATGCCCTCGGCCGTGTGCGGGAAGAACGTCAGTTATGTCCTGCCCGAATGCGTGTTCACCGCTCCGGCCAATAAGATATTCAGATGCTGGTCTGTAGACGGTGTCGAGAAGAAGGTCGGCGACAGTATCACCGTTGCCGCGGACATGACCGTTAAGGCGGTTTGGAAGGACATTCCAGCCGATGAACCGGAGTTCACCCCGTCAGAGGTCGATGGCAAGAAGGTCTACACCAACACGCTCGATGAAGGAAAGGACACCAACGTCTCGACGATCTTCAATACCGCTAAGACCAACAGCGGTACTGTAGAGGTGAAGGTGGGTACCATGAACATATCGTTCGACAGCAACGCCGTCAACGCCATCGGAGGCAACACCGTATCTCTGAAGGCAGAGGTCAAGACCACAGGTCTCGATGTAGAAGGTGCGCAGGCGGTCATTGAGGTATCTCTCGACGGAGCGAAGTTCGATTCCGGAGCGGCAAAGGTCACCATACCCTTCGCGAACGAGGTCCCCAGCGGAAAGGTCCCGGTCGTGTATTTCATCAACGGCAGCGAGAAGGTGAAGATGGACACGACATATGAGGACGGAAAGTTGGTCTTCACGACCAACCACTTCTCCAAGTACGCGGTCATGTTCGATGATGCTTCGTCACCCAACGGCGGAGGATTCCCGATCTGGATCGTCATCGTCATCGTTGTCGTTATCGCGGCGGCAGGCGCCGGTGTGTTCTTCTTCATGAAGAACAAGAAGGCCTGAAAACCATAAACGGACGGGCCGGGTCACCCGGCCCCGTTCCCATTTTTTTTAACACGGCTGGAAAAGGACAAAAGGGCGCGGACAACTTCACGATGTCGTACGCGGGTGGCCGTGTGTACATATCGGAATAAAAGGTTCGTCACTTTCTTTATCTTGGAAAGGCATACCGTGATCCATGGATCTCACCAGAGAGGAGCAGGCGATACTGGACGGAGAGTCCGGCGAAGGCGCCCAGAAAGCGATGGAACTTGTCGTTGCGTTAGGCAAGATCTACAAGGCCGAGGGATTGGTGGACATAACATCTGCACATCTTTCCGGAGCATCCTACAAGACAATAGGCGACGGAGGGCTGCTCTATCTCGAGGATATGGTGAAAGGCGGAGCCAAGGTGAAGGTCCCGTCCACACTGAACCCCATCGGTATGGACAGGACGAGATGGGCGGAGATGCACATCTCCGAGGAATTCGCCAAGAAACAATTGCGCATAGTCGATCTGTACGGTTCGATGGGCATCAAGACCACATGTTCATGCACCCCCTATACGGGAGCGAACGTTCCCAAACTCGGTGACCATGTGGCGTGGGCGGAGTCGTCCGCATTGTCGTTCGTGAATTCGATGATCGGTGCACGCACTAACAGGGAGGGCGGACCGGGGGCTCTCGCAGCTGCAATCCTGGGAAAGACCGCGAATTACGGGTTGCATCTTAAGGAGAACAGGAAGCCTACGGTCGTGATCGACGCCGACATCGGTGATTCGCTGTTCGAACACTCATTACTTGGCCAGGCCGTCGGTATGGCGATCGGTAATGGCATCCCTTACTACAGAGGTATAAAGCCCGGTGTCGAGGAAGGGAAGACCATGGCAGCGGCAATGGCTGCCGCAGGTGCTGTGGCGATGTTCCATGTGGAAGGTGTTACTCCGGAGTACAAGGATTTCGACATCTCCGACCTTGAGACGATCCACATAGGCAAGAAGGAACTGAAGGATGCGTTCGACAAGCTGAACACCGTCGATGACGTGCAGCTGATCTCATTGGGATGTCCGCATCTCACCGAGAAGGAGGTCCATGAGATAGCGATGATGCTCAAGGGCAAGAAGAAGAGAGGGGACACCGAGATATGGTTCTGCACTTCGGAGGCCATAAGGGCGAAGTGCACTGAGGACGTGAGGATCCTGGAGGAATTCGGTCCTGTACTGGCGGACACCTGCATGGTCGTGGCGCCCATAGAAGGTTCGTTCTCACGTACCGGTACGAACTCATGCAAGGCAGGCAACTATCTTCCGACGCTGTGTTCGCAGAAGGTCATGTGCAAGGATATCGCCGAACTGCTGAAGGTGGTATATTGATCCTGGAGGGACGCACGATATCCAAGGGAAGAGCGGAAGGCAGGGTCCTGAAGCTCGAAGGTGCCCTCAGTTTCCTCGGAGGCGTGGACGCATCCACCGGTGAGGTGAAGGTGGAGAACGGCGGGAACGTGGCCGACAGGATACTCGTCTTCCCAAGAGGGAAGGGGAGCACCGTAGGTTCGTTCGTGATGTACGATCTGAAGGTCCACGGCAAGGCGCCCGCCGCAGTCATCAATTCATCTGCAGAGACGATCGTCGCCACAGGTGCCGTCATCTCATCGATACCGATGGTGGATTCTGTCGATGTCGGTCTGATAAATGACGGTGACGACATCATCGTAGATGCGGAAGCTGGCACTGTCGAGATCAAGGGTGTGGAGATCAAGGAATCCGCTTCTTCGGTCGTACTGATCGATGGTAAGATCCTGATGCTCAAGCGCCCTGAGAAGTCGCACTCTTATCCGGGAAGATGGTCCCTCTGCGCTGGTAAGCTGGAAAAGGGCGAGACTCCTGAACAGGCAGCGGTCAGGGAGATCGCGGAGGAGACATCGATCAGGAACGCCGTCATGAAAGGAAGCCTTCCGCCGGTGATGGTCAGGGAGGACAAGGTGATCTGGAAGGTCTATCCGTTCATCTTCGATGCAGGCGATGCAGAACCGGTGCTCAATGAGGAGAACGACGATTTCAGACTGGTGGATTACGACGAGATGCAGTCCCTGTATCTTGTCGAGAAGACATACGAGCTGGTCGGCGAACTGCTGAAGACGGTCTAGAACCAGGCATCCAGGGATCTCTGCTGCCTCTTGGCGACGTTGTTCTTCCTGGCGTTCTCGATCTTGTCCAGCGTGGATCTCACGCGTTCCTTGGAGAAGTCGTGGTCCACCAGGTATTCGATGACGCCGTCCCTGTCTATCTCCCTGGGCCTCAGGTCGTAATCGTCGGAATAGTGTCCGTGCAGGAAGATGTCCCTGACCTCCTGGTACTGGGGGATCTCCTGGCCGAGGTGTGCCAATGCACCCTCTATGTCTCCGTGGTCCTTGATGAGCTTCAGACCCTTCTTCGGTCCGATGCCCGAGATCCCGGTGTTGAAATCCGTTCCCATGAGGATGCAGACGTCCACCAGCTGTTCCCTGGTGATCCCCAATTCCTCGAGGAATTCCTTGGACTCGATGATCTCGGTCTTCACATCCCTGTAGATGTCCTTGCCGGGGACCTTCCTCCTTCCGGTGATGGTCATGTTCCTGACGAGCTTGGGTGCTCCGAACAGCAATGAATCGAAATCCTGCGATGCCGATGCCCACACGTCGCCCTTGGCGCACATGTATGCGCCCTGTGCCTCTCCGTCGCTGGGTGCGAACACCACAGGCAGCCCCATGAGACGGAGCAGTTCCTGTGATGATTCAAGGATCTCGGGGGTCATCCTCGAGGTCTGCTGTGCCTTGGAGAATGCCTTCTTGGTATCCCCCTCTTTCACCGCCTGTTCCCATTCCTTCTCCGCTTTCTCCCTTCTCTCCCTGCGTTCGGCAATGGTGCCCGATTTCAGTTCATGGGGTTTGCCGTCGAAGATGAATGAAGGTTCTATTCCCGCCTCGATGAGGTTGGCGGTCCTGTAAAGAAGTCCGGAAAGCTGCGAAGTGACCCTTCCCTTGTTGTCGTTCAGAGGGAAGCCGTCCGGCTGTCTGATGATAGAAAGGAACTGGTAGATGGTGTTGTACGCATCTATCGCTATGGTCTTGCCGCGGAGATCCGAAAGTTCGATGTTCCTCGGCTCGACCAGCCCTGAGAGGTTGACTCCCATGTCCCTACCTCACTTCATCTCTTCGAATGCGTGGGGAAGGATACCGAAGAATCCGACCATCATCATGACGACAAGGAGCGCGAATTCCACCCAGAGGTTGAATTTGAGCGCACCGAACACGATGAACAGGACCGTAAGTACGGCGAATACTATCGATGCTACGGCGAGATTGTTGGAAAGCAGTCCGCCCATTTTGGATGACATGAATGGCAGGATGCCGAGCGATGATATTAAACCTATGTTCGCAGGGAAGGATATCAGAAAGAGTGCCAGAGGTCGATCTCGGGCGACATGTCGTCCATCTTGAAGAGATAACTGCCGGCAACGAGAACATTCGCGCCTGCATCCACGCATCTCCTGGCGGTCTCGCGGTTGATCCCTCCGTCGACGGATATGTCGAATTTCAGACCGTTCTTCTTCTCATATTCCCTCAGCCATTGGATCTTCGGTAAGCCCTCCTCACGGAACGACTGTCCTCCGAATCCGGGCTGGACGGTCATCACCAGAACGAGATCCACCTTGTCAAGGTACTTCTCCAGTTCGGTCACGGGTGTGCCCGGGTTTAGCGAAATGCCTGCCTTCACGCCTGCATCGCGTATCCTGTCGATGGCGGCCATTATGTCCCCCTTGGCCTCGGTGTGCACGGTGATGATATCCGAACCGGCTTTCACGAAATCGCCGATGTATCTGACGGGGTCGTCGATCATCAGGTGGGAATCGAAAGGCAGTTTGGTCCTGTTGCGTATGGCCTTGATGACAGGCGCACCGAAAGTGAGATTGGGGACGAACATACCGTCCATGGCATCGAGGTGTATCCAGTCAGCACCTGCTCTCTCCACCA
>JAEEGF010967533.1_pt1 | contig 11414 bp, 2 predicted proteins | sample 9134171 | NCBI WGS metagenome assembly JAEEGF01 (sample SAMN16246542, study PRJNA631951) | gut metagenome | biome: gut microbiome; feature: rumen; material: AP-attached | host: Bos | place: Iran: Karaj | collected 2018-10
AAAAAATGCAGCACCATATCCAGTGCCAGTGCATCTTTGCCCAACAATTATATTTAAGTCATACGATTGAAAAGTGTGAGAATCTTTGTCTTTCCCAGAACTCATATATTCTATCCAATGATCATATTTATCATCTGAGAAAATATGAGAATGTATACTTGTTAAGGGGTATGTCTGATCGAGAGGACTTGGCATAAAGCCGTTTTTACCCTTTCCTTTCCTTATTGGAGTAGATAGCGATCCACTCATTGATGCACTAAATTCGTTTTCCCCTTTATCAGCTATCGTCAAATTCAAAATATTCTCTGCTTGTTTCAGAACAAAATAGTTCGTAGAAACCGCTATAGTTACCTCTTTCGTGTCAGTTGTTTGGTTATTATTGCTATTAGATTTAATTTTATTAATACTTTCTTGATGGGTCACAATATATACGTTGTCATCTTTTTTACCATCCCATCCTAAGTATTTCCCATTTATGTCATAGTAGTCTCCTATTTCTTTTCCTTCTGGATCCACCAGCTTCACGGGGTTCCAGGCGCAGTAAGCGTAGGGTGACAGACTCGGATACTTGTCCGCCATCGGGTCGACAGAGAGGAAAAGGCCGGACAAATCGCAGTCATAGTAGCGTGCCCCAAAGTAGTAAAACCCTGATTCAGAGTCTTTCTCCTTGCCCGTGAAAGTGAAGCGTTCTTCATAGCCGGAAGTATGCTGGCTGACAAACGTTTCTCCGAAAGGCAGATACTGGAGGTGCTGGACAGGGACGCCGTTGGCATCGGTGATCCAGCTGGCCGATCCAAGATGGTCGGAGTGGTAATAGAACACATCTTCTGTCTGTTGCGTAATTGAGGAAAAATTAGACATCGCAACATCAAAGGCACTTGTTCCGACTTCCACTTCGGCAATGACGATAAAAGGATGGCCTTCTATCTTTGCCACAAGTTCGGCTGGCGTCTTATCGCAGACGCCTGTTATTCCTGAGGTTTCATTCTCCGTGTTCGTCCTCTCGGCCATTGCAGAGATGCATCCGTCGAACAAATCATCCGCACGTTCGGAAATGGCGGGGTTGTTTTCAATAAAGTTCCCCAAATGGTTGAGGTTGCCGTTGCCTGTCCTGGCGCACAGACGTTCCGTGCCGGCATAGTAGTGCTTGGTGTAGCCGTTGTCTGTCGCGACGAGATATGGCGACGTATACAGTGTCGTTTTGTCCACCGTCGAGAAGTATCGTGCATAATCAGCGTTGATGTCGAGCAGCGTGGTCGTTCCTGTCATTTTCAGGACCCGCTCGCCGCTGTGGTCGTAGGCGTAGTAGCTGAAATATTTGTCGTCGACCACATTAACCAGCCTGTTGTCCTCTGTCCAGAAAAGATGGCGGCTGGATATCATATCCTCACCGGCATTGACGGCAGAGCAGACACGTGCCAGATTGCCCATAGCATCCCACTGCAGGTCGTGAAGTGTCGAACTGCCATTGTCAAAGATACGCCGCGGAGCGTGTGGCTTGTCGCCGTTGTCGTATCCAAACACCATATCCTGTCCGGCGAATGACTGCGACTTGCTGCACATCCTTCCCGACGGGCTGTATTCGGCATACAGCAGATTCCCCGCCCCATAAGACTGCGATGCATACGTAAGTCGGTTTATGTCATCGTAAACGTAATGGTTGCTGTAGGCTCCTCCCAATGTGCCGAAAGCCGCGGCATTGCTGGCCGCATCTGTGATGTTTCCGACATTGTCGAATGTGTAGCAGATGTTCTGTATAACAACATCGGTGCCGGAGTTGCGCACCGTGGTGGTCAGGCGCGACAGCCGCTGGAGGTCGTCGTAGCTGTACTCTGTATGGCTTAAATTGCCATAATCGATAATTTTGCGGTTGCCGAAGCGGTCGTAAAAGATCCTGTCAATGTAATTGTAGCTGTTGCCGTTCTTTGTCCCCGACATCGCCGAGAGGTTGCCTCCGTGGTCATAGCCATAGCTCACCACCTCCCCGTCGGGGTATGTCATATTGAGCATACGCCCCCAGCTGTCATATTCGTATTCCATAGTAAACGTATAGATATAATTAGAGAACGGCACTGCAAAGGTACGAACATTTTTCGAGACATTGCCCAAAGCGTCGTAAAAGAACAGCTGCTCGCCGCTACCATCCTGAATTTTTGATATTTGTCCAGCTGCATTATATTCATAGTGGACATCGTTTTGCGGGAATTTTGAGTAGTGGCGCGCGGTTGGTCTGAGAAAATGATATGATGTCGTTATTGTTTCACCTGCGGCGTTTGTCAGGCTGACGACATTCCCTGCGGGGTCATACACTGTCGTTGTCAGTCCCGCATCGGGGTGGTTGCGCTGTGTCGGTCTGCCGAGCAGGTCATATATGTATGTCGTCTGGAAACCGTCCGGGTCGGTGCTTTGGAGCAACTGGCCAATGGCGTCGTAGCCGTATGCCGTTGTCCCTCCTAATGCGTCGGTGACGGACAGTGTGCGTCCCAGCGCGTCGGAAATGCTTGTCGTGACGCGGTTTAACGGGTCTGTGGCGGTGGTTTGCAAGAGCGTTCTGCCGGACGGCGACACATAAGCATACGACGTGGCTTGCACCAGCGGGTTGCCGTTGTGGAGTGTAGTGCATTGCACCGTGCGGTCTAGCAGGTCATAGTCCGTCAGTGTACGCAACGGAGACGATATGTTGCGGCATATCGTCAGGCTGTCGAAATCGCAGGCTGACGGGTCATACTGCCGCACGGTGCGCCACAGGGCATCATATTCCACACGTCCGCTCACTTGCATACTGTCCACACCGTTCACGACAATGTCTTTTTTGACCTGGACAATATGCCCCCACCGGTCACAGATGGTGACAGTCTCTATGGGATCGCCCTGATTGACGGTGTCATAGTGCGACGTCTTGGCTGCGTAGCCGGCATGGTACTCGGCCTTCCAAGTATAGGGGATGTTGAGACTCTGCTCGTTCGGCGCCACCACGGCGGTCACCCGTCCAAGCATATCATAGCTGTATTGTATCGTGTTGCCTGCCACGTCTGTCACGGAAAGCGGTTTGCCGAGAGCGTAACTGTATGAGGCTGACGACTGTCGATTGTAAGCGTCTACAGTGAGCGTCGGCAGGCGATGGAGGACGGGATCATAGGTATAGGTGTATGACATTCTCTGTCCTGTAGCATTCTCAGGCAGTGTCACTTGGCTGACGTTTCCATAGCTGTCGTACTCATAGTCTGTTATGGCAACATTTGTATTGTCGATATAGTCAGTCCTTGTTACAGGTAAGCCATTGTTGTTGTAAGTGAATCCTACCTTTCGTATTGTCGGCGATGTATGTAGTCTGCCTGCGTGAACGGTCACGTCGCTGCGCAGCGATATTTGGTTGCGGTGCCTGTGTGCAAGGTATGCAATGTCGGCACGGAGCTCGTCGCCTGTAAAGTTTGTATCGCCCCAGTTGATGTATGTTATAATGTTGCGGTAGCCGTCATATATCATACTTTTTGCCGTTGTCAACAGTGGAGCGGTCTGACCTTCGTAATGGTTGGTGACGGTCTTCTCGACGAGTGGGTATGACACTAGCGGACAGTCGCCGCTGCCGACGGGAGTGCCGTTTTCAATGTCCACAAAGACAACATCGTAAAGAGTCTCGTCCCACCGCCGTCCGTTTGTTCCGCTGATGCTCTCGCTACGTTTCTTACCGCGGGAGTGGTAGCTTTTGTTGTGGTATCCCTCGGTGACGTACCGGTATGGCACATAATTGCCCGACGCATTTTTTATATGGTGGCAGCTAATGACAGTGTCGTAGCCGAAGGAAGAGCGTTCATATCGGTCGTAGTGCGGATTGCGGTACTGGTATGTGGTGTATTTGTCGGGGATGCCTTTTGCAGCGTCGCCATATACACGGCACGACGACAACACCCACTGTGCCTGTGGCTGGCTGTATGTCGGCGGTACAAAAGAATAGTCCAGTTCAAAAGACGCATCGTTGAAGTTGCGGACTTTTTTCAGTTGGTTGACACGTGCAAGGGTGTTGTACCTGACGGACATATTGTTTTCTTGGTTAGAGACGACATAGTCCGGGAACCCGTCACCGTCGATGTCGGTAATCTGCACCTTCTCGCCGCTGAAATTACGTCCCATAGGCGTTCCGTTGACTGTTCCCGTCACTTTGGCTAAAAGGATTGTCGTTCCCAATGTGACCGATGCGTTAACGCTTTCGTTGAATGATGTTCCGTGGCTGATCTTGTCGACATCAACATTGATTTTCTCCCACCTGCCTCCACCAAGGTTGATCCTTACCTCAAGGCGGTTGTTGGGTATGTCACGTTGGACGCGGTCCGGAAGTCCGTCGCCGTTAATGTCCATAAGCTGGTACTGTGTGTTGTTGTCGGAGAAGCCTATGCTGCGGCCTCCGCCGATGCTGAATTTCGCTATGTTGAAAGGTTTTTTTTCGGCAGACGTCGATGCCGACCCCGAACCGCTGATATACTGTCCCCTGTGTGTCCCGTCGCACCCCCAGGGCTCTGGGGTAAGGAAGAGGTAGCCGATGTTGAGGGAAACTGTTCCGTCGGAAAACACTTTGTCCGGCAGTCCGTCGCCGTTGATGTCGGTAAGGGCGAAACGTGCCGTGTCGACACCTGTGACGGTGCTTACTGAACCACTCGAGCTGGGTTCGTCAGGCACGGACTGGGTTTTGGCGGAGGCGGAAACCTTGCCGAACATTTTGTCTGGTTTCTGTTTGTTGGTGCCTGCAGCGATATTTGCTCCTCCGCTCTGCGTACCGTTTTCGGAGGATTTGCCGAGGATGCACCTGACATTGTTTTCCAGTCCGCCGTAAGGCTTTGTAACCTGTACGCTGCTCTCGCCGACAAGGTCAGGGTACCTGTCGCCGTTGATGTCCAGGAAATCGGCCAGTGTGTTGCTGTACCCCTCGCTGTAGGATGCACCTGCCGAGAAAGGCCCTAACCCTGCAGAAAAAGAGATGTTGTCTGTCCTTGACTCGCTGTAGCGTGCCTGGGTCTTTACCTTGGGATACTCCTCCGTGGATGCCGTCGCGGGGCAGTCCATCTCCATCACTTCCGCCGCCTCGCCGGAGGAATAAAACTCACGTGGGCATACATTTGCGGCCAGAGTGCGTGTCAAGGCCGTGGTGCGTCCATAGCCCAGCCACGCTTGATGCAGACAGTCGGCATCCATACGCCGCCAGCGTCCCTCGGCCGCCGTCAACGGGTTGTAGTCGCCTGATGCGGTCATCGCGGAAGACAGGGAACCGAAAGAGAGATTGTTAGTGTCGATGCGATTGCGGATGCTGTTCATATTGCCGGTGTCGACACTGCTTGCGGAAACCAGCTTCCCGCATCGCAGGGAACTAATAGCTATTGTGTCTTCCGGCGATGTGCCGTCGGCGAAATAGCTGAACTGGCCCCATCCTCTGTAAAGTGGGCCGAAAAGATTTACGCGGGCTGTGCGTGTCGCAGGATCCAATGCCTCTATTTTGGGCGCTATGTACCAATCCAGCGTATCGGCGACATCGGCGTTGGATGATGGTATAAAGCGGTAGTGCGGTATGCATTCTATGTTGCCCCAGGTGATATTTGTGTTGCTTTTGGAAGTTATCCACACTTTGACGCTGTCGCCCTTGTTGATGCTGTTTAATACAGACGAGGACCCTGTGAACATAATGTGGATAGTGCCTTCGTGGTTCTCAAGTATGCTGTAAAATTTTGCCGTCGTATTGTTGTGCTGGACGTATATTCTTATGCTGTCGTGGTCATTGAAGTGTTGCAGGGTGCCTGTTTTGACATTTATGTCAAGAACGAGTATGCCGTCGTCCGGAGCTTGGAAGAAGTCCCTGCTCTCGACGACATAATCCTGTGATGATACGTATTTGTTTTTAGGTTTGCCATATTCGTCAAGAGCCGCATTGATGTTGTTGTATTCAATGCCGTGCCTCCAGTCTGCACGGTCGAAAAGACGGCTTTTGCCCGACTGCAGGCGGAAGAACAATATGTCACTCGAATCGACACTGAATGTAGTGTCTTTTATGATAAACACCGTGTCGGCCGGTGACATATTGCCTGAAAGCGCCGGTATGCGCACCCTGTAAGTGGAGTTAAGACCGGTGTCCGCCATTTCAGTGACATTCTTGTTCAACTGGACACTGTAGACTATGCCGTCGGCGTAGCGCGATCGTTCCAGACCACCAGTACGGTCGGGAAGCATTCGGATGCTGTCGGTCACGGTCACCGTGCCGGTTTTTGGGGCGACCCATACCTTGACGGCTTCCATCGCCGGATCGATATCCCATCCACCTATGCCGTCGGCACCGCCTGTACGGTAGCTGCGGACCGAGCAGTCGAGTGTGTCGCGGTGAGCTTCAACAGTGAGGTAGGTCAATTGGTCTATCACATATCCGCTGTCAATGAAATCAACATAGATACCGCTGTCCAATTCGTGCAGCGTGTTGTATTTCCTTGCTTTCAGTGCGCGTTTTGTCGTGCAGTAGATGCTGTCGTTCAGCTCGCCGTCGTAGACCATATATCCGCACGGCATAGTGGATGTCGTCACAGTGTCTATGGCATCAGGATTGCGGTGGTTCCTTGTCTGGCTAAAAGTAGGTATGCCGTCGACGAGATCGTTGAAGAACACACCCTTGTCTGTCACAAGGTCGGGCAGGCCGTCGGCATTGACATCGGAAAAATAAGTCGTCGTGTAGCTCTTGCCCCAGGCGCGCGAGCCTGTGGCGGAGACACCTATCGACACCTGAAGCCCCACATCGTGGCTGCTGCCGGTAGTCTTCTGGAAATCGCCTATGCTTTCCAGTCTTATTGCCGGACCGAAAAACACTTTCCCGTCGTTGGTTTGTATATGCCTGCGATACCAGATATGTCCCAGTATATCCTTGAAAACCTTGTCGGCCAGTCCGTCGCCGTCGAGGTCGATGAGCGTCAAGACGCCTTTTTCGCAGCTGTTGCTGTAGCTGTAGTTGCCTCCGGCAGCAAGCTCGGTCCAGAAGACGTTATAGCCGAATCCAACACTTATGCCGCCGCCGATGCTGCTGTTCAGTCCTTTGGACATCCCCAGAGCCGATGTCGCAAGACTGCGGCCAAGAATCGTTGTCGCATCTCCGACAAAGCCTATCACTCCGACATCGCCACCGTAGCCAAGACCGGACCAGTCATCGTCCATTCTGACTTCCGGGCCGAATATGTCTTCACCAGCTTCGAAATACTCGAAATTAAGCCAGTTGCCACCAATAATACCTCTGTAGAGAACTCCCTTATCCATATAGTCCTCCACATTTTGTGTTGTACTGGAGAAGACACTTTTCAGCAAAACCTTGTAATTTGTACTCTGGTCAATCCACATACCGAAAAGGTATACCCTGTTCGAGGTGTCAGCCGACCAGATGCGGACATAGGACAGCAGGGATGCCGTAACCTCCTTGAAACCGTTGCGACAATTGATGGTGGCTGGAATATGACTTGTCAATTCTGTCTGCTCTAAGAATACGTCCGTATATACCTTGTTGCTGTGTTTTCTCGTCCTGTCTTCATCCTCGCGGAAAAAGACTATCCTGTGATATCCTGTGTCGTCGATTTCACCTGAACTGTTCCGGTGCAGTGTATAGTGGATCTCCGCAATGTATATCTGCCTTCCTTTTACGATGCCGCCATTGACACCTGCATACTGTACGGTGTCGTACAGATACCTTACCATATTGCCATAGGCATCCTCGCTCTCCGTAAGGCACCACCGCGCTATATTGCCTTTGCTGTCGCGCAGCGTGCTCTGGCAAGTGTCGTTGCCCAGGGTCTCGTAGTGTCCGTATCTGTGCACCACCCCGGAACGGTCGTACACTTCCCACCAATAGTCGGATGGCTTTGTCCCACGGCGCACAATGCTGTCGAAGGCCTCGTTGACACGCGGGAAAAACTGCGTCCGGTCATCAAGCCTGTCGCACCACAGGCTGGTGCGGTGCGGCATCTGGCGGTATCTTCCATTCTCGTCCCTGGTCACCAGCTGTTCGCCTTTGTACAGATAGATCTCGCTCTCTTTCTTAATGTCATAACGCGGCACTCCCCAGCGTGTCTCCACGGTTATGGAGGGTATGGGGATGTCCCAGCCCTCTCCAAGCCAGCCGCTGCCGCCGCCACTGTTATATGTCAGGGCTATACTTGGCTGCATACCGTTGCGACCGGCAGGTATTTCCAACGGATAGTTCAATTCGGCTGCGCCGCTCTGGCTGGGTGACGGCGGCTGCATCAGCGACACTCCCTCAAACGGGTTGGCGGCTTCGAGATCGCTCATCGCCGTAGGCACAAAAGCTTGTGTCTCTGGCATCTCAGGTGCTTTTAGCAGCTCGTTGATGAAGTCTGTGAAATGGGTGGTCAGAGACACTATCTCGCAGTTGACGGTGTCAACCTCGACACGTTCCAGTCGCACCCAGGCCATTGCCGTACTGTCGAAGTAGCTTGTATGGATGTCGTCGGGGGTATAGCCTTCTGGCAGACGCTCGGGGTCGTAGGAAACCCTCAGTTCCGCAGCTGGGCTGAAGTGGTCGCCGGAGGGCAAAAGTCGGTATCCAGAGGTGGCAGCGGTCATATTCACCATACCCTGAGGCAGCGGGGGCAGCTCGTCACCGACAAGCGAGGTGACGGAATAGACTCCGCTGTGCTGCACCGCATTGCCTATGGCGGTGAGTCTAAGACCTTCGGTTTCTAAAAACAATGCACTGCCTTTCAAAACACGTATCTGCACATCCGGGCGGCGTACTGTTTTTGTACCGAGAGTGTCGCTGTTTTCAGGCTGGCAGACTTCCGTCTGTGGATAACCCTGTTCCGGCGTGGATGCCTCCTTTATGGTTCTGTCGGCATCGGGGCGGCATCCGCATATCAAAGCAAGCACGGTCACGCCTATTATCGTCGCTGTTTGTATAGTGTGTCTCATAGCTGTCTGTTTTTAACTATTTTACAACAAGTTTGACTGTCTGGATGCCGCTTTCAGTGGTGACAGTGGCATAGTATATGTTGCCTGTGGGCAAATCGCCCTCGAAGCGGTGCCTCTCGGTGTCGGAGGAATTGAAGGTGCCCATAACTGTACCCTGCAGATTGTAGATTGTGACCTGCACCTGCCGTGCTCCGCTAACCTCAAGGGTATAGTGGCCGCTGCTGGGGTTGGGGTACACATTGACAGTGCAGCTTGCATCGGCTGCCGACACGGCGCCACTTTTGCCCCTTTGCTGCCCGGAAAGCAGAAAAGCACTTCCACGGCCAATGGCCATAGTGCATATCTTCACATCCTCCGACAGTGGGTCTGCGTTAATTCCCTCGTCATAGTCGAAAAAAACATCTTCGAACACCGCTTTGCCGTTACTAGTGTTTGCGGGCAGGTATATGTCGCCATCGACAAGCAGCACGATAGTGTCGCCGGCCGACGAGAAGTCGTTTATGTCTATGGACAGGGTGAATGGTATGTTGCGTACACGCGTCGCCTGCACTTTCCAATGGCGTTCCAGTGTCTCGGCTCCGTCATTGGAAACAAAATCCAGAGAGTTGCCGTCGTCGCCGGCAAGCAGGAATGCTCCCTGCGGCAAAGTGTCCGCCCCTATGGTAAGTATTGCGCCGCCCATTTCCGAACGGCTCTCAGTCTGACAAAGACCCGACAGGGTGTCACGGCCTACGCCTGTCACACGATGGCGGTAGACGCTGTCGTGTCTCCATATCACACCGTCGGCGGTATGCCAGTCCACCGGCCCCAGCGTGACACCGTAGCGTACGGCAAGCACACTCTGCACCTTGCGAAGGGCGGCATTGCCCATACGCCTGCCATAGTACAATATCTCGGCGACTTTGACATTGTCATTCAGAACCAGTCTCACATAGGGCGACACGCTGTCCGGCGCCGACTGGCGCAGGGTGCTGATGACGGGTGTTAAGTCCGTTTGCGGCGCATAGCGGATGGCGATGCTGTCCGACAGGATTCTCTCTGTCGTGAGTCCCCGCGTGCTATGGTCGCCGCTGCCATAGCCGCCACCGTAGTCCAAGCGCCATACGGAGGCTTCCGTGTCTGCCACAGGCTTGTAAACGACAATCATTGTATAGTCTTTGGAATATGGCAGACTGTCAAAGACTGTGTTTCCGCCACCGTATGCGGCAGGGTTGAAATTCAGCGACGAGTCGCCAGCTGTGCAGAGCCAGTGGAACAATGGCTCGTCGGTGGCTGTCTGGGCATTGGCAGTCCCTATGCAGGCAAGCAGCATTACTGCAATCCGGACGGCTTTGCTTATTTTAGGTGTCGTCTTCATTTTTATTGTGCTAATTGGATGTTTATAATTTGATATGTTTATTTCCGGATTTGTTTCACTAATCACACCGCCTGTCTGTGCATCTCGAAGAGGGGCATTTTCTTCACCGCTTTCGACTTTGTGCGGTTCAGCAGGTCGGCATACACTTTTGTAGTGTTTATGTCAGAATGGCACATAAGCTGCTGGACGGTGAATATCGGCACGTCGTTGGTAAGCAGCAGAACGCAGAAGGTGTGGCGGGCCGTGTGGAACATTACGGGTTTCTTTATGCGGGAATCCCTGCACCATCTTTTCAGCACCTGGTTCACCCATTGGTTTGAAACACGGTCGAAGACGTGCTCACCGCTTCTTTTCTTGGTGCGGAGCAGCGATTCGGCACCGTCGCACAGAGGCAGGCTCTCGCAGGTGTCTGTCTTGTGCTGGTGGAACTCAAGGAAAAGATGCTTCCCGTCGTGTTTCACATCCTTCCACTTCAACCCCTGTACATCGCCGAAACGCAACCCTGTCATACACGAGAACAGGAACATCGACTCCAAGTTGTCGTATCTCCCGTAGCGCCTGTTGCGTATCATCCTTTTCAGTTCGGCCTCGGTAAGGAAACATTTCTTTTCCTTTGGACGCTTTACACGCTGCACACGTCGCAGGATTCTTTCGTCAAACAGGCCTTCCTTATAGGCGTTGTTGAGGACACAGGTTATTTTCTGGAAATACAGGCGCACCGTGTTGGGCGCAAGCCCTGCCGATTGAAGGTGGCTTATGAAACCTTGAAGGTATTCCGTCGTGATCTTGTCAATCGTGCAGTCGCCGTAAGCCTCAAGAAAGCGGGCCATCTGATTGTACGGATCTTTAGACTTCTCTTTTATCGTGCTGTTTGCCACATAATTGCGCGTATATTCCAACAGATTCAACGATGGCAGTTCCTCTGACTGTCCGTTGCCGAGATTGGCTGTGTATTGATACCTGTTTTTCTCATTTCCTTTTTCGGAAGACAGTTCGATGCATAGTTCCCCATTGGGGGCATAATGAATGGATGTGACAGAAAATTGGGAGTTGGATTTAATAATAATATTCATATTTTCAGATATTTATTCGTGTTATGGGTTTGTTTTACGATTTG
>JAEEGF010974390.1_pt1 | contig 11414 bp, 10 predicted proteins | sample 9134171 | NCBI WGS metagenome assembly JAEEGF01 (sample SAMN16246542, study PRJNA631951) | gut metagenome | biome: gut microbiome; feature: rumen; material: AP-attached | host: Bos | place: Iran: Karaj | collected 2018-10
TCTCGCCGCTGCCCCGAACCGATGCAAAGACCTTCTGGTCTTCCTGCGCCGCTTCCAACTGCTTCTTTTCCAGTTCCAGCATCTGCTCCATCGTGAGCTTGTACCAGTCCTGCGCATCTTTCAGATAGAAATCCGCTCCGTTTGCCATGGCCGGATACTCCGCCTCCGCCAGGGCAAAAGCATGCACTGCGGGCGTCAGGGAGCCGTTATTTCTCGGCAATAGCAGGATCCCCAGCACGGCCAGAACCGCGCAGGCAGCCGTGATCAGGGCCGGCTTCAGAAAGCGTGCCGCTTTCTTTTTATTCTTTCCAAGGCCCTTCGGCAGAGCCTCTCCGATCCATTCGTCTTCCGTATCGATAATTGCAATTTTCAGATCTTCCGTCGTCATAACGGGATCCCCTCCTTTTCCAGATGTGCCTTCAATTTCATCCGAAGGCGGTGCAGGGCGGTCTTTACCGCGCTTTCTTTCAACTCGAATGCGTCCGTGCATTCCCGGATGCTCATCGCGTACCAGTAGCGGCAGACGAAAAGCTGACGGTCGCGTTTTGATAAGCTCTGTAAGAAACTGCTCATGGCTTCCTTCAGAGCCAGCCGGTCTGCCGGGTCCCCGTTTTTCGGGTCTTCCACCACATCGGAAAGCTCATCCAGCGCCAGCTCATACTCCCGGCTGCCGCGCCGCTTCGCACTGACCGTGCGCAGCCGGTCTATAGCCAGCTGGCGGGTGTAGATGCTTAACGCCAGCTTCAGATCGGACGGCAGTTCTTTTTCACTTTCCCGCCAGAGCTTCAGGTATACGTCGTTTTCGACCTCTTCGGTATCCGCTTCAGAGTGCAGGATGCCGAAGGCGATCTTCCGGATATACGGCCCGTAGCGTGCCTTCAGATGTTCAAGTACGGCTTCTTCGCGCCGCGCCAGCGCGTCAGCCATTTCCTTCTGGTTCATAAAGGTCTCCCTCCGGCGGCTTTAAGGGGGAAGGAGTTCCCGTCTGCCGCCAATCCTTTAAAGACCGGAGAAGAAAGCCTTTCGCTTTTTCTCTCCTGCCCCATTATACGAAAAAAGCGGGCGGATGGTTACCGCCCGGGGAAAAACATTTCTAAAGTCTAATGATCTGCCTCGCGGATCGTTGCGAGTGCGGCGGGAAGGTCCGGACAGATCCATTCGCAAAGACCTCGGATCTCCTCATCCGGCTGCTTTAAATCCGGGACCATCAGCGGCCGCATGCCGGCAGCCTTCGCCGCGCGGATCCCGTTGAAGGAATCCTCTATCACGATGCAATCTGACGGATTCGTCTGCAGCAGCCGGGCCGTTTTCAGGAAGATCTCCGGATCCGGCTTGCTGTGCGAGATATCCGTTCCGCAGACGATGACGTCGAAATACCCGAAAAGTCCGGCCGCTTTCATCTCTGCTTCCAGCTGTTCCCGGTAGGTGGAAGATGCCAGGGCCAGCTTATAGCCGGCCCGGTACAGCGCATCCAGGCATTCCTTTGCCCCGGCTTTGACCGGCAGCTGACCCGCGTCCCGGATCTGGGCGAAGATGTTTTTCATTCGCGTCCTCAGCGCTTCGAAGGGGTAATCCGCCCCCATCACCTCCGCAAAGTACGCTCTCGTTTCCTCCTCCGTTACGCCGATGACGTCGTACAGGACCTGCTCCAGCTTCGGCGTGGGATTCTCTTCCAGATCCATCCAGACGTCAATATACAGCTTTTCCGTGTCCAGCAGCGTGCCGTCCATGTCGAGGATGACAGCTTTGACGGGATTCGGCTTGTCTTCCTCCTGAAGAGGCGAGCCGTAAAGACCCTGCTTTATCGCATAATTTTCAACTGCCTCCGGTACCAGATACTTAAGAGGCAGGCCTTTTGCCGCCCGCTCCCGGAGCATGGTGGAGGAGATCTCCAGCGCAGGAAACTCCATTACCTCGATCTTTCCGCCGAACTTCGCCGTCAGCGCGGCGGCTTTTCGACGCATCTCTTCCACGTCCGAGGAGGCGCCGCGCGTTGCCGCTGCGATGCGGCAGCCGGCCAGGATCCGCTCCGGATAACGCCAGGTATCCAACTGATCCAGACAGTCCGCCCCGAAAACAAAGGTGAATTCATCGTCCGGATACGCCGCGCAAAGCTCTTCCACCGTTTCGTAGGTGTAGGTGCGGCCCTCACGCATGAGTTCGATATCGCAGGCCTTTGCCACCGGCATGTCCGCAACGGCGCGCCTTGTCATGGCCCAACGGTCCAGACGGCTGCTGACCTTTTTGTCCTCTTTAAAATACGGCATTCCCGCCGGCAGAAACCAGATCTCATCCAAGGCGAAATGCTCCCGGGCCCATTCGCCCAGGAGAAGATGCCCCACGTGGATCGGATCGAAGGTCCCGCCGATCAGCCCGATCTTCATACAATCTCCCCCGTGAACGGATCCAGCACGGTGGGCAGGCGGCGCTTGTGCGCGCTGGCGCGCCACTTTCTTTCGATGATAGCATCCGCGTCCGCATCGCCGGAGCTGCCGCTCCGGATCCAGTTGTGGATCTCAAGATATGTCACGCCCAGACGTTCCTCGTCCGTTTTGCCGGAAAGGCCGTCGCTCGGCGCCTTATTGACGAGTTCCGCCGGCAGTTTCGGCATGGTCAGGCCGACCGCCACCACCTCGCGGCTGGTGAGGCGTCCCAGCGGATTGAAATCGCAGCTGGTATCGCCGTCCTTGGTGCAGTATCCTACCGTAGATTCGGACAGGTTGCCGGTCCCGCAGAGGAACGCACCCAGTGCCTGCGCGATGTTCCGAAGCACCGTCATGCGCAGACGCGGCGGCACGTTGACGTTGCTCTCGAACATGGTTGGCAGCGGCTCGCCGTCCGGATAGAGGTCAGTTTCCAGACCGTCACGGATCACCTGCGTTAAAGCGCTGTGGATGGCGCCGATATTGACGGTCCGCGCATTGATGCCGAGCGAGGCGCAGATACGTTCGGAATCTGCCAGATCCGGCTGTACCTTATCCGGCAGCATGATGCCGTAGACGTTTTCCGGTCCCAGCGCGCGTGCACAGAGCGCCGCCGCGACGGAGCTGTCTTTGCCGCCGGAGATCCCGAGCACCACGCGGTGAACGCCGCAGCGGTCAGTAAAGCGGCGGATAAGGTCCACCAGGGTATCGCGGATCTGTTCCGCATTAAAAGGTTCGTTCTTCTCAAAGCCCTGCATAGCGTTCTCCTATACTTCTTCTCCGGCCAGGAGCTTCATCTTCATTTCGTAATACGCCGGGGTCATATCCAGGTAGTGGCGGTGCGGATTTTCAAAACGCTGCTCTTCCTGCCAGACCTCGTTGTTCAGCTGATAGCGCAGGCGGTCGCGCACCGTTTTGATCTCCTCTGCCGGGAGGAGCCGTTTGCCGTCTTTCATGAAACATTTCTGTACTTCCACGAAATGCAGGCCGTCGGTCGGCAGTTTCTTCCACGGCTTGATCGGATCGATCAGCCGGTCGATCTCTTCCGGTTTTTCCTCCGGCTTCGCGATCAGGTCCGCGATCAGATGTCCCTCGTCGTTGTACAGGCGCCAGACCTTCTTTAAGCCCGGATTCGTCACTTTTTCGACGTTCTCCGAGATCTTGATGCGGGGCTTCATCACGCCGTTCTCTTCAACAGCGCAGAGCTTGTAGACCGCGCCGAAGACCGGTTCCGAGCGCGCCGTGATCATGCGTTCGCCGACGCCGAAGGAATCGATGCAGCCGCCCTGCTGCAGGATCGAGTGAATGGTATATTCGTCCAGCGAGTTGCTGACGACGATCTTCGCGTCCGTAAAGCCTGCCTCGTCCAGCATTTTGCGGGCCTGGCGGGACAGATAGGCCAAGTCGCCGGAGTCCAGGCGGATGCCGTAGAACTTCGATTTGACGCCTTTTTCCTTCATCTCTTTAAAGACCTGGATCGCGTGCGGCACGCCGGAATCCAGCACGTCGTAGGTATCCGCCAGCAGGATGCAGTTTTCCGGGTAGATCTCTGCAAAGCGGCGGAAAGCCGTCAGCTCGTCCTGATAAAACATGACCCAGCTGTGCGCCATGGTGCCGCCTACCGGGATGCCGAACTCCTGACCAGCCGCTACGGTAGCCGTCCCGTTCACGCCGCCGATATAGCAGGCTCTGGCTCCCAGAACGGCCGCATCATTATTATGTGCGCGCCGGGCGCCGAAATCCGAGACCGCACGTCCCTTGGCCGCCCGCACGATGCGGTTCGCCTTGGTGGCGATCAGACTCTGATGGTTCACCTGTGTCAAGATCTCCGTTTCGATCATCTGGGCCTCCACCAGGTCCGCCACGACCGTGATGATCGGCTCGTTCGCATACATGACGGAGCCTTCCGGGAAGGCATATACGTCCCCGCGGAAGCGGAAATCCTCCAGATATTTCAGGAACTTTTCGTCAAAGAGGTTCAGGGAGCGCAGATACGCTACGTCCTCCGGTTCAAAATGCATGTTGTCCAGATATTCGAGGATCTGCTCCAGCCCCGCGAAAACGGCGAAGCCGGCCCCGTCGGGATTGCGGCGGTAAAAGACGTCGAAGGCGACTTTCTTCTTGTCCTGTTCCTGCAGGAAATAGCCGTTGGCCATCGTCAGCTCGTACAGATCCATCATCATGGCCACGTTGCGCGGGCCGTTCATACTTCTCATGCTTTTTCCTCCTTATCGGATGGTTATTACAGCGTTGTCGGTGGTTCTCGTTATGCTTATTACGTATCATAACACAAAAACCCGCTTCGCACAATGCAAAGCGGGAAAGTCGTTAATGCCTGTTAATGAACGCGTACGGCTGTCTGTTTACAGCCGTCTCACCGTCTCTTCTTCCGGCTTTCGGTCTTCGTGCAGACGGGAAGGTCGGGCTTCATCCGCAGGATATCCTACCGGGAACAGTGCGATCATGTTGAAGGGGATCATCTCCGGGAACAGCGCTTTCAGCTTGTCCGCGTCGAAATGGCCCACCCAGGTGGTGCCGAGTCCGAGATCATGGATCTGAAGCATCATCTGCGTCGCAACGATAGCCGCATCAATATCCGCAAAGTTCTTTCCGTCATAGGGCCTGACCCACGCCGCAGCCGGCTCGCTTCCAATCGCAAACACGGCAGGAGCCGCTTTCAGGAAAGGAAAGTCCGCCGTGGATCTAACTTTCTCCAAAGCTTCTGCGGATTGGATCAGCCAGATCTTGACAGGCTGATTATTGTGGGCGGTCGGCGCGCAGCGCCCCGCTTCCAGGATCTTCTCCAGCATCTCCTGAGGAATAATTTTATCCGATAGTCTACGGACCGAATAACGGTCCTTCGCAAGCGTCAGAAAGTCCTGCATAGCTGTCTCCTTTCTATTTCTGGGACCGTTCCGATTACATTCTGCCCGGAGCGTCGAAGCCGAGCAGGCGGCAAAGCGTCACCAGCTCGCGTTCTGTCAGTTCCAGCAGGCTGATCCAGCTGCTCTGGCGGGCCTTATTATCTTCCTTCAGGATGTGATTGTCCCGGTAGAAAGCGCTGAAATCGTTCGAAAGCTCATAGATGAACTGGCAGAGCTTATGCGGCGCCTTTTCCGTAAAAGCGTCCGTGATTGTCTGACTCACGCGTCCGAGCTGCATCTGGAGTTCCTTTTCCCCGGAGCCCGCCGCCGGCAGGATCTCTCCGGCAACGATGCCCAGCTCCCGCGCCTTGCGCAGGATGGAACGGATCCGCACCACCGTGTAGAGGACGTACGGGCCGGTATTGCCTTCGAAGGAGGAAAAACGTTCCAGATCGAAGACGTAGTCCTTCGTGGCCTGATTGGACAGATCGCCGTACTTTAAGGCTGCCAGACCGATGATGGCCGCCGTTTTCTGCTTCTCTTCTTCCGGCAGATCGGTCTCCGCCATGCGCTGGTATACCGCATCGATTACGTCTTTCAGGAGGTACTCCAGCCGCAGCACGCCGCCGGAACGGGTCTTGAAAGGCTTGCCGTCCTTTCCGTTCATTGTGCCGTAGCCCAGATGGAACAGCACGCGGTCTTCCGGCACGATGCCGCTCAGCTTCGCGGCACGGAACACCTGCTCGAAATGCATGTTCTGGCGCTTGTCCGTGACGTAGCAGTATTCGTCCGGCCGATACAGCTTTTCCCGCTCGACGATGGTCGCCAGATCCGTGGTCGCATACAGATAGGCGCCGTCGGATTTCTGCACCAGGCAGGGCGGGATCTCTTTTGTGTCTTCCGGGCGGGCGACTTCGATGACGCGGGCGCCTTCGCTTTCCTTCAGGATGCCCTGCCGCTCAAAGTCCGCCATCATGTCCGCGATATACGGCTGCACGTCGCTTTCGCCCTTCCAGAGCTCGAAATGCACGTCCAGCGCGTCGTAATTCTTCTTTAAGTCCGCCTTGGAGACATTCAGCACGTGCTGAAACAGCGCGGTATAGCCGCGGTCGCCCTGCTGCAGACGGAAAGTCGCGGCGTGCGCGCGGGCCGAAAACGCCTCGTCCGTCTTGGCACGGGCGCTGGCGGCCGGATAGATCGCTTCCAGATCGGCAATGGTGAACGGCGCCTCCGCCGGATATTCGCCGGCAAAGCTTTCGTCAAAGTACGGAAGATCCGGCTGCGCATCCTTCACGGCCTCGATAACGAGCCCCATCTGCAGGCCCCAGTCGCCCAGATGGACGTCGCCTATAGCATCGTAGCCCATAAAGCCGTAGAGGCGCTTTAAGCTCTCCCCGATGATGGCGCTGCGCAGATGCCCTACGTGCAGCGGCTTCGCCACGTTGGCGCCGCCGTAGTCGATGATGGCGGTCCTGCCGGCGCCGGTCTTTTCCACGCCCAGATCCGGATCTGCCGCAATATCCCGAAGCAGCGCGGCAACGGCGGCCGTCGATGCGTTCAGGTTGATAAAGCCGGGCCGGACCGGCTGGACGGTCTCAAACAGCGGGCTTCCTTCGAGCTTCCCGGCGACCGCTTCCGCGATCTCCATCGGGTTTTTGTGCGCCTGTTTGGCTGCTGCCAGTGCACCGTTGCACTGATATTCGCAAAGATCGGGCCGGTTCGACAGATTCACCCGTCCGAGGGAAGGATCATAGCCGCAGGCTTCAAAAGCCTTCTGCATCTCCAGCGTCATCTGTTCCTGTAAAGTCATGGCATTCTCCTGATATCATCCGAAGTCTATTATTTTGAACTTCCTCATATTTTCCGCTTGCATTTTGCGGAAAGCATGTTATAATACGCTTTGCGCATGGAAGTGTAGCTCAGTCGGGATGAGCGTTCGCCTCACACGCGAGAGGTCATGGGTTCGAGCCCCATCACTTCCATCCTTCAGGGAACCGTTCGGTTCCCTTTTTTCATGCCTCTTCCTGCTTCGTCAGCTTCGCTGCCTGGTCGGCGGCGATCAGCGCGTCCAGAAGCTCGTCCAGATCGCCGTTCATGACGGCGTCGATCTTGTAGAGCGTCAGATGGATCCGGTGATCCGTCACACGGCTCTGCGGGAAATTGTAGGTCCGGATCTTCTCCGAACGGTCTCCGGTGCCGATCTGGCTGCGTCTGGCTTCGGCTTCGGCGCTCTGCTGCTTTTCCAGTTCCAGCTCGTACAGCTTGGAGCGCAGCAGGCGGAAGGCTTTTTCTTTATTCTGCAGCTGGGACTTTTCGGTCTGGCTGTAGATGACGATGCCGGTCGGATAGTGCGTTAAGCGTACCGCAGAGTCCGTGGTATTGACGCACTGGCCGCCGTTGCCGGAGGCGCGCATCACGTCGATGCGGATATCGTTCGGATCGATGACCACGTCCACTTCCTCCGCCTCGGGCATCACGGCCACGGTCGCCGTTGAGGTATGGATGCGGCCGCCGGATTCGGTCTCCGGCACGCGCTGCACACGGTGGACGCCGCTCTCGTATTTCATGCGGGAATAGGCGCCTTTTCCGCTGATCATGGCGACGACTTCCTTGAAGCCGCCCAGGCCGGACTCGCTTAAAGAGATCATTTCCACCTTCCAGCGGCGCGTTTCCGCGTAATGCACGTACATGCGGTAAAGCTCGGCCGCAAAGAGCGCCGCCTCTTCTCCTCCCGCGCCGGCCCGGATCTCCAGCATGATGTTTCGGTCGTCGTTCGGATCCTTCGGCAAAAGGAGGAGCTTCAGTTTATGCTCCAACTTTTCGATGCGGTCCTGCGCGTCCGCCATCTCTTCTTTTAAGAGAGCGCGCATCTCTTCGTCTTTTTCTTCCTCCAGCATCATCAGTGCGTCTTCCCTGTCGCTGCCGGCCTTTTTGTACGCGAGGTAGGCGTCCACCAGCGGCTGTAGGTCGCTCTGTTCCTTCATCAGCTTTCGGAAGCGGTTCTGGTCCGTAGCTACGTCCGGGCTGGCCAGCTCCGCCTGTATCTCTTCAAAATGTTTGCAGACGTCTGCACACTGTTCAAACATGTTTAACTCCAATCAACTTCCGCGACGCGGTCGAGGCCGGCCAGATCCTTTCGGATCATGACGCGGGCTGCGCCGGCGGTTTCGAAGATCTCTTTCACGGCAGATCCCTGTTCACAGCCGATCTCGAGAAGAAAGGTGGGAGCAGCTCTATCTTCGGTCTTTTTCATCTCAGCCGCCAGCCGGCGGTAAAAATCCAGTCCGTCCTCACCGCCGTCCAGGGCCAGAGCGGGTTCGTGATCCCGCACTTCCGGCATCAGGCCATTTATCTCTTCGCTCGGTATATACGGCGGATTGCAGCAGATCAGGTCAAATGGGCGCGCTGACATCTGCTCACGGATTGTGATTCCGTCCTCCGTCTTAGCCTCCAGCAGGTCGCCAAGCGCGAAAGATACCAGTTCCGTCACCGCGTTCCGCTCCGCATTTTTTTTCGCAAGCGCCAGAGCCTTCGGAGAAATATCGCTGAGGACGATTTCGGCCTCCGGCAGAAACCTTGCCAGGCTGATGCCGATGCAGCCGCTGCCGCAGCACAGATCCAGGATCCGCGGTTCGGCAAGACCTTTCTCTCCCATCCGCTTCAGCGCCAGCTCTGCCAGCACCTCCGTATCCGCCCGCGGGCAGAGGACGTCTTCAGTCACGGAAAACGGCAGTCCCATGAACCAGGCCGTCCCGGTGATCTGCTGCAGCGGAATGCGCCGTTCTCGCCGGCAGACGTCCTCTTCGAAGCGTGCCGCAGCACCTTCCGAAAGGACCGCCGCCTTCAGCAGCGGGAAATGCGTCCGGTCCGGCCCGCCGGCCCAGGTCAGAAGCTCCTGTGCGTCCCATGCCGCATCGGGAACGCCGGCGGCATCCAGGCGGCGGACGGCGTCTTCAAAGACTTCTCTTACGGTTTTTTCCGTCAAAAGTTCTTCTCCTCCCAGTCCTTCCAGTCGAACACGGCTTCCACGGAGGCGATGCCGACTTCGATCATATCGTCCGTCGGTTCCTTCGTGGTCAGGCGCTGCAGCCACAGCCCCGGCTTGCTCAACGCGCCGATGATCTTGTTCTCCGTGCTGCCGGCCAGACGGATAAACTCATAGGACAGGCTCATCACGATGGGCAGGGCCAACAGCTTGCAGCCGATGCGCAGCAGCAGCGGCTCCTTCGGCAGGAAGATCCCGACGATGATGCTGACCAGCAGCGTGAAGAGGATAAAGCTGGTACCGCAGCGCTTGTGGAAGCGGGTGCTTTCCCGTACGTTGTCCACCGTCAGCGGCAGTCCGTGCTCGATGCAGTTGATGCATTTGTGCTCCGCCCCGTGATACATGAAGACGCGGCGGATCTCCTTCATCAGCGAGATCAGGTACAGGTACAGAAGAAAGATCGCGATGCGGATCACGCCTTCCAGCAGCGAGATCAGCGCCGTATTCGTGACCCATCTCTTCAGAAGCCGCACGATCGAGGTCGGCAGCACGATAAACAGGCCGATGCTCAGCAGCAGCGCGAAAACGACGGAAGCGCCCATCACGGCCGATTCGCCGACGGAGGATTTCTTCTCCGCCGCGTTTTCTTTAGGCTGCTCTTCGGCTTCCTGAGCCTTCTTCTTTTCCCCGTCCTCTTCCTCCATAAAGAATCCTGACGACCAGTTCAGCGTGGACAGGCCCAGTTTCAGCGAATCCAGAAAAATGAACGGCCCGCGCACGAAGGGGATCTTCCGCAGCTTCTCGCTGCCTCCGATGCCCGTGTGAACGCCGTGCATCATCTCGATCTCACCGTCGGTTTTCCGGACCGCGCACGCATAGTCTTTTCCGTTGCGCATCATGACGCCTTCCATCAGGGCCTGACCGCCGATACCGGAATTTTTCATATGATGATCTCCTTAATTTTCCTTTCAGTCACAAAAAGAACAGAAGACTAAGACCTTAACGGCCTTAGTCTTCTGTTCTTAAGCTGCGGGCTAATTGTTCTTTAAACCGTACTTGCGGTTGAACTGCTCGATCCGTCCGCGGGCGGCTACTGCCTTCTGCTGACCGGTGTAGAACGGGTGGCACTTGGAGCAGATCTCAACGTGGATCTCCGGCTTGGTGGAGCCGGTCACGAATTCGTTGCCGCAGTTGCAAGTGACCTTGGCCTGATAGTACTTCGGATGAATTTTCTCCTGCATGATATCCCTCTTCGATTCCCAGACCAGACGGGGGTTCGTCTGTCCGATATTGGCTGTTATTTCCGAAAACAGCTTGATTACTATAGCACAGGCTTTTCCCGAATGCAAGTGGAAAAATCAAATTTTTCGCAGAGTTTTTTCGTGTTTTTTTACCATTCCGGACGCATTCCCGGTGCTTTCAGTCCCGGACGTGGGCTTTGGCGTGCTCCAGCCAGCGTGACCGGGTGTAAAGCACGATCATGGCCGTCAGGCTCAGCACCCAGGAGACCGGATAGGACCAGGTGATGCCGTCCAGCGAATTCCAGACCGGCACTACGAAGGAGATCCAGAGGATACGCACCAGGCAGATCCCGATGATCACGATGACCGTCGGCCTGAAGGTCTCTCCCACGCCCCGCAGAATGCCGGACAGGACGTCTATCACGGCATAGCAGACGTAGAAAGGCATCGTGATCCAGGCGACGTGGTACGCCGTCTCGATCACCTCCGGATCGTCCGAGAAAAGATGCAGCAGCTGACGGCCGAAGCCCAGAAGCGCGGCGGACAGAAAAAGCGCGATGCCGCAGTTCAGGAACAGGCCTACCTTCAGGCTTTTCTTCAGACGTTCGTACTTTCCGGCGCCGAAGCACTGGCCGGAAAAGGCGCAGACCGCGATATTGAAGGCATTCGTTGAGACCCAGAAGGCACCGCCCAGCTTTCCTTCCGCAGTCCAGCCCGCCACGACCGTAGCCCCCAGGCCGTTGACCGCCGCCTGGATGATCATGTTGGAGACGGAATACATGCTGGACTGGATCCCGGAGGGGAGGCCTATCTGCAGCGTCCGCGTCAGGGACGGCCAGTCGATGCCTATCCTGCGGAACTCGAAGCGGAAGCTGTCTCTGGAGCGGATCAGCACCCACAT
>JAEEGF011624279.1_pt1 | contig 11414 bp, 10 predicted proteins | sample 9134171 | NCBI WGS metagenome assembly JAEEGF01 (sample SAMN16246542, study PRJNA631951) | gut metagenome | biome: gut microbiome; feature: rumen; material: AP-attached | host: Bos | place: Iran: Karaj | collected 2018-10
ATTTTTTTCCGTTTCAGCATCTTGATGAAGAAGTTGCCGAACCATACAGAAACGATAAGCGCCAAGATAATAGCTGCGGCTGCCCTGAAGGTGACATAATTGAACACGCCCGCACCCGGGAAGCTGTGCTTGTGCAAATAATTGAACAGATAGTATAACATCAGTTGGCCTCCTTAAAAGCTTCCGACAAGACTTCCTTGTCGTCAAAATGGTTCTTTACTCCGTTGATTTCCTGATAGGTCTCGTGACCTTTGCCTGCCAAAAGGATGATATCGCCTTTTTTGGCTAAAGCTACAGCTGTGCGTATTGCCTCTCCTCGGTTGGTGATGCTTAGCACTTTACGCTTGTCCTCTTCAGCGATGCCGGCTTTCATCTGTCGGATGATTTCGTCAGGGTCTTCGTTGCGAGGGTTGTCGCTGGTGAGGATGACCTTGTCGCTCAGTTTCACGGCAACAGCGGCCATTTCAGGTCGTTTAGTGGCATCACGGTTGCCTCCGCATCCCACCACGGTGATTAGTGTTTCCTTATGGCAACGCACTTCATTGATGGTGGTGAGTACGTTCTCCAGAGCATCAGGTGTGTGTGCATAATCAACAATGCCGACGATTCCTTTGTCGGAATGTACCATATCGAAACGGCCGTTGGCTCCATGCAGCTTGCTGATTTCGACCAGCAATTCGTCTTTGTTGAATCCCAATGATAACGCGGCTCCGTAGATGGCCAACAGGTTACTGGCATTGAAGCCACCAACAAGTTGGGTGTAAACTTCGGTGCCATTCACTTTGAGCAGCATCCCGTCGAAGTGGCTTTCCATGATGACTCCCTTAAAGTCGGCATCGTGTTTCAGGGCGTAGCTCAGTTTTTTTGCTTTTGTGTTTTGCAACATGACTGCGCCGTTTTTGTCGTCGAGGTTGGTGAGGGCAAAAGCGGATTGGGGCAGGTTGTCGAAAAATTTCTTCTTGGCATTGCGGTAGTTGGCCATCGTTTTGTGGTAGTCGAGATGGTCATGGGTAAGGTTGGTGAAGATACCACCTGTAAAATGCAGTCCCGCAATACGGTCTTGTGCAACACTGTGTGAACTCACCTCCATGAAGGCGTATTCACATTTGTTTTCGGCCATTTGTTGCAATAAGGCATTCAGTTCTATGGGATCGGGGGTAGTGTGCGTCGAAGGGATGACCTCACGATTCACGATGTTCTCAATCGTGGAGAGCAACCCGCAGTTGTAGCCCGCATCTGTGAAAAGCCTATAAAGTAAGGTGGCTATAGTGGTCTTGCCGTTGGTGCCGGTCACTCCGACCAAACGCAGCTTCTCGGATGGATTGCCGAAGAAATTGGAAGCTGAGACCCCCAGAACGTAGGCAGAGTTGTCAACCTTGACATAGGTAACGTTTTCCACCTTCTTTCGAGGCATCTTTTCGCCTACAATGGCCGTTGCACCTTGTTCGATGGCTTTGTCGATATAGTCATGGCCGTCGACTTGCGTGCCTTTCACGGCAAAAAATAGTGTGTTGGGCTTGACCTTCCGCGAATCGAAAGCGATGTCGAGGATGTCCAAATCCTTGTCACCTATTATTTCCAAAAGGTTACAGTTGACTAATATGTCTTTGAGTTTCATTTTTTCTCCAGTTTTAAGTGAATGACAGGGTTGGTTTTGAGGGTGTCACCAGGATGCAACGACTGCTCTTTCACGGTGCCTTGACCTGCGAATTCGGTGCGAATGCCCATGTTTTCTAAGAGATAGACTGCATCGGTGATATCCATACCGACTACATTAGGCACGATGTTGTTGGCAAGTTGGGCTTCGCGTATGCTGATTTGACCGCTTTCGTTGCTTTCCACTGTGACCCAGTCGCCATTGATGGCAAAGTCGTTGTAGTTTTTGGCGATGCCGTTGAGGTAATTGGCCTCTTTTTCATGACGGGCAAGAACAGGCCCCATGCCATATTCAGGTGTTATGGTGAGAGAGTCGTCTTCCTGAACACCGATGCGCATGGCATATACTTTTTCTGCAATCTCCCTGAAACCAGGGGCAGAAACACCTCCTGCCGCCCATTTGGCCCCGCGAGCGCGGCTTACCATGACGATGCAACTGTAGCGAGGCTTGTCGGCTGGGAAATAGCCAACAAAAGTAGTGTTGTATAACTTCCTGCCGAGCCCAGGCTCATGGTAGGCATAACCTTGCACCTTATCATAATACTGGGCTGTCCCGGTCTTTCCCGCTACGTTGACGATACAATCAGCAAATTGACGTTTAGCAGTGCCTCTGATGGCGACTCCTTCCAACATGGTCTGGAGCTTTTCGATGGACTCGGGCGAGGCGATGTGCTCGTTGAGGACGATGGGATCGTATTTCTCAATGGTCTGGTTGCCCCTACGGATTTCGGTGACAAATTGCGGTTTCATCATGCGGCCACCATTGGCAATGGCATTGTAAAGCATGAGGAGTTGCATTGGGGTTACGTTCACCTCATAGCCGATGGACATCCACGGTAAAGAGACATTTGACCACAGCTTTCTGCCATCTTTGGTCTTGTCGTCAGGGTGTTTGATGACGGGTTCTGCCTCACCTTTGATGCCTGTGCCGATTTTCTTGTTCAGGCCTAAGGCATAGAGTCCTTCAACGTATTTTTCGGGATGTGCTGCAAAGTTTTTGGTGATGAGCACAGCCGTGCCTTTGTTCGACGACTGCTCGATGACTTCTTGTACGGTGCAGATGCCGCCTTTGGCAAAGCTGTGGTCGTCTTTCATGGTGCGGTTCGAGAATTTGATGGGTCCCGTGCCGATGTTCACCAAGTCGGTGAGTTGCGTGTTCTCTTTGTGGTTGAGCAGCACCACCATTGAGGCTATCTTGAATACGGAACCGGGCTCGTAGCGTTCGGTCAATGCCACATTGTATGATTCTTCGTATACACCCGTTTCATGGTTGAGTCTTAGGTTGGCCAATGCTTTCACATAACCCGTTTCCACGTCCATTAAGATGGCGCAACCCTGCTCGGCTTTATTGGTGACTAAAGTGTTGTTGAGGGCGCTTTCCACAACGTCTTGCAACTTGATATCGAAGGTTGTGTAAACGTCGTCGCCGTTTTTGGCATCGATGTCATCTTCAGAATTGACAGGCATCCAGTCGCCATGGTGTATCCTTCTCACCAATTGCTTTCCGTCTTGACCTTTGAGGAAGTCGTTGTAGGCGCCTTCGATACCAAAATAGTAGCCTTTCTCTTCGTTGGCCATGCCGAGCATGAGGCTGGCAAGTTCCTTATAAGGATGGTCGCGGCGGATTTTCTTTTCAGTGATGATGCCGCCTTTATAAATACCGCGGTTAAAGATGACGAATTGCTCCATTTGGCGCAACTCCGTTTGCGTGATGTTCAGGGCAATTCTGTAATGGCGGTTCTTTTTGGCCTTGCCTTCGGCAAAGAAGGCTTTCCATTGTGCGGCGTTTCTTTTCGGGAAGAGACCGGCCATTTGGTGGCAGAGCGAGTCGATGTTTTCGGCAAGGAAAACCGAATCAACAGCTTTATAGTCGAAGAAAACATCGTAAAGTGGAATGGAAATAGCCATCAGCTGGCCGTCGGCAGAGAAGATGTTGCCGCGCGAAGCCTCCAAGGTCCTGACACGATATTCGCGTTGCTCGGCACGTTCGAGCAGCTCTTTGTTGTCCTTGGTCTGTACGAGGATAATCTTCGCGATGATGGCGACACCGAAGACAAGAACGAGGATATAAACCAGATAGGTCTTCAATAAGGTCTCTGTTTTTGGATCTGCTTTCATTGTTCCGTCGTGTTTTCTTCATTGATGTTGATGCGCTTCAGCGGCTCGGTTGCCTCTTTCAAGCCAACGTTGGCCAGTTTCTTAGCCAACACGGATTGCTTGGATGCTTCCATGATGGCAGACTTCACTTGGATGTATTCCACCTGAAGGTCGTTCAACTTTTTGGTGGTTTGTGTCAATTCGCGGTTGCGCTCTTCGGCGATATAGGTATTGGTGATGATGGCCATCAGCAGAACTGTAATGTAGACCATGAAGGGAAACTGCTTGGTAAATTTCTCCCTCACGAGGAAACCACCGCCCAAAACGGTCATGGCGTTTTTCTTTTTGCGCTTGTTCTGGCTTTTCTCTTTCTTCTCTTCTTCCATGTTTAGATCCTTTCTGCAATTCTGAGTTTGGCACTGCGTGCCCTGCTGTTGTTTCCAATTTCCTCGTCGGAGGGAGTGATGGGCTTGCGGGTGATGATATGGTAGGGTGTAAGTAGGTTGCCGAAGAAGTCTTTTTCTTCCTTTCCTTCGGCGTTGCCTGTCTTCATGTAGTTCTTCACGAGGCGGTCTTCCAATGAATGATACGACATCACCACAAGACGTCCGCCTGGCTTCAGCACGTCGGGGCATTGGGTGAGGAAGGCATCGAGGGCGTCGAGTTCTTGGTTCACTTCAATGCGCAAGGCTTGGAAGAGCTGGGCGAGGATTTTGTTTTCCTTTCCTCTCGGTAAGCGGCGTCGCACCGCAGCTTTCAGCTGTTCTGTGGTCTCGATAGGTTCTGCGTCGCGAGCCATGATGATGTCGGAGGCAATAAGTTGGGGTTGCTGTATCTCGCCATAGAGTCGTAGAATGCGTGTCAAGTTGGCATGGTCGTAAGTGTTAATTACGGTTGCGGCATCGTTGGGCGTCATCTGGCTCATGCGCATGTCCAATGGGCCATCGAATCGGGTGGAGAAGCCTTTTTCGGGTGTGTCGAATTGGTGCGATGAAACACCCAAATCGGCAATGACACCATCAATCTTCCCTCCGTGATAGAGTTGGATGAAGTTTTTGAAGTACTTGAAATTCTGTGGGATGAAGGTAAAACACTCATCGTCAAAAGCGTTGGCTTCAGCGTCCTCGTCCTGGTCGAAAGCGTAGAGGTGCCCTGTCGTGAGGCGTTCGAGGATGGCGCGCGAGTGACCGCCGCCGCCAAAAGTGACGTCGGCGTACACGCCTTCGGGGTTAATGTTCAGACCCCCGATACATTCGTTCAACATGACCGGATTGTGATACATTTTCACCCCTCCTTATTTTATGTTTTCGCTAAGTAACTTGAAGAAAACTTCATCGTCGAGTTCGTTGATGGACTGTTCGTAAAGGTCTTTGTCCCAAATCTCCATCTTCGTTGTGACCGCGGTGATGACGATGTCTTTGACGAGAGAACCTTTCTCGATTAAGTCTTTTGGGATTTGCAACCTGCCACTACCATCGAGTTTCACGAAACGTGCGCCGCTGTTGTATTTACGCATCACGGCTTCTTCATTCACGTTGAACTGGCTGAATTTGGCGCGCAATTGATCTTGTACCTCATACCAGTCTTTCTTCGTGTAGAGCTCCAGGCAATGGGCATGCAGTCCAGGGCGAAGGATAAAGCCTTCCTCCGCTTCGCTGCCCAATTGCTCCTTGAATTCGCTGGGGACCAAAACGCGTCCTTTTGCGTCCAATTTGCAATTATGATGTCCTACCAGATAGCTCATTTTCGTTTCGACGATTTTTCAGCTGCAAAGATATACACTTTCTCCCATTTCTCACCACTTTTCTACACAATTCTTATGTCTATTTTTCAACAGTGGTTGTTGATAACTTTGTTCATATCTTGTTTATAACATTGTTAACAATTTGCCACCCAAAAAAGGAAAGATGTGTTGATGGGTGGTATTTTGCCTTTTTTGGGTGTTTTTTCAGGCGAAAACGACCATCCCATTTTTCTTTTTACTATTTTTGCCGATTGTAGAGATTTTTCGATTATGGATTCGGAACAGAACAACCTTATCGACCTAAGGAAGATTTTCACGGCAAAAGTGCCCAAGCTGATGAAGTATATGCCTGAATGGCTGTTCAGGAAAATTCAGCGTCTGTTGCATGAAGACGACATCAACGAGATTCTGACCAAATATGCCGACAAGGAAGGAATTGATTTCATCAATGCAGTGGTGGCCGATTTTAATCTTGATGTTGTTTTGAAAGGTGTTGACAACCTGATGGAGAGCGACCGCATCCTTGTGGCCTCTAACCATCCTTTGGGTGGCCTCGACGGTATTGCACTCATCGGTGCGGTGGGCAACCATAGGGGAGAGACCTTGACCCCTGTCAACGATTTTTTGATGTTTGTGAAGAACCTGCGTCCGATTTTCATACCCGTTAGTAAGGTGGGCAGTGCTACCGCCAATCGTGAGGAGAGCCTCAAACTCTTCAATGAAACTTTTGCTGGCGATGCCACGATTTGTTATTTCCCTTTTGGCCTCTGCTCGCGCAAGTCTAAAGGCGGAAAAATCATGGATTTGGACTGGAAAAAAACGTTTATAACGAAATCGAAGGCTTATCAGCGCGACATTGTCCCCGTGCATATCGAAGGCCGCAACTCCAACTTTTTCTATAACCTTGCCCGTCTGCGCAAACGCTTGGGAATCAAGGTGAATATTGAGATGGCTTTCCTCGTCGACGAGTTCTTCAAGCAACGCAACAAGCAGCTGACCATCACCTTCGGCAAGCCTATTCCTTATCAAACTTTCGACCGTCGGTTCACCGATGCCCAATGGGCGGAGAAACTTCGCACTTTTTCCTATAATTTGGCGAACGATGCCGATTTGGTTTTTGATCCTCAAAAAGAATATACGATATGATGAAAGATATTATTGCACCGGTGCCAGTTGAGGCCATCATGGATGAGTTGACCCGTGACAAGTTTTTCCGCAAAACCAACAATGCGAGCAACGAGATTTATATCCTTTCAGCCCATGATTCGCCAAATATTATGCGCGAAATCGGTCGCCTGCGCGAAATCAGCTTCCGCGACTCTGGCGGTGGTACGGGCCTTGACTGCGACATTGACGTGTTTGACACCCGTGAGGAGAATTATTTCATGCAGCTCATCGTGTGGAATCCTACTGATCGTGCCATCGTGGGTGGCTACCGTTTTCTTCTTTGCGACGGCCTTCCTGTTGACGACAACGGTCAGGTTGATACACCTACTAGCGAGCTTTTCCTTTATTCCAAGAAGTTCGTGGAGGAGTATCTTCCCGGCACTATCGAGTTGGGCCGTTCCTTTGTGCAGCCCAATTACCAGCCTTCAAAGAGCCTTTCAAAAGGCCTGTATTCTTTGGATAACTTATGGGATGGCCTAGGTTCGTTGGTCGATATCTATCCTGATGCCTTGTATTATTTTGGCAAGGTGACGATGTATCCCACTTTGGAACGTACTTCTCGCGACATGATTCTTTATTTCATGCAAAAACACTTTCCTGACAAGGAACATTTGGTTACAGTGCGACCCGAGTTGAATCTTCCCATCCTTACTGATATACAATGGCTTGAAAGCGTGTTTAATGCCGATAATTATCGTGACAACTACAAGACTTTGGTCAAGCAAGTACGTGAGCGGGGTGCCGCTGTGCCGCCTTTGGTGAACGCTTATATGAACCTCTCGCCCACCTTACGTTCCTTTGGTACCGCTCTCAATCCAGGTTTTGGCGAAGTGGAGGAAACAGGTATCTTGATGACCATAAGTGACATGTTTGAGGATAAAGTGAAACGCCACTTGATTTATGACATGAATGAGATCCCAGAACATTTAAAAATGCCCTTCTATGCAAATTAACAAAGCCGAATTTCTGATGAGCAACACTCGCTTTGAGTTTCTGCCCAACGACAATATCCCGGAATATGCCTTCATCGGTCGCTCGAATGTGGGTAAGTCTTCGCTGATTAATTTGCTGGTGCAACGTAAGGGCTTGGCAAAGACTTCTTCTGTTCCAGGCAAGACGGTGGCCATCAATCATTTCATTGTCAACGATGCATGGTATCTTGTCGACTTGCCGGGCTATGGCTATGCACAACATTCGAAGAAAACGCGTGAACAGTGGCGTGTCATGATCAACAATTACATCACACGCCGCCGCAACTTGGTGACGACTTTCGTGCTGGTCGATGCACGTCTTGAGCCGCAAAACAACGACTTGGGCTTCATGGAATGGTTGGGCGAGAGCCAGGTGCCTTTTTGCATCGTCTTCACCAAAGCCGACAAGGTGTCGAAAGCCGAACTCGATCGTAATGTGCAGGCGATGAAGAACCGCCTCATGGAGAACTGGGAGGAGTTGCCGCCCATCTTCATCACCTCGGCGGAGAAGAAGCAGGGGAGAGACGAAGTGCTTGATTATATCGAGCAACAAAACAAAGAGATAGCCGATCTTCTCAACAAGAAATAGCAACTACAATTAACTTCAATATTCACTAAAATCTACATCATTATGGGAATGTTAGTTTCAATTTTGATTGGCGCGCTGGCAGGTATCATCGCCGGTAAAATCATGAACTACGGCCTCGGTTTGATCTGGGCCATCATCGTCGGTGTCGTCGGCGGCTTTTTAGGCAGCTGGATCTTTAGCATTATCGGTCTTCCCGTCAGTACCTCATTCTGGGGTCAGCTTTTGGTCGGTACAGTCGGTGCCGTGGTCTTGCTGTGGCTTGTTTCTAAGATTAAGAAGAAATAAGTCTTACTTACCTTGATACAAAAAGCGGAACCTCAGGGCTCCGCTTTTTTGTATATACATACAATCTAGTTATCTTCATTTCGCTTGTTTTCAGCAAGATTTCTCATAATTTGGAGAGACTAAATACGACAGAAACGCATCTTCCGACAGACTCAATCCGTTGACAAACGAATAAAATAAGTATCCCGCCCGAAAGGGCGGGATACTTAAAGCCTATTATTGGTTTTTTTGACGTTTCTTGCTTAGCAAGTAGGCTCCACCAAGGCAACCCAGAACCAAGAGCTCGCCACCTAAGGGAGCGTATTGGTCATAGGTGACATCCAATACTGGAACATATGGGAATTCTTCACAATTGTTATTTCCAAGTCTCACATGGTGTTCCATCTCTTCCTGGTCTAAGAAGACTTGAGCTTTGGCACTTGTCATCAATGGACCCAGCAGTAATGTCAGGATGGCAATTAACGATATGATTCTTTTTTTCATTGTATTATTCTCCTTTCAATTATTATTTATTGATGACCATTTTTTGTGTTCTCACTTGGTTGTTGTTGGTTAGACGTAACACATACACGCCGTTTGCCACATTTGGCAGACTAACGTTCTGTTGGCCGTGAATTTGGGTGTGCATGATCTGGCGTCCATTGATGTCGAACACTTGCAGTACGCCGTCACCATTGACAACCAATTCATCACCCATTTGGAATGCGAAGTTCTGGGAAATCGTTGTATTGTCATCTTCGTCTTCCTCCACACCAGTGAAGCCAAACATCAAGCGGAATCTTGTGTTGTAGTCCTCTGTGTTGCCTTCAAACACGTACTCGTCTGTCGTCAGGCAGTCGATGTCCATGCCTGTGAGATTGTCAATCAAGTGAAGGTAGTGGAAGTCGGCATTGGCCGTGCTCCATTGTAGTTTATAGACTTCGTTATTGTAGGCATTAAATCGCAGTAAAGCGCTTGTGGTGCCCACGGGTGCGAAGGCCACTTGATAGTCCTTGTCTTCCAAGCGGAACCAGATGCTGGCGTTGCCGGTACGCAAGCCTTTGATCTTATCGCCGCCGCCAATTTCAGGACGGTCAAGCTCGATGGTGGCAAAGTCGTTGCGACCTTGTGCATCAGTACACTTTAAGTTCACCATAGGATAGTGAGGAGCCTCGTTGCGGAAATAGGATTCTTCGGCATTGCCCTCTGCCAAACGCATGTCGTTGGTGAAGTTGAGCCTTTGATCGGATTCCACACGGACGAAGAAGCCTTGATGTGGGTGGAGGTATTGTGGCGCCGTGTAGCTTTGTACATGATGCTCACCCGGGCTTGGGATAGAACCTCCTGCGACTCGAGCTATGTATCCATTTTGGTCGGCATCCAGGATATAACAGGTGTTGCTTTTGATTTTGCCGTTGTTGAGGTTACACGTCGCGAACTCGTCAAAATTGATATAGCTCTGGAAGGGATTACCTATCAGGTTCACTCCCCTCAGCGGTGTTTCATAACCGGTAAGCTCAGTGTAGGTAACGTCTTGATAAATGGTTCCATTGTTCAGCGTGCCACTGGTCATCAGCATGGAAGTCTCGCTCACAGCCATCAAATAGCCTTTGGCGTTCACCATTTCCGTTTCGTTCAGATAGGGGATGTTTTGGTGATAGTTGTTGATGTCTTCGTTCTCATGCCAATGGTCAAGGAAGCCCTCAACGCCTTCGCGTTTGAAGTTAATCCAGTGGTAGTACTCCTCGCTGTAGCAGTAGAAGTCGAAACTTCCGCCTAGTTGTGCTGCTGTATTGCCGCCATCCCAATCAGGTCTCCAAGTGCCATAAGGCGAGTCGGTTGGGAAGTATCCGAGGTTCTCTGTGTCCCAAGTTGTCATGGGCGGATCCATCTTATTGCGGTCTTTATAGTCGGTGCCTTCGATACCGTTGGCCACGAAGTTGTCGAAGCCATTGGCGGTCAGGTAGTAGTTGTCCACACCTGGGTAGCCGGGCTCTCTGGTATGGTAAATAAGACCCATAGGAGGTTCGTTCAAGGCCGAGGAGAACATGTGCCAGTCGTAAGGAGCGTAGCCGAGCATGCTACCATCGCTGTTGTCGAAGGTGACACCCACGCGAGCATATACTGTGTTACCTTCAGCTTGCGTCACGCCAATGTTCTCGTCGATGTAGACTCTGACATCTTCTTCAGTATCTACATTGATTTCATCGGTCGTGGCGTATAGGAAGATGTTGCCGCCCTCTTGGTCACCGTTGATAAGGCCCATCGTTGTGTAGAGGTCGTCGCGGTTCATCAAACCAATCATGGCGTTGAGGTCGTATCTATAAAGGAGATAGATATTGTCCTTTGAACCCAGGCAGACGAAGTCGTTGAACTCAAGAATCGGGTAATCGTCGTTTACGGGGCTGGCCATGGTGCGCGACCAAGTCGAGAATTCCTCATCGCCAGTCTGTGCTTCTACCCAGTTGTTCAAGGTGGCCAACAGACCCTTCAGCTCGCCAAAGTGGCCTTCCTCTACATATCCAATGGGACCGTTCTCTACGTAATCGTTTTCGGCTGTAATCTGTTGGTCTGTATGGGCAAAACCGTACTTGGTGCTCACTAATGCTGTCGCATTGTAATTGCCTGACGCGGTTGGATCATCGCCATCAGCAACGTAGAGGCTTTCACCACTAGGTGCGTAGCAATAAAGTATTGTACCATCGTTGATGCCTGCAAACCATCCGAAGTTACTAGGCTTGTCGCCTTGCAGACGCGAGTAGCAGTTCTCAACCGTACCAAGGTTGTGTGCCACTAAACCACCGATCACAGTGTAATCTTCAGTTCTGGTAATATCTGCATAGCTGTAGCAGTTCTTCAAGCTGTTGTCTGCTAGCAGTTCTCCCACCAGACCACCCATATAGTCGGCTTCGCCTCTCATGATAGG
>JAEEGF011352806.1_pt1 | contig 11413 bp, 8 predicted proteins | sample 9134171 | NCBI WGS metagenome assembly JAEEGF01 (sample SAMN16246542, study PRJNA631951) | gut metagenome | biome: gut microbiome; feature: rumen; material: AP-attached | host: Bos | place: Iran: Karaj | collected 2018-10
ATGAGAAAACAGAGAAGTTAAGCCCCGCCGCGACGATGATACTGCGGGAGACCGTGGGAAAGTAGTTCGCCGCCCACCCTTAACGGAAGCCCCGACAGGCAACGCCTGCCGGGGCTATCTGTTTTTATGCATCCCATGTGCATACCGATTGCTCTTTTTCTTATCTTTGCATCCCATTAATATGTCATGAAGGAATTGTTGATACGTTCGGTATCTGGCCTGCTGATGGGCATCGTGCTCCTCGCCTGCGTGTTCGTCTCTCCGTGGACATGGGCAGCCCTGCTTTTGTTCGTCATCGCTGTCGGCACTTTCGAGATGGCACGCCTTCTGAAGATGAATACTACCCCAGGCATCCTCATTGGTGAGGCGTTGGCGATAGGCGCTTTCGTATTGCCCGCTCTTGTGTCGCTGAATCTCTTGGAGCCTTATTGGCTTCTCTTTGAGACATTGCTTCTCATGGTGCCTTTCCTTTATGCCTTGTTCTCCGTTAAATATGACGCCAAACCAATCTTCACTTATCTCTTTGCCTCGATTACTTTTTTGAGTCTGCCTTCCTCTCTGATGCTTTTCTTGTATCGCGAGGACCTTTTCGGTCCAATCGCTGGTGCTGGGCTAGTCGTCATGGTGTTCTGTATCCTTTGGGTCAACGACATCTTCGCTTATCTGACAGGTAGGCTTCTCGGTAGACACAAGCTCTTTGAGCGTATCTCTCCTGGAAAGACTATCGAGGGTAGCATTGGCGGACTGTTGTTTACCCTTGTCTCACTTGTCGTTTTCTGTCATTATTCAGGATGGTTCTCTATCCCACAAGCCGTCGGTCTTGGCACTATCGCCGTCATTTTCGGCACCTTGGGCGACTTGTGCGAGTCAATGCTAAAGCGACAGGCAGGAGTGAAAGATTCGGGTAAGCTGATACCGGGACACGGCGGCATCTTGGACCGTTTCGACTCAGTGATGTTCAGCATGCCTTTCATTTTTGTTTATCTGTATTTGATACTATTATGAAGATACACAAAAGGTTACACGAAGAAGGTACGAAAGCCATCCTTATCACTTTGGCCATTGTCGTGGTGATGACATTCGTCGTCAACTGGTTCTGGCCTCGACAAAACGTGTGGCATTATCTGCTTTATGCATTCGAGTTGGTGGTGCTGACGATGGTGGTACGCTTTTTCCGTGTGCCGATATGGCGCAAGACCACGATGGAGGATGACGTTGTGCTGGCACCTGCCGACGGTGTGGTGGCGGCTAACGAGGTGGTGATGGAGGATGAGTATTTCCATGACCAACGCCGTCAGATCTCCATCTTCATGTCGATCTATGACGTGCATATCAACTTCTTCCCATTTGATGGTGAGGTGACTTATTACAAATACCATCCGGGCAAGTTCCTGGTGGCTTTCAACCCCAAGTCGTCGTCCGACAACGAGCACAACACCATCGTCTTGAAAGACAAGAAAGGCCGTGAAATCATGGTGCGTCAGATTGCCGGTTTTGTGGCGCGTCGTATCGTCTGCGACTTGCAGGCTGGCGACGAGGCCGTGGTAGGCGAGGAGTTAGGCATGATCCGTTTCGGTTCACGCGTCGATGTCTTCCTTCCTTTGGATGCTGATGTTAAGGTGAAGATCAATCACAGGACGGTGGGCAAGGAGACGGTGCTGGCGGGGCTGAAATGACTATAGTATCGCTAAAAGATCCCTCAAATCCCTTATCTCAAACGTCCGTTTCCCTTCAATGATTTCCCCTTTGGGGTTAAACAATACCGTATCCATTCCTGCGGCTCTGGCCCCGTTGATGTCGACGGCCATCTCGTCGCCGATCATGAGACTCTCCTCGGCGGTGGCGTGGGCTTTGTTTAAGGCGTAAAGGAAGATCTCGGGATTGGGTTTCTTCACGCCTACCTCCTCAGAGACAGTCAGGGTTTCGAAATAAGGCTCCATGCCCGAACCGCTCAGCTTGGTGTGTTGCACCTCCTGGAAGCCGTTGGTGATGAGATGGAGATGGTATTTCGGCTTTAGATAGTCGAGTAGCTCCATGGTACCCGGCACCAACCTGACGATGCGTGGCGACCAATAGACATAGTCTTCGCTCAGATGGTCAGCCAATTCGACATCGTGGATGCCGTAATGCTCCAAGGGCTTCATGAAACGGACGCGGTTCAGCTCGTCCTTGGTGATTTGGTCGGCACGGTAGAGTACCCAAAGCTCTTCATTCAGAGGGTGGTATACCTCATGGAACTCGTGGGCACTGGGGATGCAGAGGTCTTTCAGGTGGTAGGTATCGTAGATGCGCTCAAAGGCCACCTCCGCAGCGGCGTCGAAGTCCCACAGCGTGCGGTCCAAATCAAAAAACAAATGCGTATATGTCTTCATTGGCGATTCAACATTTGACGTTGCCACTCAAACAAGGCAACAGCGGCGGCATGGCTCACGTTGAGCGAGCGGGTGGGACCTGGCACGGGGATGTAGACTGCCATGTCGCATTGGGCAAGCAAAGCGTCGCTCAGGCCTTGTCGTTCGTTGCCGACGATGAAAGCTACATCTTCTGGTAGCTCAGTGTCATAAATGCATGTGGCATTGTCGGCGGTCTCGATGGCGACGATTTTCTTGCCTTCGGGCACGATCTTATGCAGGTCGGACTCCTCGCTGAAATACCAACGTATGTTGTCGCGGCTTGAGGCGGCGGCGCGGCGCACCTTGCCCAAACGGTGTTCGTCTTCGTTGCCTAAGAAACACACCTCGGAGGCCCCTATATTGTCGGCCAAACGTATCATGGCGCCGATATTGTCGGGCGTTAGCAGGTGGTCGGCGATGAGAAAGGGGTGGGGCAGCCGTTCATAGAGCCGCTCAGGGTTGAGCTGACCGAACAGGTCGTTGGATTTCAGGTAGCTCATAGCAGGTGTCGTTACTGAATGAGGATTTTCTTGACGAACACTTTTCCGTCGGCGATGAGTTGCAGGAGGTAGACGCCTCTCGACAGTTTGCTGCAGTCGATAGGGGTGTCGCCTGTGCCTTCGCCCTCTTTCATCTTCTGTCCCATATCGTTGAAGATGGCATAATGGTAAGGCTCCTCGTAGCTGATGGTCAGCCTTCCGTGGGTGGGGTTGGGGAAGACCTTCAACGAGTTCTCGATGCTGTCGACACTGAGGATCGTGATCTCCACCGTGGCGAAGGCGGGAAGCGATTGTTGTCCGTCGCTACCTACGGCGATGACGCTGTAGGTGTAGGTGCCTATGTTGAGCCATTGGCTGAAGGTGGTCTCGTTTTGTGTGGACACTGGTGTACCGTTGCGGCGGACGACATAGTGCTCCGCCTCGTCGATGCCTTGCCATGTCAGGGTGACGTGGTTCTCGTCGACCTGTGTCTCCAGTTCAAGCTCGGGAAGGAAGGTGACAGTGTTGGCCGAGGGGAACTGGACGTCGTCGATCCAGCAGCAGTCGTCGCCGTAGCTGCCGCTGCTGTCTTTCATGTAGATCCATTTGAACTTATGTGTGCCGGCGCTGACGGGGAAGGTCTCGCGGCTCCAGCCGATCTCGCCCGACCACTCGCTCATAGCGGTGTTGTCGATATAGAAGGTGAGCTTGTCTCTGTTGGCCTCGGTGCACACCTTTTTGAAGAAACTGATGGTGCCGTCTTCTGTCACGTCGACGCTGACTTGCAAGGTGGTGAGGTTGGCGTGGCTGATGGCGCCCGAGCGGGCGCTGTAGTTGCCTGTATGGGCCGTGCTGCTATCGACATACCAATGGCTGCTGCCGAGTGACTCCCAGGCAAAGGCACTGAAGTCGCCGGTCTCGAAGGTCTCTTTGACGGGTCCGATGTTGAGCAGTTCAGTGCCGCCGTAGGCATAGGGTGTGGCTTCCATGTGGTAGTATACCTCGAAGCAGGAACCGACGGGCACCGAAGAAGAGGTGCTGAATGATACCGTCGCGGTGGCGGCGCCGCCCACGGGGATGGCTCCGATGCTGTATTGTATCGGGTTGAAGATCAGGTTGGAGGAGCTGCTATAGAGTTGCACTGTGGCATTGTGGGCATCCGATGAGCCGACGTTGCGGAAGCCGACGAGGAGGGTGGCATCGTCGCCTGGGTTGGCGGCGCCGATGGTCCTGAAGTCCGACAAAACGAAGGCGGGAGCGTGTAAGGTGAGGCGGAACTGGCTGGTCCAGGTGTGGCTGCCGTCGCTGCAGGTGAGGGTGAGGTAAGCCTGTGTGCCGTCGGTGATCATCTCGTTGACGGCGATTTGGAACGCGTTGTTGAGGGTGTATTCTCCCATGGCACCGATGGTGGGGATAGAGGCTGTGCCGTCGACGATGGTGATGTCGGGCGAATCGGTGGTGAGCCTGACTTGCACATTGTCGGCGGGTTCGTTGCCGATGTTCTTGACGGTCACGCTGAGGCCCACGGTCTCGCCGTAGTCGGCTTGGCCGTTCTCGTCGTCGACGCTGACGCTCTGATAGGTGAGGTAGGCGCCGTTGGCGGGGATGATGGCGATGTCGCGCACCTCGGTGACCTTGTTGAAGCTGGTCACCACGAGGCGTGCCGTGCCTATCTCGTCGGGGCTCTCGAAGGTCATGGTGGCCTCGCCGCCTACGATGGGGGTGCAGGCGATGACGGTGCCGTTGACGGAGAGGGTGGCGAGGGCATAGTCGGCCTCGGCGGTGATGCGCAGCTCGGTCTGGCCGAGGAAGAGCGCCTCGGGTTCGCAGGTGACATGCATCTCGGTGGGGTTGGCGGTACGCATCGTCAGGCTCGGGTCACCAAAGAGGATCCAGGTGTTGTGGGTGACGCCTTGGTCGGAGGGATGCAGGTCGAGGATCTTCATGTTGCCGTTGAGTGACGCACCGCCGAGGGTGTGGTGGTAACGGTCGGCATTACGCCATTCGCACAGCACGTCGACCATCTCGTCCTGTCCCGTCATGGGTGGCACCCAGGGCTGTGAGGTCCAGCTGAACATGCCTCCTATGGCGCCGGTGGGAGCTCCTGTGCTGCCGTTGGTGGCGCGCATCCATGCCTCGGCGAAGCAGGGCTGGCTGTAGTCAAACTGACCATTGAGGCAGGCCGTCGACCACACGACGGGCCATTTGTAGTCGTTGGTCAGGGCGTTGACTTGGCTGTTGTTGAAGCTACCCACATACCAGCTCGTCTGCGAGCCGTGGTTGCAGTAGTTGCACAGGCTGGCACCGTTGTTGAAGTTCTCTCGAAGCATGGCCGCGTTGGTGCCCACGCCCACGCCGTGATAGTGTTGCGAGACCTCGCTATAAGTGTAGTGCAGCAGCGTGTCGCGGATATATTCGATATGTTCGTAGTCCGACTCGCCGCCGTTGTGTCCGCTGCCGGCGCCTTCACTCGAACCGATGCCGACACCTTTGTCGAGCCACTCGGCCTGCGCGGTGATGTCACGTTCGTAGTAGATCACCTTGTTGACTTGGTTTGTCACGTCGGCATTGCTCTCAGCCGAGAAACGTCCCACGAAGATCTCGGGGTAGTAGTCGCTACCTTCAAGTTGTCCAAACCAGATGTCGGACGCGCCGTTGCTCATCGATTTAGGGGTGAGGTCGGCGTAGTCGCCCACGAGGAGCACATAGCACAAGTTCTCGTTGGGGTTTTCGTAGTGGCTTCGGATGTAATTCTTGATGAGGTCGGCATTGTTGCCACCGATGTCGGAGAGAAGAACCATCGTGGTGGGACGGCCCGACTGGTTTTTCCAGTCGACGAAGGGCTGCATGGCGTCGGCGAAGCGGTCGGGGCAGATGACCAACAACTCGCCCTCGTCGGCCACGAAGGTGTATTTGGCTGCCTTGTCTCGGTAGTTGACGAAGCGTTGGGCATACATGGCGTCGGCCTCGGGTGAGAGGGACGTGGACTGTCGTTTCGCTGTCTTGGGATTACTGCCTTTGTCGCCTGTCTTGTGCATCGTCAGCACGAGGTGAGTGTAGACGCGCAGGGTCTTCGTGACGGGGTTGTAGGCGAAGGGGTAGACGAGGATGTTCTGTCCGCGGAGGTCGCGGAGGATATAGGGCTGGTCGAGGCGGGCCTGGGAGGTGGGGTAGAAGGCGTTGTGGGTGTATGCCTCGCCATAGCGGTAGGGCACGTCGTCGGGATTGACTTGTCGGCTGAGGTTGCCTTTGGAGGGGGCAATCGCGATGCCTTCGAAGTCGTGGTATTCGGCCTTCTCCACAGTCACGCTCCTTTCATCGTTCATGCCGATGGCTACGGGGATGGCGAAGAGGGGCAGATCGGGGGCACCTTCTTCAAGCATCGAGGCCGTCTTGGGCACGGTGATGACATATTGTGTGCCTTGTGGCGTGGATACAGGTGTTTGCAGGAACCCGTTGAGCAAGAAATCCACCGTGGTGGATTGGTCGGTGTCAGTGACGAGGGTGACTTGGGGCGCGGTGCTGCCTGCCGAGGCCGGGGTGATGGGGACCCATTGTTGCGCGAGGGCGCTGAGCGACAGCAGGATGATACCTATGAGTGAGGTGAGTTTTTTCATTGGGGTCGTATTTTGTGGCAAAGGTAAAGAAAAAGGCCGAATGTGGCGGGCAAGGTGACAAAAAAACAAAATAGGCGTCGTTGCCCCCAGTTAAAAGTCAACAGGCGGGCCTCCCGTGAGGGAAGTCCGCCTGGGTCGTCGGATTGCGACGGAAAAAATAGTCTGTAACTATATACGATTAGTCCACGTTGTCGTGGAGGAATGAGTTCTCGCTGCTGATACCGCCTTGCGAGGTGGAGTAGTGCGACAGGTCGTCGTCTTCGATCGGACTGATCTCGACGTTACGGCGCAGGTAGGCGGGCTGGTTCTCCAGCTCCTCCAGGCCACGTGCCGTCCTGAAGTTGATGCTGAGGGCGCGCAGACGCTGCTTCTTCAGTTGCTCCTTCGGGTCGGTCTCCTTGGCTTTCTTGGCCTCGAGCACGGCGATCTCCTGTTCGGTGCGGGCCTCCACCTCTTCACGCGTGATGATGCGCGAGGTGATCTCGAAGCCCTCGTCGTCGCTGCTGCCTGTGCTGAACGGGTTTTCGAACACCCTCACCACGGGACGTTCGTCGTCGTAGCGCGGTGTCGTTGGGGCATCGTAAGTGGGTGCTTCGGGAGCGGGCTCGGCCATAGGCTCAAAGAGGGGAGCGTCGTCGAGGTCTTCGGGGACGGTCGGCGTTTCGACGGGCTCAACGAACTCGGGTTCTATGCTTGCGGTCGGCGTTTCGACGGGCTCAGGGATCACAGGTTCTACGGTAGCTGTCGGCCCTTCGACAGGCTCAGGGATCTCGGGTTCTACGGTAGCTGTCGGCCCTTCGACGGGCTCAGGGACCTCAGTTTCAATCAAGGAGTGGACGGTCTTTTGCTTAGGTTGGTCGGTGGGGAAGCTCGTCTCCACTTCGTTGGCTGCCACGCTGCCCACGGCCATATTGGCAGGTTGGGCAGGTTGAGCTGGCTGTTCGGGCGTCTCTTCTTTCACCTTGCCGTCGAGACCGTACACCTTCTTGGGCTGTGCCGTGCCCGTGCCAGCCTGTTTGTCGGCGAGCACGCTGGTGTAAGGTCTGGCGTCGTGGTTGAAACCGGTGGCGATGAGGGTGACGCTGAGGGCCTCGCCGAGGCTCTCGTCGGTGCCGTTACCCCAGATGACGTCGCTGTTGTTGCCACAGGCGTTCTGTGCGATGGCGAGGATCTCGTCGACTTCGTCGAGCGACACTTCGTTGGTGCCTGAAGTGATGTAGAGCAGGATATTCTTAGCTCCTTCGATGTTGGAGTCGTTGAGCAGGGGTGAGTTGATGGCGTCTTTGATGGCCTTTTCGGCACGGTCTTCGCCCGTGGCGGTGCCGGAGCCCATGATGGCCTTGCCGCTGTCTTTCATAACGGTCTTCACATCCTCGAAGTCGACATTGACATAGCCGGGCACGGTGATGATCTCGGCGATGCCACGTGCGGCGGTGGCCAGCACGTCGTCGGCTTTCTTGAAGGCCTCTGAGAGCTTCATGTTGCCGTATTGGTCGCGCAGCTTGTCGGTGCTGATGAGGATGAGGGTGTCGACGCATTTCTTCAGCTCGTCGATGCCTGCGAGGGCCTGCAGCTTGCGGCGACGGCCTTCGCGTTCCATGGGCATGGTGACGATGCCGACAGTGAGGATGCCTTTGTCTTTGGCGATCTTGGCCACGACGGGGGCAGCGCCGGTGCCGGTGCCGCCGCCCATACCGGCGGTGACGAAGAGCATCTTGGTGTTGTCGTCCATGAGGGCCTCAAGCTCATCGCGGCTCATCTCGGCGGCTTCGCGCCCGATGTTGGGGTCGTTGCCGGCACCCAGCTCGCGCTTGCCGAGGTGGACGGTGGTCTTCACCTTGCTCTTCAGCAGGGCCTGGTGGTCGGTGTTGCACAGGACGAAGTCGACGCCCTGGATGCCTTCTTCCATCATGTGGTTGACGGCGTTGCCGCCGCCGCCGCCCACGCCGACGACTTTGATATAGTTGGGTTTGTCAACATCGACAGGGGTGAAGAGCTCGTCGTGTTGCATGTTTATGGTATAATCTTCTGCCATGGTTGTTGGGGTTTGTCGAGGTTATTCAATGTCGTCTTGGGATGAAAGGATATCAGTCAGCGAAGTTACGATTTTTTTCAAGTCGATGACTCTTTTCTTCGGTTTTTTGCCTTTGTTTGCGGTATCGTCGCCTTTAGGCTCTTCCGTATCTTCGGTGGTCATGGTTTCCACGACTGTTTTCTGCCCGTTGGATGCTGCCTTTTCGGCCTCTTCCATCTCTTGCAGATGTTCGTCGTGTTCCATGCGGGCGATGGTCTCGATGACGATGCCGATGCCAGTGGAATACATGGGGCTCGACATCTCCTTCTCGGTGTTCTTGTTGAGGTGTTCGTTGGGGTAGCCGATGCGCACCTCCATGCCGGTCTTGAACTCAGCCAGCTGCTGGATGTGTCTCATCAGGGCGCCACCGCCGGTGAGCACGATGCCTGCGATGAGGTTGTTCTCCGAACGGGCCTTCTGGATCTCGCAGTTGACGAGCTCGAAGATCTCTTCCAGACGGGCCTGGATGATGTGGGCCAGGTTCTTGAACGAAATCTCTTTGGCTTCGCGGCCGCGGATGCCGGGGATCGACACCACTTCGTCGTCGCGGTTCTCGCTGGCCAGTGCCGAGCCGAACTTCACCTTGACCTCTTCGGCGTAGTGCTTGATGATGGAGCAGCCGGTGCAGATGTCTTCGGTGATGATGTTGCCGCCGAAGGGGATGACGGCGGTGTGCTGGATCTTCTTGTTTTTGAAGATGGCGATGTCGGTGGTGCCGCCGCCGATGTCGACGAGCACTACGCCGGCATCTTTCTCTTCTTCGTCGAGGACGGCTTGTGCCGAGGCGATGGGCTCCAGGATCATGTAGTCCATCTCAAGGCCGGCGTTCTCGATGCATTTGACGATGTTTTTGGCTGCCGAGGTCTGGCCGATGATGACGTGGAAGTTGGCCTCGATCTTGTTGCCCAGCATGCCGACGGGGTTGGTGGCCAGCTCGCCGTCGACGTAGGTGTCTTGGCGGATGACGTCGATGATTTCCTCACCCGGGGTCATGTTGATCTTGAAGGTGTCTTGGCGCAGGCGTTCCATCTCGCCCTCGGTGATCTCGGTCTCGTGGTTGTCGCGCATCAGCACGCCGCGGTGTTGCAGGCTCTTGATGTGCTGTCCGGCGATGCCGACGCTGACGCGGTTGATTTCGACCCCCGACTGTTCGGAGGCTTGCTTGACGGCGATCTTGATGGCTTCGACGGTGTCGATGATGTTGGTGACGACGCCGCGTCTGACGCCTGTGGAGACGGTCTTGCCGTAGCCCAGGATCTCGATCTTGCCGTTTTCGGCTTTGCGGCCCACGATGCAGGCCACTTTCGTTGTGCCGATGTCTAATCCGACGATGATTTTCTCTTCGCTCATTGTTTTATCGTTTTGTACAGACTATTTGGTTTTTATAATTCAAGTTGATGCTTTTCATGCTGTTGCCTTCCGTTCCGACGGGGCGCTGTTTCATGAAGATCTCGAGGCGACGCAGTTTGTCGGCGGCGACGCAGGTGTCGCCCACGATGACGCGGGCGTCGATGTCTTTCACCGTGAGTTCAAACTCGTTGTGGGCGTTGCAGTAGAGCTGTCCCACGCTACTTTTGATGAAGCTGTTGTCTTCGATAGCCTTGAGCCAAGCAAGCGCGTTGATGAGGTTGCGATGGCTATCGATGCTGTCGACGAGGGGATAAGCCGTCGTGTCGTTGTCGATGCAGAAGTTGCCGCTGGCCACCATGACGTAGGGCGTGTAGAGACGGCTGGTAGGCACCACGACGCCGTCATCGGTCAGATACACCGAACGGCCGTTGCCGCCAAACACCCTGAACCTGGGTTGATATTCCTCGTAGCTGACGATGAGTGTGCCGTCGAGGTCGATATAGGAGGCGTTGGCTGCAATCCACGGATTGGCGTCGAGGTGTTTCTGTATGTTCGCCATGTTGACGGTGCCTATATTCTTCTTGCCGCACAGTTGCCACAGCGCTTCTCGTACTTCCGCTTTCTTGACGAAGCCAGTGTCGGAGTGGGTGATGAGTTGGATCTGCTGCACGGGACGGGTGAGGTAGTCCTCGCGGGCGAAGACGAAGAGGACAATCAGCGCTGCCGCCGTGATGACCCATAATGCTATGCTTAATATCTTCTTTACCATGTCTTTATCATTTCTTCAAGAGGTTCAACGAAACGGTCGATATCGCCAGCGCCCATGGTGATGAGCAACTCGGGCTTTTCTTGTTTGATGCACTCCAGGAGTTCGTCCTTGGAGCATAGTGCCTTGTCGGCAATTTGCACTTTCTTCAGCAATGCTGCCGAGGTGGTCCCAGGAAAAACTATGGCCTTTTCGCGGGCAGGGTAGATGTCCAAGAGGATGAGTCTGTCGGCCAGGGCCAGCACCTCGGCAAAGCCGTCCATGAAGTCGCGGGTGCGGCTGTAGAGGTGGGGCTGGAAGACGAGGGTGAGTCGCTTGTCGGGGAACGACGCTTTGACGGCTTTGAGGCACGAACGGATCTCCTCGGGGTGGTGTGCGTAGTCGTCGATATAGCAATGACGCGCGTTGTTGACGCGGATGTCGAAGCGACGCTTCACGCCTTTGAAGGTGGCTAAGGCAGCGGCGATGGTGTCGGGCTCGAGGCCGACTTGCCGTGTCGCGATGAAGGCGGCCGTGGCGTTCAGCACGTTGTGTTCGCCAGCCATGGGTAGCTGGATTTCTGTTTTTTTGCCTTCGCCGACGATCACGAAATCGGTGATGCCCTTCTCCGACTTGACGATGTGGGCGCGGTAGTCGCAGCCTTCGCCGAAGCCGAAGCGGATGACGCGGTCGGTGGTGATGGCTAGTCCTTCCTTGACGATGACCTTGTCGGCGGTGAGGGCGGCGAAGTCGTT
>JAEEGF010140019.1_pt1 | contig 11412 bp, 13 predicted proteins | sample 9134171 | NCBI WGS metagenome assembly JAEEGF01 (sample SAMN16246542, study PRJNA631951) | gut metagenome | biome: gut microbiome; feature: rumen; material: AP-attached | host: Bos | place: Iran: Karaj | collected 2018-10
AATAGTGTATTATACCCATCGGACCCTGTGCAGAGATGGCTGAGCTGGTCTAAGGCGCACGACTGGAAATCGTGTATACTAGGAATAGTATCGAGGGTTCGAATCCCTCTCTCTGCGCCAACAAAATAGGCACCCTTCATGGGTGCCTTTTTTGTTGGCAAAAAGCAGAGAGAGGGATTCGAACGGGCAGGTAGTGAATGAGGCTCCAGTGGAGCCTCAGAGCCTGCCCTGACCGAGCGCGTCGAGCGCGAGAGCGAATCCCTCTCTCTGCGCCCCTTTAAACGATCCCCCCTGCGGCTTCGCCGCTTCCCCCCTTTACGCAAAGGGGGCTCTTACTGCGTGGACGCTTCTCTCAGCTGTCCACCTCATCCACCGCCTCAAGCATTCCACCTTTCCCTCGGTTTTTATCCTGCTTCTCCGGTATAATCAGGAACACCATAGCCCACACGCCTGCCAGAATAAGGGCGATCCAAAAGATCGGCATATTGATTATGGTGAGCGATATATCATTGGACCCCAGGATGCGGCCGATCACATTCTGCATAAAAGCCAGCAGGATCGGTACGAGGATATTGCCGGAATGGAGATATACAGCAGCCATAATGATACCGACGATGCCTATTTGCAGGCCGCTTGAACTGGAAACCACTTCGAAAAACACACCACACAGGAGTGCATACAGCAACCGCTGTTTCGCGGTCCTCTTGCCATGCTGAAAGTATCCTTCCAGCAAAAGCGCACAAGACAACAATCCCGTTAAGACGCCGTTTATCAACGGGTAGCAAAGGAAGCTCGCAAGCAATATCGGCCACGGTCCGTCTCGCATTTCCTGCCAAATGGATGCCGGAGTTTTCGTGAACAGCACGATGCACTCCACCGACATGAACAGGATCATGCCACCTCCAGCCAACAAGGCGGCACCCATGTTTCTTGAGTTGATGATTTGCTTCCAGTTCTCCCTGTTATAGTATTTCACCAGTATACGCAGGATCAATACGATAAAAACAACGCGCACCAGGCTGTCTATCAGCAGCTGCTTTTCGGGGGATTGATCTTTTGCGAACACGCTGGTGAGAACGATCACGCCGATGAATCCCACCAGGACCAGCATCGTCATCCAAAACCCGCCCTGCGGCCGCCATCGGTTCCGTTGCAGCTCCCGGACGCCCTCCTCATACTCTATGTTGCGCTCCTTCACCATTTTATCGAAGACCCGGCCTTCCGCATAGGTCATCATGCGATTATGAAGCACTACATAGAAAGCCACGCCCATCAAACTGCCAATGGCGGCGATGAGATAGGTCTCCACCTGCTGATTCTTCAATACAAGGAGCAATACGATCCAGCAGACAACGCAGCAAGCCATGGTGAACACATTGTCTTTGCGCCATTTGCGCTTGAAGAAGGCCAATCGTTCCTCGATGGTAAAGGGGCTTTCTGACAGGGCCGATTTTATATTCTCCTCCGCCCTTTCCCGATAGGTCTCTTCCGTGAGCCTTTCCCCACTCAGTATTTCATTGATGGAGACGCTGTACCGTTCGCTTAAGCGTTGCAGCATCTCCACCGGCGGCAAGTAAGTGCCCGTCTCCCACCGGGACACCGTCTTATTGGAAACGCCCAGGGATTCTCCCAGCTCCTCCTGAGTGAGGTCGTTTTCCTTTCGAAGCTCCGCTAAAAAGGCGCCGATGCGCGTCATGTCCATTCGTCATTCCTCCTGTTTGGTGCCTTCAACATACCACAGAACGCCCGCTTTGTCCTCCCCATAAACAGCGAATCCATGAAAAAGCGCCCCAAAAGGCGCTTCGGACTGGTCTATTCTCCCTTCCCCCTCACCCGCTCCGGGAAATACTGATAGAAGGTGCAAGGCATGCCGCCTCGCCTCATTTAGTGGAACAGTATGAGCAAAAGCTGCTGCACTTTGAAGGCAATATTATTATAACGGGACAGAAAATAGCTATAACAAGATGCGCCAATACGTTCGTCTCCTGCATACTCGTATATAATGTAACGCGTATCCTCCATACAGCAGATAGCAGAATCATTTGTCCATCGATAGGCCTTCCGATAACGTTCAATGCGTTTTGGCTCACTGACTGTGCCGATCCATTCGCTTTCGCGTGTATCATCAGAATACGTGTAGATTTCAAGTCGATCTATTTCTTCAGGCAATGGTTCGCTATACAGCGGCCCAGAATCAAGGCCAAATTCATTTGCGAACCAAAGAAGCAGCCCGGAGAACAGAACGAGCAGCACGATAAATGCCTCCATTATAGGAGATAATTGCTTTTTGGTTTTCATATCTCCCTCACCCTCTCGGGAAAGTATTGATAAAACGTGCACGGCAAGCCCCCGTTGCTGAGCTTCCGCCGCTTGTCCGCCCGCTTGCCGTAGACCTTTTCGAAGTTGTCCATGCCGGAGATGATGCCGATGTTCCAGCCGGGGAGGCCGTCGAAGACGCGGCGCATGTCCCGATAGAGGTCCGCCGCCTCCTTGCCCGTGAGCATCCGCTCCCCGTAGGGCGGGTTGCAGAGCAGGAGCCCCTTCTCGTAGTCCGTCTTCAGCTTCTGGACCGGGCGGACCTCCCAATGGACCTCCACCCCCGCTTTCTCGGCGTGGCGGCGAGCCACAGCCACGGAGCGCTCGTTGATATCATAGCCGAAGATGGGGAGCCTGTCGTGGCGCTCCTCGTCCCGGGCCTTCTCCCGGGCGCGTATGAAGACGCGGCTGTCCAGGAAGGGCCAGTCCTCCGCGGCAAAGCGCCGATTCAGGGAGGGGGCCTTGTGGTTGCCGATCATGGCCACCTCGATGGGCATGGTGCCGCTGCCACACATGGGGTCGATAAAGGGCGTGTCCGGCCAGTAGCGGCTGAGCAGGATCAGCCCCGCCCCCAATGTCTCGCTGAGGGGCGCGGCCACGTTGTAGGTCCGATACCCCCGCCGGGACAGGCCCGCCCCGCAGCAGTCCAGGGCCACGGTGACCTTGTCTCGGAGCAAGCCCACCTCCACGATGACCTCTGCCCCGTCCTCGGGGACGCGGTCCGTGTGATAAGCGGTCTTCAGGCTCTCCACGATGGCTTTCTTGGCAATGCTCTGGCAGTCGGATACGGAGAACAGGGTGCTTTTGGCGCTCTTGCCGTTCACATGGATGCGGCTGTGGGGAGTCAGGTACGGCTTCCAGTCCAAGGCTTTCACGCCCTCGAACAGGGCTTCAAAGGTGGTGGCTTCGAAAGAACCCACCTCCAGCAGCAGCCGCTCCGCCGTGCGCAGGTACAGGAGGGCCCGGGCCATGTCCTCGAAGGAGCCGGAAAAGCTCACGTTGGCGTCGGCATTCTGCACATCGAACATGTCCATCTTTTTGAGCTGGAAGGCGGTGACAGACTCCAATCCCAGCTTGGTGGTGGCGATAAACTTCATTCTCGGCTCCCTGCTTCCAATGTGGTAAAGATGATCTTCAGCGCGTTGTTAAGCCGCCGGACCGTGATGTCGTAGGCTTCGCACAGAGCTTCTTCGCTGATCTGCTGCTCCAGAAAACGGATCGCCATACACACGAAAGCGGCGGTGAAGGCATCCTCCTGGGTGGGCGAGATGCGGCGATAGACGCCTTTCTGGGCCAGCACGAAATAGTAGAAGGCCCGCTGGGCCAGCTCCACCGTTCGCTCCGGGCAAGCGATCTGCTCCGCGCACCGAGCCAGGCGCTGGAACACCTTGAGATATGCCTGGGGCAGGTTGGCGGGCAACGTGGCGTGGATGACCTCTCCGAACTGCCACAGGCCGTTGTAGAACATGGCGTGGGGCTCCGCGCCGTCATAGGTATGGAGGGCGCCGAAAGCCAGCTGCTTATCCTCATCGGGCTGATCGGAGCGCAACAGATACTCCCGCAACATGCGCTGGGCTTCCTGGTCTGCCACCACCGCTAAAATGGTGATGATGCCGTGCTTGTCCGGAGCAAGAGGCGAGCAGAGCGCCCACGCCACCGTATCCCGAAAGGCAGGATCCTCCGTCCAGCGCTTTTTCAAAAACTCAGGCCCTTTTTCAAAGGCTTTCCCCATCTTTCTGAGCCGCTCCACGGCCACCCGATAGGGCACGTCGTACTGGATGGTCCACCCCTTGCCGCCCTTTTGCGGATCCGGCTCCGCCTGCGCTGCAGCCAGATACCAGGCCGCCACGGTGTCGTGAGCGTCCATCTCCACGATCCGCCGGTACAGGTCCGCCGCTTCGTCGGCCTTTCCCAGCATATACTTTGCATACCCCAGCTCATGAAGCGTCAACGGATCATAGGGCAGGAGTTTATAGAGACATTCTCCGCATTCCTCCGCCCGGCCGTAGTCCCCCACCTCCAAGAGCATCACGTTCAGGTTGCCCAGCTCCTCCGTGGTGCCGTCCACAGGGATGGAAACGGATCTGAGCATCTCCTGAGCCTCCCGTTTTTTCCCCTCGCCCCGCCTGAGCAGAGCCAAAAGGCACTTGGCCCGGACATAGGAGCGATCCTCCTTGAGGATGTTGAAGAGCCGCTGCTCGCAGGCCTCGTATTCTTCGATGCAGTATTCCGACAGGGCGATCTCCATCTGCAGCCACAGGGATTTGGGATACCGCTCCTCCAGATCCTGCAAATGCCGCAGGGCCTCCCGATCCCGGCCGGACACATGGAGGGTCTTGGCATAATGGATATGGGCGATCAGGTCCATGTCCTCTCCCTCGTCCAGGCCCAGTTGCCAGTTCATCTCCGGCGTATCGTTCATGAGCTCCAGATAATCCGCCGCATCGGCAGCATATGCGCCATTCGGATCCGAATGCAGATAGCATTCGAGACACATGCGGGCGGGGCCGAACTCCTCCATGGCGATGAAGTTGCTGGCCATGCCGAAGATCCCGTCCGGAGGCAACGTTTCCAGCCGTCCCATGCTCATGAGAACGGCGATGCTTTCCTCAAACCGCTGCATGCGGTTCAGGATCTCCGCCAGGGCAATGGTGATCTCCCCGTTATCCGGATCCTTCTCGTAGGCCATGCGCAGATGGGACAGGGCGCGGATCAGATTGCCGGCCTCCGCCTGACGGCGGCCGGTCCGAAGATAGAAGCCTGCCCCCTGGTCGAAGGACAGGATGTTGTCCCGATCTTGTTTCACGCGCCGACTCCCTCCCTGAGGATGCTCAACAGCTCGGCTTCGGTAAAGGTGTACCGGTTGTTGCAGAAGTGGCAGCTCAGCTCTGCTTGGCCGTCCTCCTCAATGATCTTGGTAAGCTCCTCTCGGCCCAGGCTCATAAGGGCACGCTCCATGCGCTCCCGGCTGCAATCACAGCGATAGGCCGGATGAAGCTCGTCCGTGAAGGACACGTCCCCCTCCGGGAACAGGGAGAGGATGACGTCCCGCAGGGTCTCCCCTTCGGACAGGCGCCGGGTGAGCTGAGGAATGGCCTGGGCCTTGGACATGACATACTCCACGTCCTCCTCGGGGCAATCGGGCAGGGGCTGAACCAGCAGGCCGCCTGCGCCCAGGACCCGGCCGCTGACCGGTTCCAGGCGAACGCCCAAATACACCAGGCTGGGCTGCTGCTCGGAGGCGGTGAAATACTCGGCGAAGTCCTCCGCCACCTCGCCGGAAACCAGATGACACATGCCCACGTAGGGCTCCTTCAGGGACAGGTCCCGCACCACGGTGAGCTTGCCGTTTTTGCCCACGTAGCCGCCCACATCCAGCTTTCCATTCTCTTTCGGGGGCAGTTCGCAGCCAGGATCCCCGGTGCAGCCCTTCACGAAGGGGCCCTTGCGGCCCACGCACACCAGGTTCCCCCCGGGGCCGCCGCCGGAAAGGATGGCGGTGACGGAGTCAGTATCGTTCTTAAGCTGTCCTGCCATCATGGCCACCATGAGCAGTTCCCGGCCCAGGGCGGCGGTGGCCGTGCGGCTGAGGGTATGGATGCGCTGAGCCTGCGTCACCAGCTCCCGGCCGGTGATGGCGGCAAAGCGGATCGTGCTGTGTTTCAAAAGTCCCTGCAGGATCTGATCGTTCATGTTCATTCCTTTCGTGCCGTGAATTGAAGCCGCTCCGTCGTATCTATAGGCGCGTTGTGGGTAAAGGCTTCGTACACCTGTATGTCATGGAAACCGCAGCTTACGAGGGCGGTCCTCAACTCTTCTTCCGTGTAGGAGCGCTGGCTGTGATGCTCCTCAAAACGAGCGTATGTGGCGCCCCGTTTGAGGAAACCGGTGAGCGTCATGTCCACCCGATCCAGGCGTGGGCGGTAGGCGTTCTCCCAGATGTAGGCCCAATCCGCACCGGTGGCGGCGAAGGTGTTGTCCCCTAAGACGGTGGAGAGCTTGTAGGCGGAGGAAACGTCGAAGAGGAGGATTCCGCCGGGTTTGAGTGCCCTGTGGGCCGCCCGGAAGAAATCTTCGGCCCCGTCCACCAGGTAGTTCACCCCGTCGCAGGCCGCAATCACCGCGTCTACGGGCTTATGGATGGCGATGCGCCGCATGTCCTGACAAACGAAAGGTAGGGACCGCAGCCCCCCATCGAGAGCTTTCTGACGGGCGATCATGAGCATGTCTTCGGAGAGGTCCGAACCGGTCACGGCATAGCCCATACGGGCCAGTCTTACCGTGAGGCTCCCGGTGCCGCAGGCACATTCGAGGACGGACTTTGTCCCCGTTTCCCTGAGGAATCCGTCTATATACTTCGCCCAGCCGTCATAGTCCACGTCCTCCATCATGCGGTCGTAGCCTGGGGCAAAGGCGCTGTACGCTTCGTTCATAATAAGCCGTTCTCCAGATCCTGAGCATACTCCACCAGCCGGGCGAGCCGATGGTTCATGCCCGATTTTTTGATGCCCGCCATGTCGGCCAGCTCCTGCAAACCGGCGTCCGGGTAGTTGAGCCGGAGCTCCGCCGCCTCCTTCAACGCCTTGGGAAGCCGCTGGAAATGGCCGTGGCGCAATATGGTGTTCACTGCCTGCTGCTGTTTCACGGAGGCGGCCACCAGCTTGTCCAGGTTGGCATACTCGCAGTTGGTGGTCCGGTTCACATAGTTCCGGGTTTCCTTCTCCGCCCGCACATTTTCAAGATCCAGCGCCGCAGTGTTGGAGCCGATGAGGGCCAAAAAGCCCGTGACACTGTCCCCTTCCTTCAGATAGACAACATACCGGCTCCGGCGCAGAGCGTATTTTGCGATGAGCCCATATTCATTTAACAGATCAGACAGGCCTCTTGCGAAGCTTTCCGTCCGACAGAGCAGCTCCACACTGTATTCCCCCTGAGGATCGGAGCAGCTGCCTGCCCCTAGAAAACAGCCCCGCACAAAAGCCCGCCGAGCCTCGTCCTCCCGGACCAGGGCCTCCGGCAGCAGGGACAGCAGATGGATGCCCTCCGGATCAGTGACCATGACGCCTGTGTCGGTCAGCATTTCGGCAGCTCTCGCCCCGCTCATGTTCACCACGTACAGGGGGGCCTTGCGATGCTCTCGCACCCGCTCCTCCATCTCCACATCCAGACCATACAAGGACGTGCCCAACGCGGCGATATGTCGGCCCACTTCCCGGTTCTCCGTGCGGTAGCTGACGGCTTTTCGTCGGCCCAGCTTGAGATTGCCGCAGGCAAAGGTCAACCCGGACAGCTCCGCCAGCTTCACGCCGGTATCCCGTGCCCGGATACGGACCACTTCATCTTTGATGTTGGAAGCGAAACTCATTTAATGCATCATCCTGCTTTCGATGTCCGCTGCCTCCACGGCGAGATCCCGATGGAAGACCCGCACGGGGATGCCGCCCTCCCGCAAGCGCTGGGCCACGGTCTCCGCCGCGTAGACGGACCGATGGCGGCCGCCGGTGCAGCCGAAACACAGGCGCAGCAGATTCTTCCCCTGCTGTTCAAAATAGGGCATGGCGTCCTTCACCAGCCTCACCGCCCCGTTCAGCACCGTCTCCATCAGGGGCTTGTCCCTCAAAAAGTCGATGACAGGCTGGTCGAGGCCGGAAAGCTTTTTCAGCGCCGGCACATAGTAGGGGTTCTCCGCAAAGCGCATATCGAGCACGATGTCCGCGTCCACCGGAACGCCACGCTTGTAGCCGAAGCTGCATACGACCACGTTGATATGGGGGCTGCCGATCTCAGGCAGGATCTTCCGCATCATCTTGGGCACGTCCCTGACCGCCACGTCAGAGGTGTCCAGCACATAATCCGCATGGGCCAGCATGTTGCCCAAAAACACCCGCTCCAACCGAACGCCGGACGCCACATCGCCGCCTTCGCCCAGGGGATGCCGGCGACGGGTCTCGTTGTAGCGCTCCATAAGCACCTCGTCCCGGGCGTCCAGAAAGAGCACCTCATACCGGCAGGTCAGGCGCATGAGCACATCCACCGCATCCTCCGGCCCTGCGGACAGCAGGCTTTCCCGGCCATCCACGGCCACCGCCGCCCGCTCGACAGGGGGGCTCGCCTTGCTGCACATCTCCACGAAAGCAGGCAGCATGGGAGACGGCAGGTTGTCCACGCAATAGTAACCCAGCTCCTCCAGCGCCTTCAAAGCCGTACTCTTGCCGGCGCCGCTCATGCCCGTCACGATCAAAAGATACATTTGAGCTCCTCCAGTCGCTTCACTTCAGGTTCCAGCCGTACGCCCGTTTCGCCGTATACCACATCCTGTACGTGCAGCATCAATGCCTCAATGTCTCCCGCCGTAGCCCCGCCCCGGTTCACGATGAACCCGGCGTGTAGCTCGGAAACCTGCGCGCCGCCGATGCTGCACCCCTTCAATCCGCAGCCTTCGATCAGCGCTCCGGCAAAGTGGCCGGCGGGCCGCTTGAAGGTGCTGCCTGCCGAAGGCAGGGACAGCGGTTGTTTTTCCCGGCGCTTGCCCATGCATTCGGCCATGGTGACGGCTGCCGAACCGTCGTCGGGCGTCAGCTGCAATTCCACTGCGGTCACAATGGCGTTGGGCCAGGCATAGGGGCTCTTGCGGTAGCCCATCTCGTCGAGCCGGGCGTCCTCCCACTCGAAGGTCCCGTCCCGGTAGAGGCGGACCCGTTTGAGCACGTTCCTGATCTCGCCACCGTAGGCGCCGGCGTTCATGGCCACGGCGCCCCCCAGGGTGCCGGGGATCCCACACAGCCGCTCGAGGCCCATGAACCCTCGCTGGACGCTCTCCTTGGCCAGGGCCGTCAAAGAGAAGCCGGCGGACGCGACGACGGTGTCTCCCTCGAACACAGGGGTGGCGGCAGCACCGCTCAGCTGCAGCACAAGGCCCTCAAAGCCCTCGTCCGGGGGCAGGACGTTGGTGCCGTTCCCCAGCAGAACGACGGGGAACTTGGCCTCCCTGCAAAGGTTCAGCGCACAGCGCAGATCCTCCTCCCCTTTGGGCTGCAACAGGACGGCGGCAGGGCCGCCCACCCGAAAGCTGACCAGGTCGGAAAGGGGTCTGTTCTCCTCGGCGCCTAAACGGACCAGTGTCCGGGCTATATTATCTCTACTGTATACCATATCTGCAGTATACCAAGTTCAGGACTCAATTACAATGGCAAGCCGTTGAAAAAAGTTGTTTTTTGCTACCCCGTCTCCGGCGAGCGCCGCCTGGGCTTCCTCCAGAAGCTTTGCCCTATGGACGTAGTACAGGAAGGGGTCGGGGACGTTCACCTGTTTGTAGCGCCGATCCAGATCCATCAGCAGCCCGTTCCCGTAGGGACAGGGCACGTCCGTGCGAACGGAGAAAGCCCCCAGGGAGGGCAGCAGCTTCTGGCTGGACTCCGACAGCAGATACCGGTAGAAGGCCAGGCACCAACCGACCTTGGGATCGCCTGTGCCCCTGTCGATGCCCAGATAGCATACCTGGTCCGTGAAGATCCCCGCCGGGACGGCGTCCATTCCCATTTCCCCGCTTCTCTGTATATCCCCCCAAGCTCTCAGGTCTATGACCCTGTCCGTTGCGCCGTTGGCAAGGGCGGCAATTGGCTGGTTCTCCCCCATGTTCGTCTGAACATAACCGGAGAAACACCAAGGCGCAGCATAGGCCGTGACCCCCAGGCCTTGGCGCAGTTCCGTTTCCGGCGCAAAAACGGCTTGCTGCAGCAGCTCCTCGTAAAGGGTCCCGGAGAAGAAGGAGTACATATCCGCCCGGCGGCCATAGGAAAGGCGCTCCCAGAAGTCCCTTTCCCCCATGCCCTCCACCACGATGCGGACGCCGAAGTTGCGTTTGCTGAAGGACTCCGCCCGTTCCTGCAGAAAGGCGGTCACGCTGCCCTGATAGGTCCGGCAGGTGACGATATGATAGAGGGTAATGGTCTCAACGTACTCCGGCTCCGCCAGCCGACGGTTTTTCACATAGAAGCTCTCCCCCGCCCCTGTGGTCACTTGTGGCGCGGCATACAGGAGAAACAACAGGATCAGCAGGGCAGCCACAGCCCGAAAAAGCAGTTTTTTCCTCATGGTCCAGCCTATGCCCGAAAGATAGACCCGATGTCCAAAAGCTCGTCCTTTTTCGAGGCAGGGCGCAGCCTCGCCTATGCCGTATTACTTTTGGACAGCCAATCACTGAAAAAAAGGAGATCGTCTATGGAAATAAACGCAAGCAAGCGAGGTCCCCGGCTCCACGTGAAGCTGGGCGGGGAGCTGGATCATCACAGCGCAGAGCAGACACGAAACATGTTGGATACCCTGCTGAAGGACATCACGGTCCGGGACCTGACGCTTGATCTCTCCGGTGTCACCTTCATGGACAGCGCGGGCCTCGGTGTGATCCTGGGCCGCTATCGCATATTGAGCATGCGGGGCGGTCATCTCACCGTGACGGGCATGTCGGGCGCCATCGACAAAATCTTTCGTATGTCGGGCGTCTACGCCATCGTGGACAGAGTGTAAGGAGGCGCGTATGGATAACTGGATGGAGCTGACCTTTCCCTCCCTTTCCGTGAACGAGGGCTTTGCCCGGGCGGCTGCGGCTGCCTTTGCATCGCTGCTGAACCCCACCATCGACGAGCTTTCCGATTTGAGGACCGCCGTGTCCGAAGCGGTGACCAACGCCATCATCCACGCCTACGGCAACGATCGGACCGCCATGATAACCCTGCGTTGCGAAGCGGAAGGCAAGAAGCTCCGTATCGTAGTCAAGGACATGGGTTGCGGCATTGCGGATATCGAGCTGGCGCGCCGTCCCTTCTACACCAGCAAGCCGGAGTTGGAGCGATCCGGTATGGGCTTCGCGGTGATGGAGGCCTTCATGGACAGCGTCGAGATCGAATCGGCCCCCGGTGAAGGGACCGCCGTGACCATGGAAAAGCAGATCGGCGCCGAACGTGAGGACTGAACCGGTCCTGGACAGCATCCGTCAGGCACAGGCTGGCGATCGAGGGTTGGAGGAAGCTCTCCTTAAGCAGAATATGCCCCTGGTGGCCGCCATCGCCCGCCGGTATCAAAACTGCGGCCTTGCCC
>JAEEGF010811397.1_pt1 | contig 11412 bp, 10 predicted proteins | sample 9134171 | NCBI WGS metagenome assembly JAEEGF01 (sample SAMN16246542, study PRJNA631951) | gut metagenome | biome: gut microbiome; feature: rumen; material: AP-attached | host: Bos | place: Iran: Karaj | collected 2018-10
ACACTGATATAAAATTCGCCATCCCTAAGATTATGTGAAGCAAGCCATCCTGTGTATTTAGGATCATCATCTGAAAGCCCTGATGGAGTGATATATGAGCCATATGCTATAAAAGTTGTCTTTGGATTATACTGAGCATATTCATTCTTTATGTAATGTTCAATGCTCTTGCTGTCACATACTACCAGATCTGCATTCTTTACAGCATGTTTCTCTGAAAACTTCCAATACTTTCTTACAATCGGATGCCACTTTCTACGCCAATCCTCATGCCCCTCGGATGTCAAGAGTAAAACAAAAATTTCTCAAAAAAATTTTTACAAAACTGTCAAGCAGGTGTCAAAAAGCCTGTATTTATGCGGTTTCTCCCAAAATCATAGATTCTTACGGACATAAACCATCCCAACACCCCCGGGTCAAAATTTGCCCTCTACCGCCCTCATACCCCCTCTTTTTGTCCTTATTATTTCACATGCCCTTTGCCCTTATTTATGAGAAATGACAGGTACAACCGCTTCAAAAAGGCAAAAAAATAAGGCAGGAGTGCTGCCATTTTGACTTTTGCACTCCCGCCTAAAAATCGGATCCATATAATATACACCTGGTGCACGAAAGCTCCAGACATAAAAAAAGAAAGACATAAGATTTGAACCTTACGCCTTTCATAAAATTGAACCATCTGAACTATCTGACGACTCAATCCAACCGTTGACATTCTATCACAACCTGACAGAAACGTCTATATCTTTTCATGCTTCTCCGGACTCTTTAGAGGCTGACTGTTTCCTGATCAACAAAATCATCATCCGTAATAACTTCTGCGGATTTAAGGAGAAATTCGACCAAATGATTCTCTCCGTAAAAAGATCCCTCCACACGGTAAGTCTTATCCTCATCCCATCCTGCAAGACTGTAAATCACCTTAAGAAAGCTAATGCTTGTAATCTCATAGGTCTCAGAAGGCTTAAGATCCGGAACGATAAAGTTGTCCCGATCAATAGCCTCACAGGACTGGACAGCCACTCTGCATTTCTTTTTATTCATTAAAAACCTTATGTTTTGGGGATGTTCCAATGCCTTAAGAGTACTCCGGTGAATCAGAACCCTGCGTCTTTTAAGAGAAAAAGACAGTTTGCATACGTCATCTGCCATAACAGCTTCCTCCATCATGTTACCGCTGCATATCCTGCCGGCGCGGTCTCCCTATTCCCGGAACCAGGCTCCTCCTGCTTTGAATCAAAGCCAGCACTGTGATCCGGGTCATCATCGGCTTCATCATTCAATCCAAAATCCACATTTTCACTATGCCCATAGATTGCATCTTCAACAAGCCTTACAGACGGAGAGCAAGGCTTTCCGTCGGCATTCTTTTGTGACTTGTTCCTTGTCGGAACATCCACTTTCTCATAACTGCTCAAAGATCCGATGTCAATCGTCCTGCTATACTGATCTACCGGCAGTCCGAAGGTATTTTCAGCATCCAAAGGAGAGAAGGGGATCATGGACTCCCTTCTTTCTCTCTTGTCCTCTTCCGCTATCGCCTCAGGTGTCATCGTCTTCTTACGTTCTTCCTTTTCTTCCTTCGTGCGCTTTCGGCGTTCTTTGAATTTTTCATAACGTTCAAGCTCAAAAACATACAGAGTATCACCCTCATAGCTGATTCTATGGCCAAGCACCTTATATCTGCATCCTTCGGTCCATTCCATCAGCTCATAGATGCCCTTTGAGAACTCTCCCTTAATGTTCCTGCTCTTTCTTTTATCCGCCTTCGCAACACACCATCTGACAGATTCCATATCGTTTTCTTCACATTTACGGATCACTATGCGCTTTTCATCATCGCTCACCATAATGTTGATATAAACAGCATCTTCAAGCCCTTCTATGCAGGCAGTATTAAAAGTAATGCTGTCTTTTCTTATTGTGATTGCAGGTTCCCGCAGATGGGCGAACATCTCCCTTCTGACAATCTGATAGCCGTCATAACTGAAATTCTTTTCAATTTCTGCCGCCCTTTCGTCATAGGACTCGATGTAACCCTGCATTAATCCACCTCTCCGTTCTGATTCTTAAAATTGGCAGACTCCTCTGCCTGGTTCTTTAACTTTTCCCATAATTCCATGGCGCCATCCCTGACCTGCTGCATCGTAGCTTCTGAAATATTACCACTCATGCGATAAAACGAGGCCGGTGACATAATCATCCAATCCCCGTCATACTTCTTTGCCTTCAGGCTGATGACATTCCATGATCCGTTCTTCCCGACACGATCTCCAAATATCCCCGGAAGAATAACCTTTTTGGTCATTTTCACTTTCTTTTTAGCAGCAACGGTTTCCCCGGCAGCATTTTGGTCGGTCGCATCACACGTATCCTGCTGCTCTGCATTCTGCTCATATTCAATAACCGCAGGATCCGATAACTCAAAAACAATAAGCCTCTCTCCATCATTTTCAAGGTACTGCCCGAACAGCTTGTAACCACAGTCAGCACTCCAGGACATGATGTGACATAATGGAGAAATAAATCCCGAACAGCTTTTGGGCTGCACTATCCATCTGCTGTCTTTCAGCCTTCCCCATCGTATCGCATTCGGGCTGTCCTTTTCGCAAGGCCTTACCGCAATGCACTTTTCCACTGAATTAAACAGAAGTTCTACATATTCCACATCCTCAAACTTTTTAAGGCAGTATGTGCTGAAACGCACCTGCCCCCTGGAAATGCTCATAGTAGGCTTCTGCGTTGATGAAAAGTAACAGCTTCTTACAATCCTGTAGCCTTCCGGAAGTCGTCCATCATCATTTCCTTCATCTTCTTCCGGCTCACATAGATCGCTGATACTTTTACTCGCATCAATATAATCCTCCACCGTGAATCCTTTCCAAAGGAGGTTCACGGGAACAAAGCCCTTAAGAACTCCTTTTTCAACGACTTCCAGTGCCGGCATCGGTATGGATTTCTTCATATTTTTCTCAGCCGCCATCTTACTCTGGGCTGCATCGAATATTTCATGGCTCACGATAGCCTCATGGTGATCCACTTTCAGCACCTGTGGCATATCCTGATTGTTTTTCCTCTTCTTGTGCTCCCAAAAATCATAGGTAAAGGTCTTCCAGCTTAATACGTTACCGCAGTGCCTTTCATTCTGCATAACGGCACGAACTGTACTGTCATACCACTGGGTATTGCCAAGCTTTGTCTTTCGCTTTAGCTGTGTCAGTATTTCCGCAATCTCTGATATAGGAAATCCAGATAGGTAAAGGTAGTATATGAGCTTCACGGTCTGGGATTCCTCCTCATTGATGACAAGGTTCCCGTCTTCATCATGATCATAACCAAGCAGCACAGGAGTTAGGAATCGCCCCTTTTCAAAGCGTTTTTCTAATGACCATATCATGGCATTGCTCTTTGTTTTTGACTCTTCCTGGGCGGCTGCCGCCATGACAGCCAGGATCATCTCTGAAGTCGAGTCCAGCGTGTTTATCCCTTCCGTCTCAAATTTGACGGCAACAGGCGGATTCAAAGTCGCGAGATGCCTTGCCACGGTCAGGCAGTCCACAACATTTCTTGCAAACCTTGATACGGACTTCGTCACAATGACATCTATTTTCCCCGCTTCGCAGTCAGCAATCAGACGGTTAAAATTATCCCTATGTTTCATTGAAGTGGCACTTATACCCTCATCAGCATAAATGCCCGCGAATACCCACTCCGGGTTCTTGTTTATCTCTTCCTCATAATGTTCCTTCTGAAGCTCATAAGATGTGGTCTGGGCGGGATCGTCCGTGCTGACGCGGCAATATGCCGCTGTCCTTTTCTTTGGCGTATCCTCAGTAACAGGAAGGCTTTTTTTCGCAGGAATATAGATCAGGTCCTCCGATGACAGCTTCCTCATGTCCTCTTTGATTCTGTCTCTTTGCTCTTTACGGGTAACCGTCTTTCCTGCTGTTTCCATATCAGTCTGCCTCCATTCCTTCTGATTTTCCCTCATCCGGAAGCATCCAATGCCACCTTCCGCCTTTCCTGTAAGCCCGGATGTTCATCTCTTTTCCTGCGTTTCTGGCAGTCTTTTCACTTATCCCGATCATTTTCACCCTTAAAAGGATATCCTTCGTCGGAACTCCGCCGAGCGACAGGATCGTCCTAAGGCATTCCTTCACCAGATCCTGCTTCCTCCTTCCGGGATCAGACTGCTCTAACCCCGTAAATGTCGGGCAGCATGGACCTATCCAGTGAAAAACGCCTTTTCCGTCAATATAGAATGCCATTGCATCCCCTTCTGGAGCCAGGTTTGACTTTATCTGACACATATACCGTATGCCCGGAACTCTCTCGTTTCTCTTAACCATAAGGACGCTTCTCGCAATAGCAGCAATATCTATGCTCCCAAGTCCCCTGTAAAGATTTTTCCCGCCCCGAGATTTATTCATATGTCCGATCAGGATCACTGCACATCCATACTTCTGTGCCACAGAAGCAAGATTTCGCATGATTCCCCGCATATAGGCCGCGCTCTGCATATCCCCGTCCGATGGGATAAACGCCTGTATGGGATCAAGGATGACGAGCCTTGCCCCGCTCATCCTTATGGATTCCTCGATTTCCCTGTCCTCAAGAGTCAGATTCCTGTCCTCTTCCGTAATGAAATATACCCTGTCAAGATCAGCACCTGCCGCTTTCAGCCTTGAAAGAACCGTATCCTCAGGATCGTCTTCCGCGCATTGGTAAATTACATTTTCAGGCTTTTTTCTTTCTTCGCTCAAAGGAAATGCTTCTCCCTTTGTCATCATCGCAGCTATCTGGATGGCAAGGGTGGACTTTCCCTCGCCGGGATCTCCCTGCAGGATCGTAAGCTTCCCGTAACTCAAATATGGATACCAAAGCCATTCCACCTGCTTTTCCTTAACAGCGGCATATGGCATGTATGGCCTATCGTGATTTTCCGGATCCATTACCCTTCTCCTTCATAACCTTAACGAGTGCCGTTACAGCCATAATCTCCCTGTTTGACAGCCCCGTGACATCAATGTACCTGTCATCCTCCTGGTGGTTTCCCGTAATACCCAGAATATAGTCCGTGCTCACCCCATAGATCTCGGCAAGCCTCGCTATTATGTCCGAAGGCGGCACCCTGGTGCCTGTTTCATACTGGCTAAGGGCATGCCTTTCAACCCCAAGCATGGAGGCGACATCCTCCTGCCGGTACTCCGTAAGATGGCGGAGCTGCTTAAGGCGACTTCCTATAGACTCCTCCATCTTTCTCCCTCAATTCTTTCTTCCATCTGCATCTTATGATTTATAACCTCCTCTGTAAACGGGATGTCACAGCTATGTTCCACGGAAGTCACGGATTGTGACTTTTATGATCCGAGGCTTAAGATTCCCTGCTTTGTCCTTTTCATTACCGCCTTGGATTATTGACGAAAAAACGTCATAAAACCTCATTCCACCTGCATTTTCCAAGATGGCAAAAGACCTGAAGCATTGCCATCTTAGAAATGTTTTTGCCATCTTGAGGGCATTTTAGTCATCTTAAGCCTCTGAAGTTGTCCCTGGTTTTACATGTTAGCATAGTATGGTGGGATTTTCCACCATATTTGAAAAAGCGACAATCCCATATAATTGGAAGAAGATTCACGTGCATGGAGGTGACTAATTTGATTGATTACAGCCCTCTGTGGGAAACGATGAAGCAGAGAAGCATTTCGCAGTATGATCTCATTAACATGGGAGTTGACAAGCACACCATGGACAGTCTCCGAAATAACCGCAGCATTACGATGTTGACATTGGAAAAACTGTGCATCCTTCTGGAATGTGGACCTGACGGAATCGTTGCTTTTCCCCAACCCAAAGAATAACGCCCCTTTCAAGTATCCCTACCTGAAAGAGGCGTTTTTTATGTCTTATTCACTTCTTATGCTTTATCTTTCTGATGCTTCAATACAAAACCGTCCATTTCCGGCTTATATCCGTATCTTTTCGCCGCTTCGCTGATCAGATCTGTAAACCGGAATACGATCTCCACGTTCTTGTTTTCGTGGATATACACGTTTTCGATAAAAACCGCCACCATGGTGTCCGTAAGTGTTGTCTCTCCCATCAGCTTTTCCGATTCCGAAAGTAGAGCCTTTAATTCTGCAGGTCTTGCCTGTTTCAGTTCTTTTTCTTCGCCTTCTACCCGCCTTCCGTCTTTTTCCAGTTTCTCCGTAAGCTCCCTGATCTTGTTATCTGTCTCGAACTTTCTGATCTTATACTCTTCAACAGTCATCTTCCCGTCAACATATTCCTCATAAAACCGGATCTTATCCGTTTTCAGGCGCTGAATGTCCGTATCTATACGGCTCCTGTCTTTATCCAGCTCTTTTTTCAGATCTTTGATTTCCTTTTCTTTTTCCGAGAACCTTCCATTTATCTTAAGCAAAAGCTCTATCTGTTTTTTGATCGCGAGATATACAACAGACTCGATATCCCCAAGAGAATAAAAGTTTGCACTGCAGCCGGAGTGCTTTGGCTGTGTTATGGCAGAACGACAGTAGCATTTGGGGTTGGCCTCTTTAAGGTTTACTGAAAGGGTCCTCCTGCAATGCCCGCACCTGAGTTTTTTCCTTAGCGGCATTTTGCCCGCTTTCCTCGGTCCGCGTCCCCTTTCCGTCCGTATCACCTGATGTGCCTTCTCCCATTCTTCCTTCGTGACTATGGCCTCATGGCAGCCTTCTACTACTATCCGCTGGCTTTTTGGCACGACCCTCTGCACATAGGATCCTGATACAATAATCTCGCACTTGTGCCTTACCATCGCTCCGGTATATTCATAAAAATTCAGGACTCTCCATACTTTTCCGCTGTCCCATATTTTTTCCGGAGTGAGAACCCGCTGGTTCATCTTACCCTTGTATTTCTTTATTCTGGCGTATTCGGACGGGATGGGCAGCTTCTCATCATTAAGCTGCTCCGCAATTTGTCCCGTGCTAAACCCAAGGAGCGCAAGATCATACACTCTCCTCACAATCTTAGCCGCGTCCGGATCAAGTTTGTACGTGTTCGGTCTGTCCGGATCAAAAACATATCCGAACAGGGCATATCCACCCGTACAGCGTCCCTGCTTCCACTTTACCCTGTTTGCAGACTTAAGTTTCTTCCCGACATCACGGCTGTAAAGTGTATTCACAAGGTTTGCCACAGCTATGTCAAGTCCCATAGCCGTGCCTTTGTAATTAACGCTGTCATATGTATTGTTTATGGCTATGAACCTGACACCAAGCACCGGGAATATCTTCTCAAGGTATTCCCCCACCGCAACATAATCTCTTCCGAAACGGGACAGGTCTTTCACGACCACGGTGTCTATTTCCCCGCATTTAATATCAAGCATCATTTTCTTGAATCCCGGACGGTCAAAGTTGAGCCCTGTAAATCCGTCATCCGTGTATTCCCTGTAAGGCAAACTCTTAAGGTCATCCCTTGACAGCAGGTACTCCTGTATCAGCATTCCCTGATTCTCTATACTGTTGCTTTCATCCTTCCCATCCTTTCCCAGGTCTCCGTCCGCAATGGACAGCCTCTTATAAACCGCTATCAATCATGATCACCTTCTTCCGCAAAAGGATTCTTAAAGCGGAACGTAATATGGACATGCTTATCAGGAAAAATATCAACCCGTTCCACAAGCTCTCTGACCTTGTCCTCGTCAAATGCTGTCATGCCTGCAAATTGCTTCATCTTTTCTGCCGACTGAAAGTATTCTTTTGAGATTTCTTCCGTTTTTTTGAGTTTTTCTTCAAGCGTTTTAAGCGCCTCTTCCTCTTCTTCATGCTGCTTTTTGTATGTATCCTGCAAAAGCCGGAACTCCTCCTTATCAATTATGCCTACGGACAGGTTTTCATAAAGGAGTGTCCGTTTTTCCGCAATGCTTCCTAATCGGGCATTAGTCTTTTGGATCTCCGATTTTATTTTGTTTATGGGACTTCCGCTTCCATTCAGATTATTTGTCTTCTTCCAGAGCTCTTCTTCATCACAAAACGCAAGGACAGCTTCACTGATCTTTCTCATGATAAGCATCTTAAGAAGGTTCTCCGTTATTGTATGACCCTGGCATTCCGCCTGCCCCTTTCTGTGTCTGCAACAGTATACGACAGTCTTTACACTGCTCTCAGCACCATGCGGATACCTGTCTATACCCATGCGTCTCCCGCATTCCCCGCAATATAACAGTCCCTTTAGCTGGTCAGGGTACTTCTCATTGATCTTGGCGGCAGCGCTCCTGCGTTCCATCCTGACAGCCGCTTCACGTTCCTGCTTTTCACGGATCTTTTCAAAATCATCCCTAGCTATGATCGGCGCATGGGTGTTTTCCGTGATGATCCACTCCTCCTTTTCCGTGCGCCTCTTTTCCTGCCCGGCAAATATTTTGGCGGAGGTTTTATTTGTCACCGTGTTGCCGATATAGCATTCGTTCATAAGGATTGCTGACACGCTTGATGACTCCCATTTTTTACCAGCGTCCTTCTTCAGTATTCCCAGTTCCTTCTGCCTCTGTCTCGGCGTCGGCGCTCCCATCAGGTTAAGGTTATCTGCGATCCTGTTAGTAGAAAGCCCCATAAGCCTCCACTGAAAGATCATCTGTACTGTCGGGGCTGTTGCCGGATCAATATCAAATCTACCGGTCTCCTGATTCAGGATATATCCGTAAACACATCCGTTCCCCAAAACCACCCCGGCCTTTTTCTTTCGCTGTGCCGTAGTCCATATCTTCTTGGACAAATCTTTTGAGTACATCGTATTTACGAGGTTCTTAACCGGAATCAGCAGGCTGTTCATATCCTCCGGTCGAAGAGAATCAAAATTATCGGTGACCGCCAGGAGTCTTGCTCCAAGAAACGGCAGGATGGTTTCGATATAATAATCTGCTTCGAGATAGTTTCTCCCAAAGCGCGAAAGATCCTTTACGACTATGCACTGTATCTTTCCCTTCCGCAGGTCCTGCATCATCCTGTTGAACGCAGGACGGTTAAAATTCGTTCCGCTGTAACCATTGTCAAAATATGTTTCCTCATAAACAATGTCATCCCTGCCGTCAATGAAATCACGTATCAGTTTGATCTGAGTGTCCAGAGAATCCATTGTGATATCGTCTTCTACGGAAAGCCTTGCATAAACCGCCGCCTTCATGGCATTCTTCTTTTGGGCTACCACAGGTTGGGCTGCAGGCACATTTTCTGAATGCTCCACTAAAACTTCCGTCGTTAGTTCATTTTGTCCTGCCCTTTCAAAGGTATCGGTCTGTATGTTTTTTCTGCTCTTTCTTGCCAACTTTATCTGCCTCCTTCCAGATATCTCTTCCACTCAGGTTTTGAAAACTGCACGCTCATGGAAAAGTCATTTCCTTCCCTTTTGTATGGACGGTTCATAATAAGCTCTATCCTGTCCGTCACCTTTTCGATAAATACATGGTCTGCTTCATTAGGAACAAGCAGGTTACTGAAAAGCATCAGCCACGGATTCCTTACACTGAATGCAGTTTTAATATCCTTTACCTTTTCAGCGGTCTCATTGTAAAAGTCTGTCTCATCTTTCATCCTCTTTTGAAAATCCTCAAGCCGTTTTTCATATTCTTCAGCGGAGATCATTCCGGCCTTATAGCTGTCATAAAGAGGAAGCCGGTCTGACATGCTTACCTTTAGTTCCGCAACAGCCCTCTTGAATCGTGCTGAGACACGATCCAGTTCTTCATCGCGCTTTTTTTCATAAGCGCCTGCCTGCATCTCCTTCATCAGATGCTGCGCCTGCTCTTTTTCTTTATGGAGCATTTGCCTGAACCGGCTGTATACTTCCTCTTCCGGGATTGTCCATCTGTCGAGGTCGCCGCCTCCCCAGCACCCGGCGCCGCATCTGTATCCTGTCACGCCTGTATCTTCTCTTGTCGTAAGGGATAATGATCTTCCACACCTTGAGCAGAAAAGTTTCCCATGATATGGCCTTATGGCATACGGCTTTCTTTTTACTTTTCCATCCTCCCCTCTCGGGGCATATACATATTTTGCAAGCTTAATTGTCCTGAACCTGTCAATGGAGATATAAGGCTCATGGCAATCCTCAGCCAGCACCTCTGACTTATTGTTGATAACGGCACCGGTATAAACAGGGCTTCTGATTATGCGTTTCACTTTATCATCATCCCAATATTCCATATCCTTCGGGAGCTCTTTCCCAAACATCTTTAGGCGGTGTATTTTGGGACAGTCTACATGATGAAAATTCAGCCATCCGGCAATATCATGGAATGACTTTCCTTCAAAATACTGTCTGAACATCTCATCCACGATTTCTGAAATGCTCTCGTCCTTTGCCAGATTGTTCCCTTCCGGAGACCTTTTATATCCGAATGGGATGGAATTGCTGATCACATAGGAATCGCCCTTCTCGGAAAGGAAGTTACGGAAGATTTCGCCATGCTCTTCGTTTCCCTTTGCCTCAAAGTAACGGATAACATCCAGGCGCTCGGTCTTAGAAGAATCGAATTTGTCATCGACCACCACAAAATGTATCCCGCCTTCATACATGGTATCCAGAATATGATGCCTGGCCGATTTCATGTCGTGGCCAAAGTAGGAAAAATCCTTGACCACGATACAGTCAAATTTTCCTTCCATGGCATCCTTAATCATTTCAAGGAATCCGCTCTCTGCCATGACATCAACCTTTTTGTCAATGTATTTTTTCTGAAGGTTAATGTCCCCGTTTTCTTTTAGCCAGGAAGCAATAACATCATTCTGTTTTGAAATGGAACATTCTATGTTCTTCCTGCTCCACGACACCGCCTTCGTATAACTCACATACCTCATAAAGCTGCTGCCTCCTTCATATTTTCATCATCTGTTCCAACCGCATCACTCAGTTTCTCAAACTCATCCGAGAACCTGTAACGGATCTTAATGTGTTCCTTGTCATAGACAGTTATGCATTCAACAAGTTCCACAAGAAGACGCCTTGTAAGTTTTTTAATTCCCTTGTACTTTTTTATGTCCCTTACCCAGCCGATATCCTCAACATTTACTTTTTTAAGCTCCTCCATGTTTTTCTGTAGCGACTCCTGGGCTTTCTGTGCATTTTCGATATGTGATTCAAAATTCCGGCTGAACTCTTCATACTCTTCCTTCGTAACGACCTGATCTGCCATATCCCGGTAGAGCTGGGCGCGTAGTTCTGTATATTTGTTGATCTCCGCCTGCAGCATCTCCTGTTGTTCCTGAAGCCTTTTGCTTACAATCGTTTCCCTCGGCTCCTGTGAAATCTGTGACAGCTTTTCCTCAAGGTCTTCCACCTGTCCGATCTTTTCATTGATTGAACTGATCACCGCACTGCGGAGTTTATCCTCATTGATGAGATGAGATGTGCACCCGTTTCCTTTAT